>Ga0070741_10010014_pt1 | contig 18092 bp, 16 predicted proteins | sample Coa_R1_4_FD_66440 | JGI IMG/M metagenome (GOLD analysis project Ga0070741, IMG submission 66440) | Surface soil microbial communities from Centralia Pennsylvania, which are recovering from an underground coalmine fire - Coalmine... | ecosystem: Environmental > Terrestrial > Soil > Unclassified ...
CGCGCCGGCCTGGAGGCAGTGGCGCTCCAATTCGCGCGGATTGCCGACCTCCTTGACGCCGCGGTGCCCGGACCGCAGACGCTGATCGCCACGGGCGGCGCGCTGCTCCGCTCGGCCACCTGGACCCAGATCATCGCGGATGCGCTGGGCCGCCCGCTCACGCTCTGCGCCGAAGCGGAGGCGTCGAGTAGGGGCGCGGCGCTGCTCGCGCTCGAGGCCCTGGGCGCCATCCCCAGCGTGGAGGCCCTGCCGGCCGCGCTGGGCGCGGTGTTCCCTCCCGACCCGGCGCGTCACACTCGCTACCAGGCGGCGCTCGCCCGCCAGCAGCGACTCTACGATCTCCTGGTCGCGCCCGACGCCGCGAGCGGCCCGCCGCCCCCGGGCAGCCTGCTGCCTGGCGACACGCCGCCAGACCCACCCGCGCGCCACGACTGATCCCCGCCCGTCCACAGGAACCCCACAATCGCGCTCGCAACAGTTACCTGTACCGTAACCTTCGCGTGCCATGCTCTAAGTGACAGGAGGTCCGGTCACGCGGGTTGCGCTCGCGGCGACGACGGCGGTCAGGGCGCTGCGACGGACGCCCAGAAGCGCGACCATGAGGGATTGGAGCGCATCATAGCGCGGGCCACCGAACAAGACGGCGACCCGCGAGAAAGGGAGCAGGCTACCATGAGAGTCTCAACTGCGATCGGGGTCCTCGCCGTGGCAGTCGCGGTGGCGCTGCCCAGCGCTCCCGTGGCGGCGTACGAGGCGCCCATGAGGCCCGTCGTCGCTAGCGTGCAGGCCCAGAACCCGCCAGGCACCGCCGAGTCGGCTCAGCCGGTTGAGGTGACGCAGACGGCCACGGAGGTGGGGACCATGCCCGTGGTCACGGGTGGGCCCGAGGACCACCCTGAAGTTCTGGACGTGCCGCATCCCGCGGGCCTGACGGAGACAGCCTCCGGCGCGGATGCCGCGACGTGCTGGCAGACGGCAGACACCGGGGACTGATTGCCAGGCTCCCGCGCGGTGGTGAGGCGCGGTGGCCGCTCACGGTCTTGAGCCGAGCGCCGCGCCCGAGTTGGCGCCAACCAGGGTCACGCAACGCCGAGCGCCTGGGCTCGTCCAGGCGCTCGCGCCGTTTTGGGCAGACCGCTGGCTGGCGAAGGGGCCAGGAGAGCCAGTATGGATGGCCACTCCATTCCCGTGATCCGCATGCGGGACGTCTGCAAGGTCTTCGCCCTCGGCGACATCGCGGTGCACGCGCTGCGCGGCATTTCGCTCGACATCGCGCACGGCGAGTTCGTCGCCATCATGGGTCCCTCGGGCTCCGGCAAGTCCACGCTGATGAACATCATCGGCTGCCTGGACCAGGCGACGAGCGGCAGCTACCAGCTCAATGGCATCGAGGTGAGCGGTCTGAGCGACGACGAGCTAGCCGGCATCCGGAACCGCGAGCTGGGTTTCGTGTTCCAGTCGTTCAACCTCTTGCCTCGGGTGTCCGCCATTGAGCAGGTCGAGCTGCCCCTCCTCTACGCGGGCGCCAGCCAGCGCCGCGAGCGAGCCGCCGCGGCGCTGGCCGCCGTGGGGCTCGCGGACCGGCAGGACCACCGTCCGACGGAGATGTCGGGCGGCCAGCAGCAGCGCGTCGCCATCGCGCGCGCCCTCGTCAACGAGCCGAGCCTCATCCTGGCCGACGAGCCCACCGGCGCGCTCGACACCCGCACGAGCGAGGAGATCATGGCGCTCCTGCAGGACCTGAACACCGCACGGGGACTGACCGTCGTCATGGTCACGCACGAGCCCGACATTGCCCACCACGCGGGACGCATCCTGACGCTGCGCGACGGCCTGCTCAGCTCCGACGAGCGCGTCGCCCAGCCCCGCCAGGCGCGCGACGAGCTATCCAGGCTGGTAGCCGCCTAAGCGCCCTGGCCCCGGTGGCTTCCGCCCGCGGCGGAATTGGGGCAGTGTATAGTACAGATGATCGCACCACAGGGGGAGGGAGCCGCCATGGCCGACCCGGCGCGCGCCGAGGCCGCCGCACCCTCGACCATCAATGCCCCCGCGCTCGGCTCCATCGACGCGGCGCTGCAAGCGCTGCCCCGCGACGGCGAGGAGCCGAACGTGCTGCGCGAGGGGCTGCGCCGCGAGCGGACGGCGCCGCCCTGCGTGATGGTCATCTTCGGCGCCTCGGGCGACCTGACGAGCCGCAAGCTCATCCCCGCGCTCTATGACCTGGCGCTGCAGCGGCTCTTGCCGCCCGAGTTCACTGTCCTCGGCGTCGCGCGGCGCCCCTACACCGACGCGTCGTTTCGCACCATGCTGCGCGAGACCGCCGAGCAGTACGCGCGTACGCGCCCGCTGCGGCCAGAGGTCTGGGAGAGCTTCGCCGCCGGAATCAACTACCTGCAAGGCGACCCCGGCGAGGCTCAGACGTACGAACGGCTCCGCGCCCAGCTCGACGAGCTTGATCGCGCGCGCGGCACCAGCGGCCGCCGCCTGTTCTACGTGGCCACCCCGCCGACGCTGTTCTCGGGCATCGTCCGCAGCCTCGGCGCGGCCGGCCTGAATCGCTCGGACGCGCCGGAGGGCTGGGTGCGGATCGTCATCGAGAAGCCGTTCGGGCGCGACCTTGTGACGGCTCGCCTGCTGAACCGCGAGGTCCAGTTGGTCTTCCGCGAGAGCCAGATCTACCGCATCGACCACTACCTCGGCAAAGAGACCGTCCAGAACATCATGGCCTTCCGCTTCTCCAATCGGCTGTGGGAGCCGCTCTGGAGCGAGCAGCATATCGACCACGTGCAGATCACGGTGGCGGAGAGCATCGGCGTGGAGGACCGCGGCGGCTATTACGAGCAGTCCGGCGCCCTGCGCGACATGGTGCAGAACCACATGCTTCAGCTTCTCACGATGGTAGCCATGGAGCCGCCGGTCACCTTCGACGCCGAGGCCGTGCGGGACGAGAAGCTGAAGGTGCTGCGGGCGCTGCGCCCCATCTCGCCGGCGGGCTTCAGCCAGCAGGTCGTACGCGGCCAGTACGGCGAGGGCTGGGTGGCCGGCGAGCATGTCCCGGGCTACCGCCAGGAGGAGGGCGTCTCGCCAACGTCGAACACCGAGACGTACGTCGCCCTCAAGCTCTACCTCGACACCTGGCGCTGGGCCGGCACCCCCTTCTACCTGCGCCACGGCAAGCGTCTGCCGAAGCGCTCGACAGAGATCGTGGTGCAGTTCAAGCGCGCGCCGCACGTCCCCTTTGGCGGCGTCGCGGCGGCGAGCCTCGACCCGAATCTGCTCGTGCTGCGCGTGCAGCCCGACGAAGGCATCACGCTCCGCTTCGGCGCGAAGGTGCCCGGCCCCGCGATGCAGCTTCGCTCGGTGAACATGGACTTCTACTACGGCAGCAGCTTCCTGGTGGAGTCGCCGGACGCCTATGAGCGGCTGCTGCTCGACTGCATGCTGGGCGATCGCACGCTGTTCATGCGGGCCGACGAAGTGGAGCAAGCCTGGAGCTTCGTGACGCCGCTGTTCGACGCCTGGGCCCGTGACCAGCCCACCTTCCCCAACTATGCGGCCGGCACCTGGGGCCCGGCGGCCGCCGACCAGCTCATCCGCCGCGACGGCCGCCACTGGCACCGGCCATGATGAATAGCAGACTCAGCCCTCAGCACGCCGGCGTGGCGACCAACGTGTGGGAGGCCCAGGACGTCACGGTCGCGGACGTGGAGCGCCAGCTTCAGCGCAACCTGAGCGAGCTGACTGCGCCTGCCGCCCACGACGGCGCCGCGCACCCGCCGCCGCGCGCTAGCGTGCTGAACCTCGTCGTCCATGCCGACGAGGACGGCGAGGCCGAGCGCGCCAGCGCCGCAATGGCCGCGCTCGCCATCCGCCATCCGTCGCGGACCCTGCTGCTCGTTACGGCGCCCGACGCCCCGACCGACGGGCTCGACGCCGTGATCCGCACGCAGCGGACGCAAGGCCCAGGCGGCCAGACCCACCTCTGCTTCGAGGAGGTGCGGCTGCTGGCGCGGGGCGCCACGGCGCTCCACCTGAGCAGCGTCGTCGAGCCGCTGCTGATGAGCAACCTCCCCGCCTATCTCTGGTGGCTCGGCCGGCCGCCGCGCGCGTACGATCCGTTGCTGGCGCTGTGCGACCGGCTGATCGTCGACTCGGCCGAGTTTCCCGATGCGCTGACGGGCCTCGCGGCGCTCGACGCCTGCGCGGTGGCCGGCGAAAAGCACGTGGAGCTGGGCGACCTCGGCTGGCGGCGCATCGCCCCCTGGTGCCAGCTCGTCGCGCAGTTCTTCGACCCGCCGGACGCGCGGCCCTACCTGCGCCGCATTCGCCGTGTGGCCGTCGAGTACGTCGCCTGTCCGAATGCGGTGGTGAGCGCCCCGCCGCTGCTACTGGTGGGCTGGCTCGCGGCGCGGCTCAACTGGGCGCCTGAGAGCGCCGCTGTGGCGCGGGGCGCGCTCGATACGCTGTTCATGCCCAGCCAGCCGAGCGCCGATGGCGACCGGGTGATGGTGCGCATTCGTCCCCAGCCGGCCCCCGACCGGCCGCCCGGCGCCCTGCTCGCGGTCACGCTGACGGCAGGGACCGGCAGCGAGGTCGCCACGTTCGAGGTCCGGCTCGGCGACTCCGCCACGTGCGGCCTCACGCGCGCGGTGATCCCGGGGGTGCGCGAGATGGAGCGGATGGCCCCGCTCGGCCAGGCGAGCACGGCGGAGCTACTGGCGAGCGAGCTTGAACGCCCGGCCGCCGACCCGATCTACGCGGACAGCCTGGCGGTCGTGGGACGATTGGTGCGCTGATGGCTGGTCACTCGCGGAGCGTGATCGTCGCGGCCGATGGCGAGGCGCTGGCGCGCCAGGCCGCGCCCTACATCGCGCAGACGCTCGCGGCCGCGGCCGCGGCGCGGGGCGCCTGCGCCATCGCGCTCTCGGGCGGCTCGACGCCGCGGCGCACGCACGAGCTGCTGGCCGCGCCGCCGCTGCGCGAGGTTGTGCCCTGGGACCGGCTGCACGTGTTCTGGGGCGACGAGCGCTGTGTGCCGCCCGACAACGCCGACAGCAACTACCACATGGCCGACGAGACGCTGCTGTCGCGCGTGCCTATTCCGCCGCGCAACGTCCACCGCGTGCTCACGGAGGCGGGCAGCCCGGTGACGGTGGCCGCGCACTACGAACGCGAGCTGCGGAGCCACTTCGGCCTGGAGGTCGAGGACGTGCCCGTGTTCGACCTCATCCTGCTGGGCATGGGGCCCGACGGCCACACCGCCTCCCTCTTCCCGGGCGGCCTCGCCGTCGAGGAGACCCGCCGCCTCGTGGTACCGAGCGAGATCGGCTACATGCCACACCCGCGCGTGACGTTCACGCTGCCCGTGCTAAACGCCGCCCGCTCGGTCGTCTTCCTCATCACGGGCCGGGACAAGGCGCCGTCGCTGGCCAGGGCGCTCGCGGGCGACCCGAGCCTGCCCGCCGGGCGCGTGCGCCCAAATGGGGACCTGCGTTGGTACGTCGACCGCGCCGCCGCCGGCCAATAGCGCGCCCGACGCGCGCTCAGGCCGGCCGCGCGTCGGGCGCGCGGTTCGGGGGCGCCGCGGCTCCGCAACTAGCCGCGGCGCGGGCGCAGTACCCGGCGTCCACGTCCACGCCGATGGCGCGCCGCCCGAGCCTGCGGGCGACACGGCAGGTCGTTCCCGAGCCGAGAAACGGATCGAGCACCACGTCGCCCACGTAGCTGTACAGCTTGATCAGCCGGTAGGGAAGCTCCTCAGGAAAGGGCGCGGGGTGGCCCACGCGCCGTGGGTTCTCGCCCGGGAAGGTCCAGACGCCGAGCGTCCAGGCCAGAAACTCGTCACGGGTAAGGTCGGTGCGGCGCCCGCGGGGCGGCCGGCGCCAGGGGCCTTTGTGGAAGACGGCGACCATCTCCACCGGCGCGGTCACGAACGGCGCCGAGGGCGACAGCCAGCTCCCCCAGGCGGTGCGGCGCGAAATGTTTTGCTCGTTCCAGACGATGGTGGTCTGGTACGTCCAGCCGGCCGCGCGAAACTGCTCGACGTAATCCACGTACACGGCGCGTTTGCCGCCCTTGTTCGAATCGAGCGGCACGTTGATGCAGGCGCGTCCGCTCTCGGCCGCCACCCGCCACAACGCGCGCGCCCACAGGCCGACCCATGCCAGGTAGCGGTCGTAAGGCAGGGCGTCGCTGTAGCCGTCGTAGGCCACGTCGAGGTTGTAGGGGGGGCTGGTGACCACGAGGTCCACGCTGGCGTCGGCGAGAAACGATAGGTGCGTGCTGTCGGCCTCGTAGATCGTCAGGTCGTCGTCGGCGTAGTACGGCTGCACGGCGGCTCCGCGGGTAGAACTGTGCCCCCTTCTCCAGGAGGTAGGGCCGATGGCTCCCAGTGCATTCTACCGCCGCTCGCTGGATGGGATGCGCAGGGGCAGCCGACAGAGGGCGGGGATGGCACAGGCTTGAGATGCGCGGCTACGAGGAGCGGTAGCGAATGCGGCCGCTCCAGGGCTCGATGGCCGGCCGCTGGCGGCGCGGCGGGGCGGCCACCCAGCCCTCGCCGTGCTCCGCCACGACGGCCAGCAGCGCCTGCACGACCGCCGGGTCGAACTGCGTGCCCGAATTGCCCACCAGCTCCTGCAGCGCCTCGCGGACCGGCCGGGGCGCGCGATAAGGGCGCTCGGCCGTCATCGCGTCCAGCGCGTCAGCCACCGCCAGGATACGTGCCGTGCGCGCGATATCGGCGCGGGCGAGCGCCTGCGGGTAGCCTGTACCGTCCCAGCGCTCGTGGTGCTGGTGCACCATCTGGACGATCTCGGCCGCCTGGTCGAGCCCCGCGAGCAGGCGGGCGCCCGCCCAGGGGTGCTCTTTGACTCGTTCGTACTCGGTGGCGGAGAGCATTTGCGTTCGGTTGTAGATTTCGGCGTGGGCCAGCTCGCCCACGTCGTGGAGCAGCGCGCCCAGGTGGAGGGCCTGCATCTCGTCGTGCGACAACTCCATCTGCTCGCTGATGGCGATGGCGAAACGGGCCACCTGTTCGGCATGGACCTCCGCTTCGGGCCGTCGCAGGGCGAGCATGGCCAGGAGGCCGCGCGGGAAAATATCGGCCGACTGCGCCGCCTCGCTGGCCACCCGGCCGCCATACAGCGAGGCCGCGAGGGCGGGCGCCAGTAGCTCCAGAAACGCCTCGTCTTCGTCGGTGAAAGGGCGCCCGCCCTCCTTGTCGTAGGCGAGCAACGCGCCCAGCGTTTCGCCACCCGAGCGCAGCGCCACGCCCAGGAAGCTCGAGGCGCCACGCTCGCCGAGGATCTCCACGATCGGCAGCGGCTCGCGCTGGCGGTTGAGCCGCAGGCGCCCGTCGCGCAGCACGCGCTCCGGCGGCGTGGACCCGCTCCGTTCGAGCACGATCGGTTTCGACTGCACGTCGTCACCGTTGAACGTGTAGATGTGGCCGTCGTCGGGCGCTCCATCCAGCAGCGCGATCGCCGCGCGCGTGGCGCCCGTGTGCGCCGTGAGTAGCCGGTGCGCTTCCGCCAGCAGCGCCTGGCGCTCGCTGCGCTCGCCCAGCGTCTTGCCGAGCCCTTGCAGCGCCCGCACCTGGTCGGTGCGCACGGGCGGGCGCCGCTCGAGGTAGTCGGCCGGCAGCGGATCGCCCGAGAGTAGTCGCGCGAACAAGACGACCACTCCCGGCAGCGCCGATCCCACCGGCCAAGCCAGCACGTCGAATCCCTGGAGCCAGGCCGCGGTGCCCACGGCCGCCGCGAGAACGGCGTAGCCCGCCGTGGGCGGCCAGGGGAAGCGCCGCATCCCGATCAGCAGCGCGACGACCAGCAGCGCGAGGTAAGTCGCCGTGAGCAGGTTCGGCGCCAGCACGATGGCCGCCGCCACCAGGCCGAGGTCGCCGAGGCTCTGCACGTGGCCGAAGCCGGCCGTCCCCGCCCACGCGCCGACGAAGACGATGGTCAGGAAGAGCGCGTAGAGACCTAGAGCGCCGACGAGAGGCAGCGGCACGATGAGATTGGGCATCTCCAGCGTGGCGGACAGCAGACCCGCGAAGACCGCCCAGCGCGCCAGCACGAGCACGAGGTCCTGTACCCGGCGGAAGTCGCGCATCATAGGGTGACCTTACTGCCTCACGAGCGGTGTGCCGGGCAAATCGCAAGCGCCATGCCTAATTATGGCCCACGGGGCCGATCGGTGGAAGACGAGCGGGCCGCGCGGCGCCGCATTGTAACGCTTTCGTTCAGAAGGCGTTAATGGACGAGTGAGGCCGCGGCCACCTGCGCCGCGCCAATGAACGGCCCGGCGAACGGCCCGAGGACGAGCATGCCGAGGACGCACAGGGCGAGCGCCAGCGCGTGCGCGGCAGGGATGACGACAGGCTTGTCGCTGGGCGCGGGCACGAGGTACATCTGCCGAATGATCCGCGCGTAGTAATAGAGGGAAACTGCCGAGTTGATGACGCCCGCCAGGACCAGCCAGTAGATGGGGCTCCAGGGGGCGGGCGCGCTCTCGATCGCGGCCCAGAAGAGGTACAGCTTGGCGAAGAACCCGGCGAACGGCGGCAAGCCGCCCAGGGAGAGCAGGCTCACCGCCAGCGTGGCCGCCAGCAGCGGGGATCGGAAGTGCAGGCCACTGTAGCCTTCAATCGTATCCTCGGGCGCAAACCGTAGATCGCTAACCACCGCCAGGAAGGCGCCGAGCTGCGTGAAAGTATACGCCAGCAGGAAGAACGCCACCGCCGCCGTACCCTGCTGCGTGGCCGCCACCACGCCGACGAGAGCGTAGCCCGCTTGCGCGATGCTGGAGTACGCGAGCATACGCTTGATGTTGCTCTGCGTCATCGCGAGCAGGTTGCCGACCGTCATCGTCAGCAGCGCCAGCGCCCAGAACACGCCCGTCCATACGCCCGGCACGTCGCCGAACGCGAGGTCGAAGACGCGGAGCAAGATAGCGAACCCAGCCGCCTTCGAGGCCACCGAGAGGTAGGCGGTGATCGTGGTGGGCGCGCCCTCGTATACGTCGGGCGTCCACATCTGGAACGGCACCGCCGAGATCTTGAAGCCGAACCCGGTGATCACCATCGCGACGGCCAGCATCAGCGCCGGCGAGAAGTTGCCGCGCAGGGCCGTCGCCACCCCGGCCAGGCTCGTCTGGCCCGTCAGGCCGTAGAGCAGCGCGATGCCGTAGAGCAGCACCGCCGACGAAAGCACGCTGATAATGAAATACTTGAGCGCCGCCTCCGTCGACTTCAGGCTGCTCTTCGACCAGCAGACCAGGAAAGCGTTCGCCAGGCTGCTCAGCTCCAGCGCCAGGAACAGCGTGATGAACTCGCCCGACGCGGCCAACGTCATCAGGCCCACGGTGCCGAACAGCAGCACGGCGTAGTACTCGGCCTCCCAGCGGCGCAAGCGCTCCGCGTACAGGCCGGAGCTGAGGAGCACCAGGCCGGTCGAGATTAAGAAGATCAGCTTGAAGAACGTACCGAAGGCGTCGACGAACAGCGCGCCGCCGAAGATCGGGCGCCGCTCGGGCAGCAGGCCGACCGCGGCCCCCGCGGCGACGATGACCGCGAACAGCGCGAGGTACAGCAGCGGCCGCCGGCTGCGCCCCGCCGGCATGAGCAGGTCGACCAGAATGACCAGGAAGGCCCCGACGACCAGCACGATCTCCGGCGCCAGCAGCATCACGTCACGCGCGTCGACCACGGCAGTCTCCAGTGCAGAGCGCTGCGTGCTGAATGCCGCGTGAGTCGCCTACACAGCATTCAGCATTCAGCACTACGTTAGTATCCTGCTCACGATCGGGGCCACGCTGTTCGCGATCATACCGAGCAGCAGGTTGGGATACACGCCAACCAGCACGATCACCGCGACCAGCGTGCCGACGGTGAACATCTCCAGCCGCGTCGCATCGGGCAGGCCCTTCCACTGGTCGCTCATCGGCCCGTAGAACACCCGCTCCAGCATCCACAGGATGTAGCCCGCCGCGAGCACGACGCCGAACGTGCCGAGCACCGCGTACACCACCCAGGCGCCGCCGTGCGCCTCGAAGGTGCCGATGAACGTCACGAACTCGGCCACGAAGCCGCTCAGCCCGGGCAGCCCGAGCGACGCGAGCCCCGCCACGACGAACACCGTGGCGATCTTCGGCATCTGCGCCGCGAGCCCGCCCATCACGCTCACTTCGCGCGTGTGCGTGCGGTCGTAGACCAGGCCAACCATCATGAACAACAGCCCGGTGATCGTGCCGTGCGTGAACATCTGCAGCACGGCGCCCTCGAAGCCGATCTGGTTCAGCGCCGACGCCCCCAGCACCACGAAGCCCATGTGACTCACGCTGGAGTTGGCAATGATCTTCTTCAGGTCGCTCTGGCCGAGGGCGACCATTGCGCCATACAGGATGTTGATGACCGCGAGCACCGCCAGCACGGTCGCCGCCTGCTGCGCCGCCACCGGCAGCAGGCCGATGCAGATGCGGATCAGGCCGTAGCCGCCCATCTTCAGCAGCACGCCGGCCAGCAGCACGCTGATCGCCGTCGGCGCCTCGACGTGCGCGTCGGGGAGCCAGGTGTGGAACGGGAACACGGGGATCTTCACGGCGAACGCGATGTACAGCAGCACGAACGCGCCAAGCTGCACGGCCGGGGCGAAGTTGTACTGCTGCAGCGCCAGCATGTCGAAGCTGCCCAGCCCGGCGGCAAAGTACAGCACCAGGATGCCGATCAGCATGAAGGCGCCGCCGAGCACCGTGTAGATCAAGAACTTCATCGCCGCATACTCGCGCCGCGGCCCGCCCCAGACGCCGATGAGCAGGAACATCGGCGCCAGCTCCAGCTCCCAGAACAGGAAGAACAGGAACAGGTCGAGCGACGAGAACACGCCGGCCACGGCCGTCTCGAGCACCAGCACGAGCGCGAAGTACTCCTTCGGCCGCACGGTGAGGTTCCACGAGACGAGGATCGCCAGGAAGGTCAGCAGCGCGTTCAGTACCAGGAGCGGCAGGCTGATGCCGTCAACGCCGATGTGGTAGCTCACGCCCAGCAGACCGATCCACGGCGCGTTCGTCTGGAACTGGAAGCCACCCAGCCCGCGGTCGTAGCTCACGAACAGGATCAGCGACAGCACGAGCGCCACGGCGGCCACGATCGCGGCGATCGTGCGGGGCGTGTTCGGCGGCGCCGCCTGCGGCCCGTGGTGGACGTCCGAGCCAGGCTCCGGCCCGACCGGCCCGACCGCCGGGTTCGGCGCCGGCAGCAGCCAGACTAGCACGGCGGCAGCCAGCGGCAAGAAGATCACCAGCGTCAGCAACGCGTCCATATCCACCTCAGCGCCAGCCACCACGCGTGCGCGGCGCGCCCGGCGCTCAGCAGCTCGCTAGACTCGGAAGCCAAACAGCACCGGCAGCACCACCGCCAGCGCCACCACCACCAGCCCGCCGAAGACCACCCAGGCGTAGGTCTGCACCTGCCCCGTCTGGATGCCGCGAAACGCGCGTCCCAGCGCGACGGTGCCCTGCGCCAGCCCGTTCACCACGCCATCCACCACGCCGCGGTCGAGCAGCGCCAGCGCGTTCGCCAGGCCCACCACGACCGAGCCGACCAGCCAGTTGTACAGGTCGTCGAAGCCCCACTTGTTCGCCGCCCAGCCGTACAGCGGGCCGAACACGCGGGTGACCGCCGCCGCGCTGACCGACCGCGCGCCGTACATCAGCCAGCCGAGCAGCAGCCCGAGCAGCACCAGCACCGTCACCAGGCCTACCAGGCCCATGTTCATCTCTTCCACAACCGTGTGGCCCTCGAGGAAGCTCGGAATGGACATGCCAGGCGGCGTAACGACGCCACCCCAGATCAGGCCCACCAGCACCGCCGGCGGGATCAAGATGAGCATCGGCCACAGCATCGTCGCGGGCGCTTCGTGGACGTGCTCGAAGACGTGCCGGTCGCCGCGCCACTCGCCGAAGAATGTCATGGCGATGACGCGCATCGTGTAGAACGCCGTCATGAACGCCGTCACGACGGCGAAGAACAGCAGCAGCGGCGTCACGTCCACCGGCAGATGCGCGTGCGGGATCGAGCCAACGATCGCGTCCTTGCTCCAGAAGCCGCTGAACAGCGGGAAGCCGGCCAGCGACAGGCCGGCCAGGGTCATCGCCCAGAAGGTGCCCGGCATCTTTGCCCCCAGGCCACCCATCTCGCGCATGTCCTGCGAGCCGGTGCTGTGGATCACGCTGCCCGAGGTGAGGAACAGCAGCGCCTTGAACCACGAGTGGGTGAACAGGTGGAAGATGCCCGCGGCCACCGCGCCGACGCCGATGCCCAGCATCATATAGCCGAGCTGGCTCACCGTCGAGTAGGCCATCACCCGCTTGATGTCATTGTTCACGAGGCCGAGGGTCGCGGCGAAGAACGCCGTGAACCCGCCGATCAGCGCCACCACCAGCATCGCGTTGGGCGCGTGCTCCAGCAGGAACGCCGAGCGCGCCATTAGGTACACCCCCGCGGCGACCATCGTGGCCGCGTGGATCAACGCGCTCACGGGCGTCGGGCCCTCCATCGCGTCGGGGAGCCAGACGTGCAGCGGCCACTGCGCCGACTTGCCAATCGCCCCGCAGAACACCAGCAGCGCGGCGACCGTCGGCACCCACTCCGGCATCCCGCCCACGGCGTGCTCGATCTCCGTGAAGTTGAACGTCTGGAAGTGCGCCCAGATGAACAGCAGGCCCACCAGGAAGCCGAAGTCGCCCAGGCGCGTGGTGAGAAACGCCTTCTTCGCCGCCTCCGGTGGGGAGAGCCGCTCGTCCGTCATGCCGCTGCCGGCGGCCGCACCGAACAGCCCGCGGCTCAGCGTGCGACCGCGATAGTACCAGAAGCCGATCAGCAGGTAGGAGCACAGGCCGACCAGCTCCCAGAAGATGAACAGCCCCAGGAAGCCGTTGGCCAGCACGAGCCCGAGCATCGAGAAGGTGAACAGCGCCATGTAGGTGAAGTAGCGGGCGAAACCCGGGTCGCGGTGGATGTGGACGTGGCCGTGCTCGTCCATCTCCGCCTCGTGCAGGTAGCCCCACGAGTACACCTGCACGAGGAAGCTTACGCCCGTTACCGCGAGCAGCATCAGCGCGGTCCACTGGTCCACGCGCACGCCGAGCGTGACCGCCGCGGCGCCGCCGGGCGCGACGGTCAGCCAGTTGAACACGTTCTCGTCGAGCCGCGCGCCCGCCTGCACCTGCAAGAAGACCAGCACGCTCGCGAGGAACGAGAGCAGCACGCCGAGCACGGTGAAGATGCCAGCCGCCCGCCAGACGCGCTGCACCACGAAGGAGTTCAGCAGGAAGGCGATGAACGGCGCGAGCAAGATCACATACGCGAGCGTCCGCAGGTCCATTACTCAGCCCTCAGCTTCAGCGTGCGCTTCGACCACAGTGCCGCCTAGCCCCGCAGCATGTCGATCTCGTCCATCTGCACCGTGTGTCGCAAGCGGTAGACGGCGATCACGATGGCGAGGCCGAGCGCCGCCTCGGCGGCGGCAACGGCGATGACGAACAGCGCGAAAATCTGGCCCGCAAACAGCGCGCCGGCAGCGGCGGCTGGCGGCTGCAGGTAGCGATTAAAGCCGACGAACGACACGTTGACGCCGTTCAGCATCAGCTCGATGCACATCAGCACGGCGATCGTGTTCCGCTTCGCGAGCGTCCCGTACAGACCCACACAGAACAGCGCCGCGCCCAGAATCAAGAACTGCTGCAGCTCACCCGCCATACTCAATCCTCGCGTGCCCGCTCTAACGCCCCGGGGCTGGCGATGTCCCCCAACCCCTCTGTTCCGCGATCCTCGCGTGCAGGCTCTAGCGCCCCGGGGGGTTGGGGGTGTCCCCCAAACCTCTCTTGCTCAATCCTCGCGTGCCAGCAGAATCGCCCCGATCATCGACGCCACCAGCAGCACCGACACAAGCTCGAATGGGAACAAGTAGGTCGTCAGCATCGCCGCGCCGATCTGCGACGACGTCGGCTGGTCCAGCGGCACCGTGGCGAGCGGCCACGGGCTGGCGAAGACGGCCCCGGCGACGATCAAGAACAGCAGGATGGACACGGCGGCGGCCGCGATGCGCTGCCCGCCGGCAGCGAACACTGGCAGCTCCACCTGTTGCGGCGTCAGCATGATCGCGAACAGCAGCAGAATGACGATGGCGCCCGTGTAGACGAGCACCTGCACCGCCGCCAGGAAGTCGGCGCTCAGGATCACGTAGATCGCCGCCGTGCTCGACAGCGCGACGACCAGGAACAGCGCGTTGTGGAAGAGGCGCCGGGCCATCACCGTGCCGAACGCCCCCGCGAGTGCCGCAATCGCGAACACCCAGAAGGCGATGGACGCAATGATCTCGGTCACCTGCGCACCTCCTGAGCCACGCCTCCGCCCCTCCCCGGAAGGGAAAGGGGAGCAGGTACCTTCCTCACCACTGGCCGTCCCCCCTCCCCGAGAGAGACGGAGGGGAGAGCGGCTACACCCTACACCGCGCCCCCTTTCTCTCCGAGGGAAGGGGGGGGTGGGGGTTAATCCCGTCCTACACCCGCGCGCCCTGCGTCGCCGCGAGCGCCGTCTCGAGCAGCGGCGGCGCCCCCGTGCGCTGCGCCGCGCGATAGAACCGGTTGTAAAGCCAGTACAGAATGACCACGACCGGGATGTTGATCACGAGCAGAATCAGCCAGTTCCACTGCATGATCCCCAGCTCGCGCACGAAAGCGCCGAGCGCCAGATTGATCAGCGTGATGGGCAGCAGCACCTTCCACGCGAACGCCATGAGCTGGTCGTAGCGCAGCCGCGGCAGCGTGCCGCGGACCCAGACCATCACCAGGAACAGCACGTAGGTCTTCAGGAAGAACCACACGTAGCCCGGCAGGATCCAGCCCTGCCAGCCGCCGAAGAACAGCGTGGCCGCGATGGCCGAGACCGTGAAGGCGTTCGCGTACTCCGCCAGGAAGAACAGCGCGAAACGCATGCCGCTGTATTCCATATGGAAGCCGGCGATGATCTCCGACTCGGCCTCGGGCAAGTCAAACGGCGAGCGGTTGATCTCCGCGATGCCGCTCACGAAGAACGTGATGAACGCCAGCGGCCCGACAACGGGCGCCAGGATGAACCAGGCGTTCTGCTGCGCGGCTGCAATCCCCCAGAGGGAGAGCGTCCCGGCGATCAACACCACCGGGATCACCGACAGCACCTCGGGCACCTCGTAGCTGATGAGCTGCGCCGCGGCGCGCATGCCGCCGAGCAGCGTGTATTTGTTGTACGAGGCCCAGCCGGCCATGATGATGCCGATGGTCGGAATGGTCGCCAGCGCCAGCACGTAGAGGATGCCGATGTCGAGGCGCGTGATCGTCGCGTCCCAGTTGAACGGCAGCACCGCGTAAATCATCAGGGACGGCACCATCACGGCGAGCGGCGCGAGGACGAACACCACGCGGTCGGCGGCCTTCGGGATCAAGTCTTCCTTGCCCAGCAGCTTCACCGCGTCGGCCACCGACTGCACTATGCCGAAAGGCCCCACGCGGTTCGGCCCCACGCGATCCTGGATACGGGCGATCAGCTTGCGCTCGGCCCACACCTGCGACATCACGAGCAAGGCCACGAACGTCACCGCGACGGCGATGCCGATCAGCGCGAGGATGATCTGCACGAGGCCCAGCGGGAGCACCTGGCTGAGCAGGTTGTGCAGCAGCCCGCTAATGCCGCCGAGCAGGTTATTCAGAAACGAAGGCATGCCTCACCGCCCGAGCAAGTGATGAGTGACCAGTGACGAGTGATCAGCAATGAGTGTAATCTCGCTCACCACTGATCACTAAGCCTGTGAATCGCCCGCGTCGATGTAATCCAACTGGCCCTCGACGCCACGCGCTAGGTGCCGCACGAGCACGTATTCCGGGTCGAGGGTGAAGTCCTTCCGGAGTGGGAATCCCGGGAAATCGTCGTCCAGCAGGATGCGCCGCAAGTCAGGATGGCCGACGAAGCGGATGCCGAACATGTCGTAGACTTCGCGCTCCTGCAGGTCGGCGCCGGGCCAGACCGAGACCAGCGAGATGACCCGCGGCTCCTCGACTCGCGGCAGGCTCACCCGCAGCATGATGCCCTTTGGCCCCTCCGGGTCGTCCGCGAGCCGCTGCTGCCAGTTGGCGAGGTGATAGAGCGTGTAGACGACCTCGAAGCGATCGGGCCAATCGACCGCGGTGACCTGCGACAGGTAGTCGTAGTCGAACTGCTCGCGCAGGATGCGAGCCGACTCGAGCAGCCGCTCGGCCGGGATGACCATCTCCAGGTAGCCGTGGACGAAGCGTGAGTCGATGTTGGGCGCCATCGGCGCGAGCGCCTTGCTGATGGGGTGCGCCAGCGCCTTCTCGTCGGGGGGGGGCGGCGCGGCGGGCTGCTGCGCGCGCGCCGCGGGCCGCGCGGGCCGGGCCGGCGCTGCGCCTGTCGCGGCCGCGCCCGCGCCGGCCGGGGCGGGCCGCGCCGGCCGCTCAGCCGCGGGCGCCGCCTCGGCGGGCGGGGCGCCTTCACCAGCGGCGGGCCGCGCCGGCCGCGCCGGCCGTTCCGAGGGAGCGCCTTCCGGTGTTGCCGCCCCCTCGCCAGCCGGTGCCGGCCGCGCGGGCCGCGCGGGCGCCGTGGGCGCGCCCTCGGCAGACGGAGCCGCCGCCTGTCCCTCGGGCGCCGGCCCTGACGGCGCCGCGGCCGGCGTTGGCTGCGCGCCCGCGTTCGGCGGCGCGGCAACCTCGCTCTCGGCGCCCCCAGGGGTAACCGGCGCGGGCGGGGTCGTGCCCGCCGCCTGCGGCTCCGCCCCGGCAGGCTCGCCCGCAGGCGGCGGCGCGCTGCGCGCCGGCTCACCGCTCGGCGGCGCCGGCGGCCCGGCCTGCTCGGGCGGCGCCGGCTCGCCGCCGGGGTTATCCGGAGGTGTCTGGGAGCTTGCCATCTTCCTACCGTCGCTCGCAGCGCGCGTCTCGAGCCACCGGCAGCGGGCGGCAGCGCGCGCGCGTTATTTGCCCTTAGGCGCGCCGATGATCTGCTGACGCTTCACTTTGTCCTGGAGCCGCATGAGCCCGTAGAGTAGTGCGTCGGGCCGCGGCGGACAGCCGGGTACGTGCACGTCCACCGGCACAAAGTTGTCGATGCCGGGGACCGTGCTGTACGAGCCCTGGAACGGCCCGCCGCAGATCGTGCAGGCGCCCATCGCGATCACGTACTTCGGCTCGGCCATCTGATCGTAGATGCGCCGCACCACCGGCGCCATCTTCGTTGTCACCGTGCCGGCCACGAGCATCACGTCCGCCTGGCGCGGCGAGAAGCGCACGACCTCAGCCCCGAAGCGGCTGATGTCGAACCGCCCCGCGCCCACCGCCATGAACTCGATGGCGCAGCAGGCGGTGCCAAGCGGGAACGGCCACAGCGAGTTGCTGCGCGCCCAGTTAAACAGCGTGTTGAGGGACGTGACGAAAACGTTTTGCTTCACCTCGGGCGGGATCGGGACCAGCGACTCGGTTTCGATGGGCCCCGTCGGCGCCCGGTCAATTGTCTGGGCCATGATGTGTCTTCCCTCCCCGATCCGGCCCGCGTGGGCGCTACCGCCACTCCAGGGCGCGCTTGCGCCAGGCGTAGGCGAAGCCCACGAGCAGGATCAGGATGAACAGCGCCATCTCCACCAACGCGAACAGCCCCAGCCCCCCATAGGCCACCGCCCACGGGAAGATGAAGACCGCCTCCACGTCGAAGATGGCAAAGATCAGCGCGTACAGGTAGAAGCGCGAGTTGAACTGGATGTGCGACTCGCCGATCGTCTCCACGCCGCACTCGTACGGCTCCTGCTTGACACTGTTGGGGTTGCGCGGCGTGACCAGGCGCGCAATGATCAGCGGCACGACGGCGAAGGCGACAGCGACCCCGAAGAACAGCAGTACGGGGCCGAAGGAGTCCAGCATCGTCGCCCCCCTTGCGCCAGGTCCCTAGCAGTCGGCAGCGGCCCCCCACGCGACCCGGGAACCCCGACTGTTCGCGCTAGAAGCCGCTGCGCTGCTGCCTACGAAAGTATACCACGTGCCGGGGGGTCGCCCCG
>Ga0070741_10010015_pt1 | contig 18091 bp, 14 predicted proteins | sample Coa_R1_4_FD_66440 | JGI IMG/M metagenome (GOLD analysis project Ga0070741, IMG submission 66440) | Surface soil microbial communities from Centralia Pennsylvania, which are recovering from an underground coalmine fire - Coalmine... | ecosystem: Environmental > Terrestrial > Soil > Unclassified ...
GTGGGTCCGGCGACCGGCGTATCCGCTGCGCCGTCCTTGCCGTACGAACGGACCATGTAGACCTGAGCAGCCGTTGCACCGCCCCAGGACTTGTCCGCTGCGAACTCCCAGTTGTTGCTCCAACCGTCCTTCGCCGGCAGCTGCTTGATGTAGGTCGGCTGCAGACCGTTTTGGAGCTGCGCCAGTGTGACTGACGTGCCCGGCAGCGTGACGCCTGCTGCGTTGTACTTGTTCGTATCGGTCGCGCGTGCTTCCCACGCGGTGGCGATCGAACGCATATCGGCCATGGTGCGTTTCTGCTTCGAACGCTGCATTGCGGTCAGCAGGTTCGGAATCGCGATGGCCGCGAGAATGCCGATGATCGCGACGACGATCAGCAGCTCGATCAGAGTGAAACCCTTCTGTCTCTTCATATTGCTCCTTCCTGAAAATTGCGACATGCGCTCCTAAGAGCAATGTGCCTGCCGATCCGGGACTGTTAAAAGTTCCTTAGTTTTCAACCAGTTACGCATGTCAGGCGACGTTGCTGTGACAAAAAAGAGTCCGGCGACCCGGAATTCGCTCGACAATATTTGTCAGGTCACCGGTGCCTCGGAAAGGGCATACTCCAGCACGATGTCCCGCACGACTTTCACGCCGCTCTGAAACCAGTCTGCCCGCACCCGTTCATCGATGTGGTGAATCCCCTCGGTCTGATAAAAATCGACAGGGAAAGGCCACATCCCATAACAAACGATTCCCAGCGGGCGGAGAAACCGTGAGTCGTTGGTCGACTTGACGAGGATCTGGCTGCCGGTCGTCACGTTGTACTGCTTGCGGACTTCTTTCGCGATCAGCGCAAAGAGCGGCGTTTGATCCGAGCTGAGTCGCGATGGAGGATCGTTGACGAGCAGCGGTCCCATCGTCACGCCGAACGGAGCGACCGTCTTTTTCAGCCACTCGATCCGCGGTCCCGGCTCGACGTTCGGGAGATTGAAAAGCGACGTTCGCATCGCCCAGTGATCACCCTCCCGGCGAATCGCACCAGCCCAGGCGATGTTCTGGACGAGCTCGCGATACGGCCGCGGAAGCCGCCAGAGATTTCCTTCACGAATCGTGCGGCGGAGATCGTCGAGATCCTCGCGCGGCTCGAGCCGGAACGGAGCGATCGCGTGGAAATAGCGAACGACTTCCGGCAGCACGAGGTCGGCATCTCCGTTGCCGGAGTAGGGCTCGAGTGCGATGCGCGCCTTCTGCAACTGTTCGCGTGTCGGAGCGATGAGATCGAACATCACGAGTTGCTTGGCTCCGATTTCGATTCCGAAGTACGTGACGCGCTCCGCGAGAGTCTCCGTCACGCCTCCCTCATTCAACGCGTAGCGGATTCCATCGATCATGTCGCGCCGATGGTCGATGATCCAGCGGATGCCGTACGCGCTGCCCGATTCCTCGTCGGCAACCGCGAGGAAGGCCACGTCATGTTCCGGTTGCCGGCGTGAACGCGCCAGCTCCAGAAACGCCTCGAGCTGGCAGATCGTGACGCTCTTCATGTCGAGCGTTCCGCGTCCCCACACCTGATTGAGATAGACAGCGCCGGAAAACGGCGGCCGCGTCCAGTGCTCCGGCGGCGCGGGGACGACATCCATATGACTCAACAGCAGCAGCCCGTCCCCCGCATGTTTTCCTCGGATTCGCGAGTAGATGCTTGCTCGCCCGGGAGCCGCCTCGACGATCTCGAAGGGAACGTGTTCGCGGCTCAGTTGCGCGGCGAGCCAGCGCGCGCCATCGATCTCATTGTGATGGGACGTGTCGATGCGAACGTATTCCTGCAGCCGCGTCAGCTCAGGCGTGAGCTTCGTCTGTTTCGGGATGTAGGTCGTGTCGCGATCGCTTTCCTTGAGCCAGAGGTTCACAAGGACGAGCGCGCTGGACGCGAGACAGACGATCACCAGGATCGCAGAGAAGAAAATCCGTTCTTTGCGGATGCGCGCACGCCGCTCAGGTGTGAGTTGCATCGTCAGGCTCCGTTACCGCGGGCTCCACATGGACCCCGGCTTCGTCGGCCACCACGTGCACAGGTTCCTCGTACGCAGTTGCCGACAGAGGTTCCGCTCGAGGCTTCAGCACGGCCAGCGTCGCCAGCATGAGAATGGAGAGCAGCGACACGAGCAGGCCCACGCGAACGAGCTCATTCCGATACTTCATCACCACGCGGTGATGCCCGGGGGTGAGGGTAACTCCCTGGTATCCGATGTTCGTCACGATCGCCGGCACTTCGCGGCCGTCGATCATGATGCGCCAGTACTTGTGCGGCGTCACGCTCATCACGAGGAATGACTGGCCGAGGCTCTCGACTTCGATCGCAGCTCGATTGGCAGACTCGGTGACACTCTTCACGACTCCCGGCGCCGGCGTGAACGACGGTTGGTTGATGAAGGCCACCGTGGGCGGATAGCTCTTGTGCGAGAGGTCGTCGACGAACTCCTGACGATTCTTGATCGTCACGATCTGGCTGGCGAAGTAGTAGCGCGGCGAATGCGGCCCTTCGATGAACTCGACCGGCTGCATGTCGTGCAGTTTTCCATGGACGCGTTTCTTCTCGGTCTCGAAGTCGCGGTAGACGCCGCGATACCAGGCATTCGACATCGCCATGAAGGGCGCGTACCAGTCGCTTTTCCCCGATCGTTTGACGTCCCACACGGAGTCGACGAAGTCGATCGACGGCACAAGGTTGGTCTTGTCGTAATCGCGCTCCATCACCGATCGCAACCCGGCGCCGGCCGGCGTCATCGGAAAGAGGCCGTCGCGCACCATCCAGTAGACGGCTTCGCCCGTGGAGAAGTATTTCCGGGCGGTCTCTTCCTGCCCGTACCAGTCGGCTTCGTGAAAGATGCGAAAGCTGGCGCGGTTCGAGGGGAACTGCGCGGCCGCCGGCGCGACGTCGAAAAACTTCCGCGGCATGCGCGGGTTCAGCTCGTACACGACACTTCCCAGATCAGCGCAGACGGCAACTGCGAACAGGACGAGCCAGAGCTGCCGGCGGCGGGTGCGGATCGTCAGAAGCAGTCCCATGAACGCCGCGCCGCGCAGCGCGGCGAAGAGCCAGTCGTTGTGCGACAGCCGGATGATCGTCCTGGCCTGCGACGGGGGCGAGAGCGACCAGACCTTCGTCATCGCCTGACCGTAATAGGGCGTGAAACCGGTGATCCAGATCAGGGTGGCGACCATCGTGGCCGCGATCAGAAATCCGAGTGCGCCGGCCGCGAGCTCGTCGTCACCCTGCAACAGACGATCGAGCAGCTGCGCGCCGAACACGATCGTCGCGAAGACAGCCATCAGGATGAACTTCTCCGGATAGCGGATCGACGTGATGATGCCGGCGTTGTACAGCATGCGCAGGAAGGGGAGATGTCCTCCCAGCGCAACGACGATCGAAAAGATCGCGATCAGCAGAACGAAGCGTCCACCGCGCGGCCTGATGAACAGTGCGCCCGCGAGCAGCGCCACGACGAAGAGTCCCGAGTAGATGCTGAAGATGAACGGCGAGCCCATTCCGGGATAGAGACCGCCGCCCCAGTACCACATCACGCGGTTGATCGAGATGTGGCCGAGGATGTTCGGATAGAACGTCTCCGCGAGCTTCGCCCAGGGCATGCTCCACGCTTCGACGAGGCTGAAGTCGAAGGGCCGTGCGCGCGCGGAGTCGCGGACGTGATCCAGCGCGGGGAGAATCTGCGCCGCTCCGACGGCAAGTCCGCACACCGACAGGACGCCGATCCAGAGCACGCGCGTGATCGACTTCGACACGCGTGGCTTCGAATACCACGCGCGGTACAGCGCGTACATGCCGAGGAGAAATCCTGTCTGGAGAACGGTCGTCGGCTCGCCGACGAGGAACTGCAGGCCGAGAAACAACGCGCCGAGCGCAAAGTCACGCGCGTGATGGTGAAGAAGAAACCGGCGGACGTAGAGACATGTCAGCGGCAGCCACGCGACGCAGAAGAGAATCGGCAGCAGGTTGATGTAGGAGAGATAGAGGCCGCCGAAGCCGAACGTGATCGCGCCGATGAACGAGGCATAGGGGCGAATCTCCATCGACCGCAGCAGCGCGTACATCCCCAGCAGTCCGATGTAGATGTGAAGGAGGATGTGCAGCCTGTATCCGAGATCGTAATTCGGCAACAGGATGAGCCACGTCAGCGGATAGAAGACTTCGTGTTCCGGATTCGCTGCGATGGGCTGTCCGCCCGAGAAGTAGCGGTTCCAGTAGGGAAATTCGCCATGCTGCACGATTTCGCGAAGGATCTGTTTCGCTGGGTAGTAATAGCGCGTCATGTCGCGCATGTAGAGCTGGTTGAAGCCGAAGAGGACATCGGCGAAGAAGATCGTCGCCAGCGCAACGAGGGCGCAGATCGCGAGGAGATCAGCGCGGCGGGAGCTCATCCCTGTGCAGCCGGACGAAGCGATGGCGCAGGATCGCGGAAGATCGGATGGGAGTAGATCCCCTTCTTGTGCAATTTGTAGAGCACCATCGTCTTCAGAATCTCCAGACCATAGCGGACCGACCGCCAGAAGCCGATCTGCGAGGCCTCGTCGAAATAGCGCGTCGAGATCGGAACTTCGCGGATCCGCATTCCCTTCGCGACTCCCTGCGCGATGATCTCGGTGTCGAAGACGAAGTCATCGGAGTTGCCTTCGAAGTTCACCGCGTCGAGGTAGCGCTTCGTATACGCGCGAAATCCTGAGTGATATTCGGAGAGGAAGATGTAGAACGTCGCGTTCTCCACCATCGTCAGGAAAAGGTTCGCGAAGTACTTCCACTTCGGCATGCCGCCTTCGATCGGCCGCCCGCCGAGCATGCGAGAGCCGAAGACGGCATCGCACTCTCCCGCCTGCAGCGGGGCGACGAGATGCGGAATGATCGTCGGGTCGTACTGATGGTCGGGGTGAACCATGACCATGATCTCGCCGCCCATCTCATCCATGGCCGTGCGGTAGCAGGTCTTCTGATTGCCGCCGTAGCCGCGATTCTTCTGGTGGACCACCGTCTTGATGCCGAGTGAACGCGACAGCGCGACGGTGTTGTCGCGCGAGCAGTCGTCGACGAGCAGGATCTCGTCGACCCAGTCTTTCGGAATATCGTCGAACGTCGCCTTCAGTGTCTGTTCCGCGTTATAGGCGGGAAGGACCGCGACGACTTTTTTCTCGTGCAGGGGCATGAGAGACGGCGGAGCATAACACAGCCGATTTCACTGGATTCCAGCCCGGCCGGCCACCTTCGCCGCTTCGGCTTCGGCCCGCTGCGCCTCCTCGATCCGTCCCTCGGATCGAAGCCAGCGCGCCTCGTTGCGGATGACCAGCACCGTCGTCCTAACGGTGCCTGTCGGATGCGCGCGATTCCTTGCGATCAGATCGTTCCACGGAGTGGTGTCATCGCGCAATCCGCAGAACGCGAGGAAGACGCTGCACGAGGCCAGATAGACCGCGGCGGCCACGGTCGCATGCTTTCGCACGGCAGCTCCGAGTGCGAGAAGGAACAACGCGGTTGCGAGCATCATCGTCCACACAGTCAGCCGCGCGGCGGGTGGGACGAAGCTGAGGCGCCACGGTCCATGCATCGCTGCACTCACGAGCTGCTCCGCCGTCTGAGGAAGATTCAGATCGAGCGGTGCGAAGAAGAGAGCGAGAGTCCAGGTGCAGCAGATGGTTGAGACCGCGATCGCCGCCCACCGTGGAATGCGCGAGAAGAGCGCCGCCAGGCCGAGGATGAAGAAGATCGTGCAGTTGTCGAAGCGGCGCTGGCCGAAGGCGGCCCCTCCCCAGAATGCGCGGTCGAGCGTCGACACCATCACCCACTGGATGACGAACATCGTGATCGCAGCCGTTCCCAGACGGCGGTCATCGCGATAGATGAAAACGAAACCGGCGAGTGCGAACACGAGCAGCGGCGTCCATGGCGCGAGGCCGTGATACGGGGAGAAGATCGTCTCGATCAGACGGACGTGCGTGAACGCCTGCCAGTCATTTCCCACCGCTCCGACATTCGCAAACGCGAGCGGCGATCCCCAGAGCACCTGGCTGACGATCACCTGCGGCAATCCGCCGAGCAGCGCGCCGGCGATCACCCATCCGAACCTCTTCGTTGGCGCGAGCAGCAGCGGCACGAGGATGAATGGCGCGTTCTGGGGCCGCACGGCGAATGCGAATCCTGCTGCAAGGCCTGTGGCGACGAGCCTCTCCGTGGTGATCTCTTCGCGGAGCCGCAACGATAGAGCGACGACAGCCGCGCACGCGGCCGCTCCGATCGCGTGCGACATCGTTGCGTGCCGCAGCGAATACCAGATGAGCGGCGATCCGAACCAGACGCCGATCGCGGCAACGAGCGCGTTGCTGCCGTAACGCGACGCCGCGCGCAGGCCGAGGAGCAATGCAATCAGTCCGGCGACGGCGCTGGTGAATACGACCGGCACGTTGTAGGGAAGCGAGATGCCATTACGCGGGAAGCGCATCAGCTTCGCCGCGAAATGCCCGAGGAGATAGGCCGGCTCCCAGGCGATGGCGGAACCGACGGTCCAGTGATTCGCGAGATGGCCGTTCGCGGTCACATCCTTGAATCCGAGCTCGCCGTTGCGGATCATTCCGAAACGCTGCCACTCGTCGAAGAAGACGAGATCGTGATCGAGGGTGAGCGACGGGAGATAGACGAAGTAGCCCGCGCCGTCCGGAATCAGAATGCCGGGCTGGAGCCAGAACAGCGCCGACAAGGCCCACACGCCGATGAGCGCGGCAGTGGACCTTTTCGTCATCCGAGTTCCGCGCGGACGGCGTCGCTCAGCGGCACGCCTGCTTCCAGACATGCATCCGCGATCGCCTGATACGCCTCGCGCCGCTGTCCGTCGCGCAGCATGCCGAGGATGCCGCGCGCGATGATGCCGTCGAAGAATCGTTTCCGGTCGACATCCGTCGGCAGCACTCTCTTCGCATCATCGCGAAGCGTGCCGAGCACGTCGTTCACTTCCGTATATTCGGGGCCGATCGCGCGCTGCAGATCTTCCTTCAGCGTTCGTGCGAGCGCCGGCGACTTGCCGCCCGTCGACACCGCGATCTGAATCGAGCCTTTCTCGATGATCGCCGGGACGATGAACTCGCACAGCGGAGTCACGTCGACGACGTTCACCGGAATGCGCCGCTCGCGGCAGTCGGCCGCAATCTGTTCATTGACGCGCTGGTCATCCGTCGAGGCGATGACGATGTTTGCGCCCTCGAGATCGGAGGCCTCGTAGTGTTTGCGCTTCGTCGCGAGGCAGCCTTCACGCTCCCACGCTTCGATCTCGTCCGTCATCTCAGGCGCGACAACTGTGACTCGCGCGCCATACTTCATCATCGTCTCCGCTTTGCGCGCGCAGACGTTGCCGCCGCCGATGATGACGACGCTGCGGCCTTCGATGTCGAGGTAGATCGGGTAGTACGGATATTTCTTGTTCACGAGACGAAGTGTCTCTTGATCACGCCGGCCTGTGATTGTGCCGGCCATCACTCAATAGATGGGGAAGCGGTCACACAATTCCTTCACCTCTTTTTTCACCGCCTCGGTCGTCGCAGCATCGCCTTTCGCTTCGAGCACGCGAGCGATCAGTCCGGCGATCGTCTTCATCTCCGGCTCGCGCAGGCCGCGCGTGGTGACCGCGGGTGTGCCGAGGCGGAGCCCTGAGGCAACCATCGGCTTCTGCGTGTCGAAGGGAATCGTGTTCTTGTTGACGGTGATGTTCGCCGCCTCGAGCACGTTCTGCCCGTCCTTGCCGGTGATGCCCTTCGCGAAGACGTCGGTGAGGAACATGTGATTGTCGGTTCCGCCGGAAACGACGCGGAAGCCGGTGTCGGCGAATGCCTGCGCGAGAGCCTTCGCGTTGCGGATGATCTGCGCCTGATACTCGCGAAACTCCGCAGTGGCCGCCTCGGCAAATGCCACGGCCTTCGCCGCGATGATGTGTACGAGCGGTCCTCCCTGCACGCCGGGGAACACGGAGCGGTCGAGGTCCTTCGCGTACTGCTCCTTGCAGAGGATGAGTCCCGCGCGCGGTCCGCGCAGCGTCTTGTGCGTGGTGGTCGTGACGAAGTCGGCGAAGGGAACCGGTGAGGGATGCAGACCGGCGGCGACGAGGCCGGCGATGTGCGCGATGTCGGCCATCATCAGCGACCCGTTGCGATCGCAGATCTCGCGAATGCGCTTGAAGTCGATGACGCGCGAGTAGGCGGATGCGCCGCAGATGATGAGCCGCGGCTTGTGCTCGTCAGCCAGACGCTCCATCTCGTCGTAGTCGATCCGCTCGTCTTCCTGGCGGACGTGATACGCGATGACCTTGAAGTCCCGTCCCGAATACGACAACGGATGGCCGTGCGTGAGATGCCCGCCGTGCGAGAGGTCCATGCCCATGATCGTGTCGCCCGGCTTCAGCACGGTGAAGTAGACGGACATGTTGGCCTGCGAGCCGGAGTGGGGCTGCACGTTGGCATGTTCCGCGCCGAAGAGTTTCTTCGCGCGCTCGATGGCGATGGTCTCGACGATGTCGGTCGGGCCGCAGCCGCCGTAGTAGCGCTTGCCGGGATAGCCCTCGGCGTACTTGTTCGTGAACACCGAGCCCATCGCCGTGAGCACGGCCTTCGAGACGTGATTCTCGGACGCGATCAGCTCGAGCGTGTCGTTCTGACGCTGCGTCTCGAGGCGGATCGCATCAGCGATTTCCTTGTCGACGCTGTCGATGCTCCTCTCGAGAAAATCGTGTCCCGTGGCTGCGCGCTGCTCTTCGATGATCGACATAGATTGCCTTCTCCAGAAGAGGCGATCTTACTCGATAATCAGGGGACCGATGCGGCGTGTCGCCATACCTATCCTCCTGTCCGTTCTCTGCTGTCTGGTGTCCGTATTCGGCTTCTTCTATTTCCGCGACAACTTCTCGACGCACTATCCGATCAAGGTCTTTTCCGCGGAGACGTTCCGCGCGGGCGAACTGCCATGGTGGAACTTCGCGGACGGCGGCGGGCAGCCTCTGGCCGGCAATCCGAACACGCTGACGTTCTATCCCGACAACGTTCTTTACCTGTTCCTGCCGGCGCACGTCGCGTTCAATCTCCACTTTCTGCTGCACCTCGCCGCGGCATGGTTCGCGATGCGCGCGCTGGGGAATCGTTTCGGGGCGTGGCTGTATGTGCTCTCCGGTCTCGCCTTGAGCGCGACCGCGTTCTACACGCTCATCACTGCCGTGGCCTTGATCCCGTTCGCGTTCTGGGCCGTCCAGCGGCGAAGCGCGCTCATGCTGGGCACCGCGTTCGGTCTGATGGCGCTGTCGACCGAGCCGGTGACGATTCTCGCGGCCACGCTCGCCGTCGGAATCCTCGCCTTCGGCCGGATGCGCATGAGCAGCATGCTGGCTGCGATCGGCATCGCGGTCCTGATTGCCTCGCCGCAGTTGATCGCGTATTCGGAGATCGCCTCTGAGGTCGAGCGGGTGCGCGGGTTCTCGGCCGCGACGACGCTCAACGCGTCGCTCGCTCCTCAACGGCTGATCGAGCTCGTCGTCGGGCCGGTCTTTCCGCCGCCTCCGCAGCATCTCTTCCTCACGATGTTCGTCGGTGTCATCGTGCTGCCGGCGCTCTTCATCCGTTCGCGCTACCGCATCATCGCGCTGCTGATGCTGTTTCTGGCGCTGGGGCGCTACAACCCTCTGGTCGTCTTCCTCGTGAAGGCTATGCCATGGATTCGCATCGGCCGCTATCCCGAGAAATTCATGCTGGTCTGCATTCCCGCGCTGATCGTGCTCAGCGCGATCGTTTACGAGCGCTCGAAAGAGAAGCGCTACTGGCTTCTGGGCACGTTCATTCCGCTGCTCGTCTGGCTGCCGCTGAATCTCTTCATCGATCTCTACGCGCCTTATGGCGTGCCGCGTGTTACGCCATCGGAACAGCGCGTGGTCGTGCAGGGGCTGCCGGGAGGACAGGTGGCTTCGCGCACCGACTATCGTCTTCGCGCGCAGCATCGCGACGCACTCTTTGGGATGGTCGCCGGCCTGCAGTACGCACTCACGCGGTCGCCGGACGACATGCATTCGATTCTGAGCCGCATCGCGATCGAGCGCTGGTCCACGACGAAGAATCCGCGATGGCTCGCGATCGCGACGGCACCGCCGGCGATGATCATTCCGCGCACCGTCGCGGTGAAGACGATCGGCGAGGCGGTGAACAGGATCGAGTCGGAAGCCGGCCACATCGCGAGAAATGCCTTCGACTCCGCGCCGGATGCGCGGATCCTTTCGTACAGGCGCAAGGGGCAGACGATCTACGTCGACGTCGCCGGGCCGGCGCTGGTCATGTTGAATCAGAGTTACTTCCGCTCCTGGACCGCCGTGGAAGGCGCAACACGATTCCGCACCGAAGCCGTGGATCTCGACCGGCTTGGTGTGGTCGTTCCGCCCGGCACGCATCATCTCGAGTTGCGCTTCGGGCGGCGCCGTGCGCTGACGGTTGCCGCGTGGCTGCTCTCGTCGCTGACGCTACTGACCGCGCTCTTCGTGCTGCGCGTCGAGAAATCCGACGGCAGCGCCGGCGAGGTAGAGCGAGCCGCCGACGAAGATCGAGCGGTAGTCTGACGCGAGCGCGCTGCGCATCGCGTCGTCCGGCTGCTTCTCCGCCGTAGCGCTGACGCCGAGCGTGCGCGCCGCATCGAGGAGCACATCCGTACGCATGGAGCGCGGCGGATAAGGCTCGGTGACGATGACGTGATCGAACAGCGGGAAGAGCTCCTCGACCACCGGCATGACTGCCTTGTCGCTCATGATGCCGAACACGAGCAGCCGCGGCCTCGCGAGCGAGTCCATGATGAAAGGAATCACGGCCTGCACCGCGTGCGGGTTGTGGCAACCGTCGACCCAGATGTTCGTTTCGCCGATCTCGAATTTCTCGAGGCGTCCGCGCCAGCGTGTCTTCGCTACGCCGCGCTCGATGCTCTCGTCGGTGATCTGCGGAAGGATCGTTTGCAGTTCGCGCGCGGTGCGCACGGCGAGTCCGGTGTTGCGGCGCTGAAACTCGCCGGCCAGGACGGAGTCATGTTCTTCCATGACATGAATGAAGCGATTGTCGAACTGCGCGGCGCGGCGGCGAAGGACTTCGAGGATCTTCGGATCATCGTTGGAGGTGAGCACGATGGATCCGCGATGGATGATGCCGGCTTTTTCCGCGGCGATTTTGCGGAGGGTGCTGCCGAGGTACTCCATGTGATCCATGCCGATGGGCGTGATGACGGAGGCGATCGGGCGGATGACGTTCGTTGCGTCGAGGCGCCCGCCCATTCCCACCTCGAGCACGGCCACCTCGCAGCCGGCGAGATCGAAGGCGATGAAGGCGACGATCGTGAGTGCCTCGAAGTAGGTCGGCGTGATTGCGACGCGGTCTGCGGCGTCGCGCAGCATCTCAACCGAGCGTTGCAGCAGCTCGGGCTCGATCATCGAGCCGCCGATCTTCCAGCGCTCGCGAATGTCGACGAGATGCGGCGACGTGTAGAAGCCGGTGCGGTAGCCCGACTCCTGGAGGACGGATGCGATCGTCGCCGAAGTCGATCCCTTGCCGTTCGTTCCCGCGACGATGATCGAGGGGTACGTGCGCTCGGGATGGCGAAGCGAGCGGAGCATCGCCCGCATACGGCCGAGCCCGGGGCGAATGCCCGATGCCTGGAGCGAATCGAGATACTCGAGCGCCTCTCGCATTCAGCCGCGGCTACTTCGCGAGGAAGCAGCGGAGGAAACGGCCGAGCGTCGCCTTCATCTCCGCGCGATGCGTGATGAGGTCCACCATGCCGTGCTCCACGAGGAATTCGGCGCGCTGGAATCCCTCAGGCAGCGTCTGCCGGATCGTCTGCTCGATGACGCGCGGTCCGGCGAATCCGATCAGCGCCTTGGGCTCCGCGATGTTGAGATCGCCCAGCATTGCGTACGACGCCGTCACGCCGCCCGTCGTCGGGTCGGTCAGCACCGAGATGTAGGGCAGGCGAGCCTCGGCGAGACGCGCCAGTGCGGCAGAGATCTTCGCCATCTGCATCAGCGACAGGATGCCTTCCTGCATGCGCGCGCCGCCCGAGCAGGAGACGATGATCAGCGGCTCACCCTTGTCGAGCGCGCGCTCCGCGGCGAGCGTCAGCTTCTCGCCGACGACCGAGCCCATCGAGCCGCCCATGAAGGCGTACTCCATGGCGGAGATCACGACGTTCACTCCTTCGAGTTTTCCCTCGGCGCAGAGAACGGCGTCGCCCTTGCCGACGCGTGCCTCGTACACCTTGAGGCGGTCGCGATAGCGCTTCGTGTCCTTGAATTCGAGAGGATCGCCCGACTTGATATTCGTCGCGAACTCTTTGTACTGCGCGTCGTCGAACAGCATCGAGAAGCGCTCGCGCGCGCTCAAGCGGAAGTGATAGCTGCACTTCGGGCAGACGCTGAGGTTCTGCTCGACTTCCTTCCGGTAGACGATCTCCTTGCAGTCATCGCACTTGACCCACAGGCCCTCAGGGATCGCGGTCGACTTTTCGACCGCTTCCTTCGGCTTCTTCTCTTTACGGAACCACGCCACGGTGGGCGACTCTACTCATTCGCCGCCGCCGTGGCAACCACGAATGGAGCAAGCGAGGTCAAAAGGACGCGAGTTGCCGAGGTACGGACCCAGAAAGTCGGGTCGGCATCCGTGTGGAGATAGAACCACGCCGTGCAGCCGATGACGAAGATTCCGACGAGCAGCGGAAAGGCCGCGCGGCGGACGTTCCGCCCGGTGAACATCGGGCCGATGGCCGCGATCCACGGCAGGTAAAACGTCCGATACGACGTCTCCCTCACCATCTCGCGGAACACGATGCCGAGGTGGTCGAGTCGCAGCGGCTTCGACGGGTTGTAGCTATCGAAGAGCTGGAATCGCCGCATGCACGCGACCCACACCGCGAGGAAGGCGGCTGGGGGGATGAACATCGCCGCGGATGCGAGGAAGCGGCGGCGGGTGATCGCGAAGGCGAGCACGATGATCGCCGACAGCGATGCACCCTCGACCTTCGTCATCGCGGCACCGAGGAGTGCGACCGCGGCAACGATCAGCGAGCTGCGATCCTCTTCTTCGAATGTCAGCGCGCAGACGGCGACGATCTCGAAGAAGACGAGCAACATGTCGGCTGCGCCGGCGATCATCGCGACGGCCGCTCCCGCCCCGAGCACGGCGGCGAACAGCGACGCATAGAGCGGCTTACGCGTGAACGCCCCCACGACAAGGATGCTCGCGAGGAGAAGGAACTGCGTGAGGACTACCGCGCCGAACCACGACATCGTGCGCGCCGCATTGATGCCCCAGGCGTAGGTGAGAGGGAGGAGCGGCGGATAGTCGGGATGCGCGAGGTAGTAGTGCCCGCTGCCGAGATACGCGACATCGATCGTTCCGGCAGTTGCGAAGCGGACGGCCTTCGGGCCCCAGAAGAGGATCAGATCGCCGCAGGTCAGGCGCGCGGTTGCCGCGCCGTAGATCATGATCACCATGATCACGGCGGCCGGAATCCAGTCGCGTGATGGACGCTCCATTGTCCACGACAGCCTGCGCGCAGCGACGATTCCGGCCGCTGCAATCAGAATCGACGGAATCAGCAGCGCGGACCGCGACCAGGGGATTCGCAGCACGGATTCGAAACTGAGAAGCAGAGCGTTGATGACGAGCCCGGTCGCGAACGCCACCGCGAGCCGGCCGCCGATCGCGATCCGCTGCATCAGCGGTACGAAGCAGATGACGAGCCCTTCGAGCGTAAGCAGGAGGATCGCGGCGAGAAAGAGGAACAGGGTCATTGCCGGTGATAAAGGCGGCCCTCGGGCCACTCAGCGACGAGCTTGTAGCGGGGGTGATCGAGCGGATCGCGAATCGCGATTACGTAATCGCACATCTGTTCGGGAGGCGTCATCAGGCCGGCATACTCCGGCGGAACCACGTTCTGCCGCGGCAGCATGCCGGCCGCGATCAGGAAGTTGCTGTATTCCGATCTCGTCACACCTTCCACCGGACGGACACAGGTCACCGAAGCGCCGCGCGGCAGCATCTTCACGACGCGCTGGCAGAGCACGATCGTGTCGGCCGCGTCGATCTGGCCCTTGCGCGGGTGCGAGAACACAGTCGCGGCGCGGGCGAAGTAAGGGCCGCCGCGCAGATACTGGATCACGCAGACGGCGATGGTCAGCGCGGCGATGAAGAAATAGAGGAGCGGACGCGAGGTCCGCTCGCCCGGATCAGATCTCACGGAAGATGTACGGACGCAACACGTCGAGCCGCTCTTCCATCTTGTTCGCGTCGAGGTAACGGAGCGTTGCCGCAACCGATGAGAGGAGCGAGTTGCCGTCCTGCGGCGTGTAGCAGAAGCCGACGACTTTGCGCGGCCGCGGCACGGTGAGCGTCGACATCGGCATGACGGTCTGGGAGAGGATGCGGCCGTAGTAGCCATGATCACGGCCGAACGAGAAGATCTGGTTGACCGACCGCTTGTTCGTGCACGCCACGCGTGGATTCGCGCGCAGCGCGTTCTTGACTTCTTCGAGCGACGTGTCGTGCTTCAGCTCGAGGTTGAACCAGAGCGTGTGCATGTACTGCGTGTTGATCTTGATCGCGGAGGAGAAGAGGTTCAGCTTCTCGCCGACGGTCTGGAAGAGATGATGCGCATCGCGCGCGTGATGCGTGCCGAACTCATGATCGTCGTGTCTGCCGGCCTGCGGCGCTGCCAGGAACGACTTCGCGTCGGAGACGTCGTTCGCGCGGCGCATGCAGACGAACTGTCCTGACTCCAGCGACATTTTTCCGTTGTGGGTGGCGATCGTCTTCAACAGGACGGAGATGTTGTGCGTGTTGCAGGAAACGATCTGCACGAAGCGCTCGTCGGGCGACTGCACTTCATCGTTGATGCCGCGCGCATACGGCTTGCCGAAGCCGAACTCCGAGCCCTGCGCCATGAATCCCTTCGGACCCTTGACGCTCTGGTAGAAGTGCTTGTTGTCGTTGCCCGCCGGCGAGCAGTCGACGACGACCGTCGCGCGCTCGACCGCTTCTTCGGCGGTGTAGGAGACGCGATGGCCAAGCCGCGCGAAATCATCGCGCGCCTGCTCGTCAGCCGCGAGCCGCGCTCCGCGGTTCAGCAGAGAGTTGATCATGGCGCGGTCGTCCGAGTTCGGCGTCCGCTTGTGGAACGTGACTTCGTCGATGCCCCACTTGTCCTTGAACTCCGTGAACATTCCGATCAGCGGCTCGCCGATCGTACCGGTACCGACAACATGAACGATGTGCTTCTTCGCAGCCATGGAAACTCCCGATTTCGGATTTTCGGGGCGATTGTATGACAGGCAGCAGGCAGCAGACAGCAGGCAGCAGGAAAGAAAAGGCCGGGATTCGCTCCCGGCCCTGCTGCCTGCTTCTGTCTGTTGCCTATTTCTTCGTGACGACCTTGACGCTGGCGGTCGATCCCGGGATCTTCTCGCCATTGAGCGGCTCGAAGCGGCCGCCGAGGCATTGCGAGAGGAACTGCTCGGCGCGGGCGTTGAAGTCAATCGAGTTCTCGGGACGCGCGAATCCGTGCCCCTCATCCGAATAGACGACGTAGGTCACGCTGCCGTTGTTCTTCTCGATCGCGCTGACGATCTGCTCTGACTCCGCGTGGTTCACGCGCGGATCGTTTGCACCCTGTCCGATGAGCAGAGGCTTCGTGATCCGGTCCGCCTTGAACAGCGGCGACGCGTTCTTCACGAGCTCCGCTTCCTTCGGATCATCGACGTTGCCCATGCGTGCGTCGAAGATCGCGCGCAGCGGTTTCCAGTACGGTGGGATCGAGCCGATGAGCGTCTTGAGGTTCGATGGGCCGACGATGTCCACGCCGCAGGCGTAGACCTCAGGTGTGAATGCGAGTCCGGCGAGTGTGGCGTAGCCGCCGTAGGAGCCGCCGAGGATCGCGACTTTCTTCGGATCCGCATAGCCCTGTTTGACTGCCCAGTTCACGGCATCGGTCAGATCGTCCTGCATCTTCAGGCCCCACTGCTTGTCGCCGGCGTGCAGAAACTTCTTGCCGAAGCCGGTCGACGAACGGAAGTTGACCTGCAGAACGGCGTAGCCGCGATTCGCGAGCCACTGCGTCATGCCGCTGTAGCCCCACGTGTCGCGGGCCCACGGGCCGCCATGAACGAAGAGCACCATCGGCAGGTTCTTCGGCTCGACGCCGGCCGGCAGCGTGAGGTACGAGTGCAGCTTGAGACCGTCGCGTGCCGTGATGACCACCGGCTTCATCGATGCGAGCTGCACGTTCTCCAGCTTCGGACGTGCGGTGAAGAGGAACGTGGCTTTCCGGGCCGTGCGGTCGTACGAGTAGAAGCGCACCGGGCCGTGATCGGACGTGTACGCAACGAGCCACGTCTTGTCGGCGCGATCGCGATTCACGATCGAGAAGTCGCCGTCGTTCACCTTCGCCAGCGCCTCGAAGTCCGGCTTCACGCTCGGGTCGACGACGGTCCAGTTCTTCCGCCCCGGCGCGAAGGAGACCGCCTCGATCGTGTGCGTGTTGGGATTGATCTGCACTTCCTCGGCGTCCGATTCAGGCGAGGAGGCGACGACCTTCTCGCTCTTGTCCGCGATGTTGCGAATGACGACGGCGGAGGTGTCTCTTCCGAGCGATGACTGGATCACGAATCCCTTGCCGTCCGGCGTGACATCGACGACGTTCACATCGTCTTCTGCGGATGCGGTCAGCCACGTCTTCCAGGTGCCGTTGTCGTAGATGCGGATCTCGGTGCCGCCGTCGGGCGTCGATGCCTGTCCGCCGCGCACGTGCAGGTCTTTGTCGGTGATCCAGCCGGCGAGATCGCCAGGATTCTTCGCCTCGAGGACGAGAGCGCCGGTGGAGAGCGTCAGGCGGTAGACGTCGAACAGTCGCCGGTCGCGCGCGTTGATCGTCACCAGCATCTCGTCCGGATGAGACACGTCGGTCGCTTCCGGCGTGGCGCGTGCTCCGATGAACGGGGTGTAATCGCGAATCGTGCCGGTCTCGAGATCGACTCCGTAGATGTGGAAGTTCTCGTCGCCGTCATTGTCCTGCGCGTAGAGGATCGTCTTGTTGTCCTCGGCCCAGGAGTACTGGCGGATTCCGCGCTTCTTGTCCGCGGTGATGACCTTGTCGTCATCCTTGCCGAGGGTCTTCACCCAGACCTGCAGGACGTTTTTCTTGTCGGGTGCGATCCACGCCAGCTTCGTGCCGTCCGGCGAGAGCTTGGGCGACGTGCGCTCCGGATTTCCGAAGAGCGTCTCGCGAGGAATGAGCGGTGGCAATTCGGCGAGCGTGGCCGCCGCAGGAGCGATGGTGATTGCCGCGAGCGTCACAGCTCGAGCGATCGACTGCAGTCGATGGTGCATGAAGACTCCTTCTGAAGATTTCCTTCGGAGGGACTATACGCACGAATGGTGCGTTAGTTGCGGGTAGAATCGCGCCCCCATGGCGAAGAAGCCAGACAGCGGTGAAAAGGTGATCGCCTCGAATAAGAAGGCGTTTCACGACTATTTCGTGCTCGACAAGTTCGAGGCGGGCATCGCCCTGACGGGCACCGAGGTGAAGTCGCTGCGCGATGCACGGGTGAATTTCAAGGACAGCTACGTCGAGGTGAAGGGCGGCGAGGCGTTTCTCCACGGCGCGCACATCTCGCCGTATTCGCACGGCAATCGGGAAAACCACGAGCCGGAGCGGACGCGCAAGCTGCTCCTGCACAAGCGCGAGATCGAAAAGCTCACCGGCCAGATCGTCGAGAAGGGCCTCACCGTCGTTCCGCTGCGGCTCTACTTCAAGGGCAGCCGGGTGAAGGCCGAGATCGCAGTCGTGCGCGGAAAGAAGCAGTACGACAAGCGCGAGACAGAAAAGCGGCGGGAAGCCGACCGCGAGGCCGCAGCAGCCAAAAAGCTGCGAGGTTAGGGATGGGACGATGGGACCTATGGGACCTATGGGACCTATAGGCAGAACGCAGTCGTTCCGCCCATAGGTCTTATTGGCCAGAGGTAGAACGCGGTCGTTCCACCCATATGCGAGGGT
>Ga0070741_10010016_pt1 | contig 18089 bp, 17 predicted proteins | sample Coa_R1_4_FD_66440 | JGI IMG/M metagenome (GOLD analysis project Ga0070741, IMG submission 66440) | Surface soil microbial communities from Centralia Pennsylvania, which are recovering from an underground coalmine fire - Coalmine... | ecosystem: Environmental > Terrestrial > Soil > Unclassified ...
CGAACCCGCTCGGCCACGACCCCTCCCGTGTGCGACATCCTCTCGCACACGAGTTCGCGACCCCCGCCACAACAACCTCTCGGCTACCGGGCAAAGGTTGCCGGGAGCGGCACTAGTTCGGCCCGAAGCGCTTCATCGGCTGGGGTTGGAGCATCGCCAGGTGGGAAGGAGAGACTCGTGACGGCGATGGTCCTCGGGCTTGTCGTCGCGGCTCACTTCGTCTGGCACCGCCTTCTTGGTCACTTGTGTGCGCTCAACTCCAGAATGGCCCAACGAGCCTCCGTCTGCCAGAGCCGTGCACCAGGCGCACAGCAGCTGTGCCCCACGGCGAGGCGGAATCTCCGTCTTTTGCTACAGCAGCCCACAAGGCTGGGTCGCTGGCTAGACGCTAGCCCCCCGGACGACACCTCGGCGATATTTGAGGACACGAGGCCGCGCAGGACGCCCCGCCGGACGACATCGACAATCGGCGTCAAGCCGCTACTCTCCTGTCATGTCCGGGACTGCGTTGGTGCCCATCGCCGTGCTGGTGCCCATTCTGGCGACCGACGCCTGGGTGTATTCGGACGCGAGAGCACGCCACGAACGCGGCAGCCCGGTCGTGGTCTCCATCGGCCGGTTCGAAATTGACAGCCCGGCCGCGTGGTTCGTCGGCTGCCTCATTCTATGGATCGTCTTCTTTCCGCTGTATCTGGCCGCGCGTGGCCAGGCCGGCTAAAGCGTGCAGCCTGGGCCGGAGAACGTGCGCCTGCCGACACCGATCGTCACCCAGAATGTTCGCTTCGACGGCGACGAAGCTCGCACCGAGCGGCCCCTCGGGGTGTGAGCGATATCGAGCGGGTCGTCCGGAGGGCGGCGAGCACGCATAGCGACACGGGTGCGGTCGCCTCCCTGGACGATCGGACCGTGCGTTGCCCCAACGGAAAGGCTCGTTCGTTACTGAACCGCCACGACTTCCGGCACGGCAGGCTCGACATTCGTGACTGCGCCAACCTGCTCGACCAGCGCGGCCGCTGCTTCCCATGCCCGCCGAGCCTGTGCAGCGGAGGGACGCTCGCCGAGAAGCTGCACCATTCCGTCCAAGTCGGAAACGACTTCGGGGGCACCGTAGCGCTCCCGGTAGACGGCGACCTCGGCCACGGCGGCCTCCCAGGTCAGGCGCTCCGATCGTGAGGTCGGCGGCGGGCCGAGGAGCTCGATCACGTCGTCGGGGATGTCATCGACCGCCGCCGTGCGGACCTGGACTTCTCGCGCTTGTTCGGCACGGCGCAGAAGGTCGACACGCTTGACGTCGTCGGCGTGCTCAGCCAGGAAGGCCGCCCGGTCGGCTTCGCGGCGTTCATGGTGGTCGATCCGGGCCTGGATACCGGCGAGCGCCTTGTCGGCGGCGGCGATCTCTCGACGCGCCGCCAGCGAGTCTGCCTCGCGCCGGGATTGGCGGGCTCTGGGTCCATCGACGGTCGTTTCGGCGGCGGCGAGGCGCGTCTCCCAGAGCTGGCGGCGGGCCAGGAGCGCGTCCCGGTGGCGACGAGCGGCCAGGAGTGTCTCGGCCGAAGACGAGGGCGCTGCGGCAAGGACCGCTTCGAGCGCTTCCCGTTCGAGACGGAGCGACCGCAGGTCGCTGTGCCGTTGATCGGCTCGCGCTGCCGCGTGGAGGTCGGCTTCGTGGGCGAGGGATCGGGCTTGGCGCTGCTCGAGGGCGGTCGCCACGGTGTCGAGGCCGCGGTCGTCAGGGTCGTGGGCTTGATGGGCCAGGTCGCCGGCCTGCTGATGGCCCTCGACGATGTAGATGCGGGTCCGGCGCCGGTCGCGGGTGAGGGCCACGTAACCCTCTTCGAAGCGGGACTCGTCGCCGGGGTGGTAGTGGGTGTCGTCCAGGGTGGCGCCCTGCACCCCATAGGTGGTGCGGGCGTATCCGTGGTCGACCCAGCCGGCTTCGAGGTAGGAACGTGGTAGGCGGATCCGGCCCTCGGTGGCGAAGTCGACCACGAGTTCCATGGCGGGCGGGTCGACCTCGGTGATGACGCCGACGCTGCCGTTCTTGACGAAGGCTTTCCCATCGGTGGTGAGGCGGCGGTCGTTGTGGCGGGTGACGATCAAGTCGCCGACCATGAATTCCCGCCCGGCGGCCATGACGGCGGGTCCGGTCAGCTCGCCGTGGGCTTTGAGGAGTGCCCGGGCTCGGGCGTTGAGGGCTCGGCGGGTGGAGTTCGGCCCGGCGATCATCGGGTCGGTGCTCCCGTGCTGGCGGGCGACGAACCAGTCGGCGGCCATCGCGTCGTAGCAGGCGCTTGCCGTTGGGGCCCGGACGATCTTGCCGGCCTCGTCGTAGCGGGTGAGGGCGGTGGCGATCTGGCCGTTGCGGTACTCCTCGATGGCCAAGCGCTCCGCCTCGTCCTGCTGCCGGTTGTTGTCGACCAGGGACACGATCGAGTCACCGGCGGCTTCTACCAGGTGCCGGAAGACGCCGCCGGTTTCCACCGGTCCGTGCTGGTCGGGGTCCCCGATGAGTTTCATCGCCCCGCCAGCGCGGGCCAAGTGGGTGGCGAGGCGGGCGAGGTCCCGGGTGCCGACCATGGACGATTCGTCGATGAGGAGGACGGTCCCGGGGGCGAAGCCGCCTGAGACCGGGTCGTCGAGCTCGCCGAGGAGGCGGGCGATGGTGGTCGCTGGCCGCCCGGTTCTCGACCCGAGGGCGGTGGCTGCCTCCAGTTCGGCGGCGGCGGTGGCGGACAGGGCGCAGCCGACCACCGGGATGCCCGAGGCCAGGAACGCTTCCACGCAGGCGTCGGCGGCGTAGGTTTTGCCCGCCCCGGGCCGGCCGGCGATCGGCTGGATCGCTTGGGACGCCCGGCAGACGGCTCTCACCATCGTGACCTGCTCGCCGGAGAGTTCGGGACGCCGGGCGATCGCGCTGTCCACGGCCTCGAGGTTCGCCTGCGGCACTGGGTGGCCGAACCCTTCGGTGGCCCAGGCCAGCACCTGAGCCTCGACGGCGAGGAGCTCGGGGGTCGAGTACCGCACCGAGCCCGCCCGGCGGCTGCGCCGCCCGCCGACTCCGATGACGAAATCGGACGGTCGACCGGAGCCTAAATTTAGCTGGTCCAGCACCACGACCCGGGTGGAGGCCAAGAACCGGTCGGCGAGGGCGGCGATGTCGTCGGCATCGACGGCCGGTCCCAGGGCGGTGGCGAGCGATTCAACGACGTTACGACGGGTAAAGGTGCTCGCCTGGGCGGTAAGGCCGTCGGGCCCGGCGAGACGGTCGAAGAACCGTTCGGTCGCCTCCGGGGTGACGGGGATGAGGGTCTCCCGACCGAAGCATGCCTGGACGGCCTCGGCCCCGAAGCCGAGCTCGGCTGCCTCTTGCCGCCAACGCTCCTCCAGTGTGGCGGGCGTCAGGGAATGGTCCTTCGGTTTGCGGGTGTCGAGCGTCGCCGCCTGCCGGGCCCGGGCTGACGTGTAGCCCGACTCGGCCAGGACGTCCTCGATCTCGTCCGACCGTTTGGAGAACGCCCGGATGACCTCGTCGGGAACGCCCACCACGTCGGCGTATCCGTTGATCACCGGCCGCCACCCCACGCCGGCGTCGCGGGTGAGGACGTGACGCAGCTGCGCCTGGTAGACGTACCCGCCAGAATGGGCGTGCCGATAGAGCGATCGGCTGTCGAGGGCTTGCCAGCGGCCCTCGACGGTCAGCGTCATGTTGGCCACGACCACGTGACTGTGCAGGAGCGGATCGGATGCCCGGCTGGTGCGGTGATCGAACGCGGCAGCCACGATGCCCCCGGTGAGCACAGCTTCCCGGCGGCCTCGCCCTCGCCGGGCGAAGACGGCCTGCGACTCGTAGTAGGCGACCACGGCATCGACCGCCTCCCGGTGCGCCCGACGGATGATCCGCCGTTGCGGTTCATCGGCCAAGGCCCACAGGACGCTGACGCTCTTCGGCGGCCGCAGCGTCAGGTCGTAGCCGGGACGGGCTTTGGTGTGGCGCCGTTCAGACTCGAAGCGTTCAACCTCCGAGACGTTCAGACGCCAGACCAGCCGGCCGTCTGAACGGACCTGCTCCCCCACCAGACAAGCAGCGCCCGGCGCCCCGCGCCGGTCGGCAGGGCTGTCCCGCCACCGGGCCCCGGCCAGGAGCAGGCGTCGGACGTGCCGCGATGAGAGCCGCAGCCGGGCGGCGGTCCGAGAGACATCGAGGTGTTCGCCGTCGAAGAGGCTCGGCTCTCCGGGAGGGACGCCGCGTCGCCGGCGGGCGGCCCGCTCGGAGGAACCGATGGCGGAGACCAGGGCTTCTCCGGTACGGGGGTGGCGACCGTCGAGGAGGTGGCGGAACTCGGCTTCGGTCACTTCGCCGGACAGGCCGAGCCCTTCGCACAGCGAGCCGACCCACCGCCCGGCGGCTTCGCCGTGGCCCAGGTAGTAGTCCTCCGGCGATCTGGCGATCTCCCCGACGTAATAGTCGGCGGCGCCCTGTCGCAACTTCCCGATGTTGAGCACTCCGTGGCCCTCCAGACGGCAGCATTCCTTGGCCTCTGACGACACCTATGCGCGTGCTGCACCCCGGTCTGAGACCGCCGTGTCCGCTGAACAGCGGACACGGCCAGTCTGTGCTGCTTTCTTCGGGGGTGTGTTCAGGGACGGTCGGGCGCGGTTGGTGGTCGGGGTCGGGGGTAGGTGCGGCGGGGGTGAGGGCGTGGCGTGAGGTGGGTCGTCGTGGGGGTGCGAGGGCGAGGGGGCGGAGTGAGGCGAGGGGCGGGAGGCGGTGGATTCGGTTGGGGAGCAGGCCGGCGTCGATCGTGCGGGCGACGGCGGGATGGTGGGCGACCTGGGCCACGACCGGGATGCCGAGGACTTCGGCGACATCGGAGGCCCGCAGGCTTCGGGCCGGCTCGTTGAGGAGGATCACCCCGTCCCAGCGGCTTGCCTGGGCGGCCAGGAGGGCCCGTAAGGCGAGGTAGCAGGGTCCCCGGACAATGACGTAATGCTCGTCGTCGCCGGGGCCCTGCGGGCCTTCCAGGCGGCTTCCGGCGTCGATCACGACGAGGCCGGGCGCCGACCCCGGGGGCCTGCCGAGTTCGAGGTCGGGGGCGACGGAGGCGTCATCGGGACTCGGCGGAGCGACCCCGAGGAGGGCGGCCATGTCGGCCGGGTCGTGGGCGACGAGCGCGGTGGGTTGGTGCCGGGCGCTGAACAGCGCGAGCGCGGCGGCGACCGTACTTGCCCCATGCCCGCCGCGGGCACCGCTGATCCTGATGGTTCGTGTCATGTCGACCTCCTACATGTGAGTCTGAACGGACGGTGTGACACTCATGAGGGCTGCTCGGATTGGTGGTAGGACCCGCCGCCCCGGGACACGGACTTCCCCGAACGAGCCCCGGAGCGGCGGGCAGCTCAGCAGCGGCCGGCTTGGGCCACCGCTGCGATGTCGCCGTTGCGGGCCGGTGCTTCGGTGAGGAGACGGTGCGCCTCGACCAGCTGCGGCGCCAGGCGCCGGAGGTGACGACGGGCGAGCGGCGGGAACGCGAGGCGTAGGGCGTACGCGTCGCCCTTCGGGATCGCCAGGCCGAAGACCGTCAACCGGGCGAGCGACTTGATGAGCGGAGCGTTGCGGCCGGTGCCCGTTCCGAGGCCCAGTTGCTGGGCCAGCAGCGCCAGGGAGAGCGTAACGCCTCCGGGTGCCACCTCGAGCCTTGCCGACAGGTGACGAGCGGCGACCACCGTTGAAGGGCCAAGGATCGGCAGCCAGAACGATTCAACGTAGGCGCTGCGAGGATCATGGCCCACCGCCTCCACCACCGGATCGCCGAGTGGGACGATCGTCAGGGGATCGTGACCCGCAAGCCACGTCTGGGGATCGGCTACGAGCATTGCATGGCCTCCTCACATCCCGTCAGGACAAACCTGACCACAGGACGACTCGATTCGTCAAGGAAAACCTGACTCGTGGAGCGCATTCGTCTTGACACGTCAGCGTCAACGCTCGGTGCGTGCGGCCTCGGCAGACGGGTCCGGTGCGGGCGCTGCTTCGTCCGGTTCCCGCTCGTAGCCGAGGGCGCAGAGCAAATCGAGGTACCGCTCGGTGCCGGCCCGGTGGCCGCAGGCTGCGATCTTCCCCTCGGCCATGGCCGAGGCCAGCGCCACGCCGACGCGGAGCCGATCGGCTTCACTCCGGGCGGCGAGGTCGCCGAGCGGTCCGTGCCAGTCGTCGCCGTACCGGCCGGGTCGGGCGGACATCTCCAGCAGCGCTCCGGCCCGCCCGGCGTCGTTGGTGTTCGCCCGGTCGAGGAGGGCGGCCACCAGCAGCTCGACGGCCGCTGCCTTGGGCAGCCGACTTGTCAGGCGGGATCGCACGAACTCCTGTCGTCGCTGGGCGAGCCGGCGCCGTTCCTTCGCTCGCTCCCGTTCAGGGTCGGGGTCAGCGGCCTCGATCTGCAGGTCGCTTCGGTCGCCGGCTGGTGCTCGTCGGCTGTGTCGGCGGCGATCGGTGCACACCGCCACGACAGTCGGCCCGGCGTAGCCGGTCTCGACAACGACGGCGTGGCAGGTCTCGGCTTGGTGGGCGGTCTCGTCGAGACCGATGTCGGACAGGCGGAGGTAGCCCTTCGGACGGTAGCCCTCCGATGGCACGACCCGCACTCCGGCCCCTTCGAGCTCGGCGACCAGGGCGATTCGCCGTTCCTCGTGCTCGGCGCGACGGAGGGCATCGGCAACGACCTGGTCCATCTCGCGCCGCCGCCAGTCCGGTGCTGCCAGGATCGCCTGAATGACCTCCGGCCTGTCCTTGGCGGCGAGCAGGGCCTCGGCCTGCCCGATGGTAAGTTCGTTCTTCTGAACGGCGTCCTGCGCCGGTTCCGGAAGTTCGAGGAGCGCCAGGCGGGCTCGCACGTGGCGCTCTGAACGCCCGACTTGCTTAGCCAATCGGCGAATCGTGTAGCCGTGCTCGCTGACCAACCGGAAGTAGCCCGACGCTTCGGCCAGCACGGGGATCTCCGCCCGCTGGAGGTTCTCCACCAGCATGACCTCGACCCGTTCGGCATCCGTCATCTCGCGGATCAGACATGGAACGACGTCCAGACCGGCCTGGGCGGCGGCGAGATGGCGCCGGTGTCCCGCCACGATGCGGTACCGGCCCGGCTCCCCTTCCAGCGGCGCGACGAGCAACGGCTCGATGACACCGACCCCAGCGATGCTGCGGGCCAGCTCGCTCACGTCGCCAACCGGCCCGCGCAGGTTGTCGTCGGCAGGCTGGAGTCGGTCCAACGGCAACGAGCAACGGCTCGATGACACCGACCCCAGCGATGCTGCGGGCCAGCTCGCTCACGTCGCCAACCGGCCCGCGCAGGTTGTCGTCGGCAGGCTGGAGTCGGTCCAACGGCACGGAAACAATCTCGGTATTGGTCGTGACAGTCATAGGAATGGCCTCCTTCATCCGTGGCGAGAGAGCAGGGTGCGGCACAGTTCCGCCCAGCACGGCGCGACATAGGCGGCGACGTCAAAGGTCCCCCGGTCGGTCCGGGCCACAGTGACGCCGCTCCCGTCGTCGCTCCAGATGAGCGCCGACCGGCCGGTCAGGGCGACGGCCCGTGCCTGGGCAGTGGCGAGCGTCAGGCTCGTCGTCGCCGGCCCCCAGGTTGAACAGTCGAAGACGCGATAGCGGCGGGGACCACCGGGCTCCCGAGCGTCGGGGAACAACTGCGCCTGGCCCCAGCGAAGTTGACACTTCACTGTCAACTTCCAATCCATTCGCCCGAGCCGTCACTTGACGCCAGACGGTCCCTCCCACGGGCGGCTGACGTCACGATCCCGGGTGCACCACCCCCCGTCGCTCCCATCGGGAGCGACCAGTCTGTACAACGATCCTGGTCGCATCCGGGACCTTCCGACGCGCATAGGTGGGGTGAAGAGCATTCGATCCCGTCGGCAACGAAGGAAGGAGAACCCGATCGAAATGGCCATTGAGCCGCGACGGATGACGTACAGCGTCGATGAGGCATCGGCCATCCTCGGCGTGTCCAAATCGAAGATCTATGACAGTGTCCGAAACGGCGAACTCCGAGGCGTGCAGGTCGGCCGCCGGGTCGTCATCCCCTGTGACGCCCTCGAGGAGCTGGTCGGGCCTCTGCCCATTCAGCGGCGCGACGATGCCCGAGAAGGCGTTCTCGCTCCGACCGATGGTCCGCCGACTCGTGACGGCGGCGCAGACCTCAATGCCGTCCACGTGACCGGGACGATCGCCCGCCAGGCGGAGCTGCGCATGTCCCGGACCGGCGTGGCGGTCTGCACCCTCCGACTCGCCGTATCCCGGCATCGCCGCGACGGCCAACCGCGCCGGCCGCTCCACATCGACGTCGTGGCTTTCGAGGCCGTCGCCGAAGCCGCCGCAGGGTACGGCGACGGCGACCACGTGACCATCATCGGCCGCCTCGGCCAGCGGGTGTGGACAACGGACGACGGCGCGCGGCACATCCACTTCGAGATCGTCGCCGATGCGATTCGGCCGACGCATCGCTCCGAACCCGGGGAGACGCGATGACTGCGGGCAAGAGTGTGCGCCAGCCCCGCTCCTTTCACGGGCAGCGGGAATCGGCCCTCCGGAACGAGGTCCTCCGCAGGCGGGCACCTGCCGGTGTTGCCGGCCGAGTCCTTCCGCCCTCGGTCGAGGCGACGCGCCGTGCGGTGATGGCCGGCATCTGTCCCTTCTGTGGCCGTGGCCCGTTCCTGGTGCTCGCCGGCCACACCCAGAAGGTGCACGGTGTGGATCGCTTCGAACTTCGTGAACTCGCCGACCTCACCTACAGCACCAGCCTCCTCGACGAGCGCACCCGCGAGGCCTTCAGCCAGCGCGCCAAGGCCCGCCTCGCCCTGGGAGTGCCGCTGCCCAGCAGCAGCGGTGTGAGGAAGAAGCGGCGCCTCTCCCCCGCCGGCAAGCGCATCCAGGCCGAGAAGCTCCTCCGCCTCGCGGAACAACTTGGCCCCGAAGGCCTCGCCCGCCAGCGGACCGCCGCGGCCCAGCGGAAAGGGGAGTTGAGCCGGAAACCGCACCCCTGCCCGGCCTGCGGAACCATCCTCCCGACCGCACACCCCATCACCTGCTCTCCCGCCTGCCGGCGCGTGATCCGTGTCAGGACGGCCCGGGCCTCCGCCGCCAAGCGGCTCGCTCGTGGCCCCGGACCGAGAGAACCGCTCGAGCCGCAGGACGGCGGCGTCGTAGTGAGCGGCCGGCTGGGGCAGCGAGAGTGGACATCGAGCGACGGCTCGCAACACGCCCGGTTCGAGGTGGTCGCTGACGATGCCGAGTGCGTCGCTCCCGCCACGACCGCCCACTGAGGTTGAGGTCGACCGGCGTGGTCGCTTCCCTGAACGTGACGAGTTCGACGTCGATGGAGTCCCTCATGACCACGGAGCAGCTCGCCGAGTTCCTCCAGGTCCCGCTCACAACCCTCTACCAGTGGCGTCACAAGGGCACCGGTCCCAGGGGCATCAAGGTGGGGAAGCACGTGCGCTACCGCCGGGCTGACGTCGAGGCCTGGCTCGAAACGCAGGCGGCCACCTAGATTTGGGAGCCGCTGACCCGGGCGCCGGCATCCGAGACACACCACAGAAAAACGGCAGCATGACCATCGATCACGGGGTTCATCTGTCTCCCCCGGCCCGGACGATCTGAGAACGGAGGGGTTGGGTTGGGTTGGGAGGTGCAGCAGCCGACCGGGCGCTGGAAGGGTGTCTACCGGGACGCCAACGGCAGGGAGCGGAGCAAGACCTTTGACCTCAAGCGGGACGCGGTCTCGTGGTGGAAGGAGCAAGAGGGCAGGATCGCCCGGGGCGAGTGGATCGACCCGGCCGGGCCCAAAACGCCATGGGAGGACATCGTCGACCGCTGGCTGAAGAACAAGGTCAGCGCCGAGAGCACGCTGGAGCGGCTGGAGTCGATCACGAAGAACCACATCCGTCCGGCCTTCCAGCGCCGGGCCATCGGCGCCGTGATCCGCTCCGACGTCCAGGGCTGGGTGAAGGGCCTCTCGCTGAAGCTGGCCCCCTCTTCGGTCGAGGTCGCCTACCGCTACATGTCGAACGTCTTCTCCACGGCCGTGAAGGACGGCGTCATCCCGAAGACCCCCTGCGTCGACATCGTCCTGCCGGAGGTGACCAAACCCCGGGTTAAGCCCTTGCTCACGGAACAGGTGGAGGCGCTCATCGCCGCCCACCCGCCTCGGTACCGAGCCATGCTGATGCTCGGAGCCGGCGCCGGGCTGCGCCAGGGGGAGGCCTTCGGCGTCACCGTCCCGGCCGTGAGCTTCGGCGACAAGGTCCTCCACGTGGAACAACAGCTCCAGCAGCTGATCGGCAGGCCCCTGTTCCTCAAGGAGCCCAAGCGGGGGTCGGTGCGGGACGTCCCCCTGCCCGACGAGCTCCTCGACGTCCTCTCCTGGCACATGCTCGAGTTCCCGCCAAAGACGCTACTGACAGGCGTCCGGGGCGAGGACGAGCCTCTCCTCTTCACCACCGACGGGGGCGTGCCGATCCGACGGACCAAGTTCGCGGAGGTCTGGGGATCGGCGCGTAGGGCGGCGAAGCTGCCCGTCACGGTCACCTTTCACGACTTGAGGCACTACTACGCCTCTCTCCTCATCGCCAAAGGCCACGACGTCAAGGCGGTCCAGGCCCGTCTCGGCCACAAGACGGCGCAAGAGACGCTGGAGACCTACGGTCACCTCTGGCCGGACACCGAGGACCGCACCCGGGCCGCCGTGGCCGCCGAACTCGGCCGGGCGGCGAGCCTCTGCTCGGGACTGGTCTGACGAACGTGCGTTCGCCAAACAGTATGGAACATACAGGACTCGGCCCAAAGCCCAGGCAGCACCCAGGCAGCACGAAGCAGCAACTCGTTGTCTTCCGTCGTTTTCCTACGCTTGTCGTTTGCGCAGGTCAAGGCCACTTTTCGAGGGTTACTGGAAGGTAACAAAAGGCCGTTTCCTGTATCCGGCGTACAGGCCGGCTCACCACCATTTATGGCCTCTGACCTGCACAGATAAGCGGCGGTCAGCCTTCTTCGGAGCCAGATGTCCGCGAAATGTCCGCGGTGGGATCCGTCGTCTCGACGCCGACGATCGGATTCAGCTCGGCGTCGACGGCTCGGCGAACGAGGGCGTTGTCCTCGGGCCACAGGTGGGCGTAGGTGTTCAACGTCTCGGTCGCCGTCTTGTGGCGGAGCATGCTTTGGACGGCCTTCACCGACGCGCCCTTCGAGATCAGCAGGCTGGCGTAGAAGTGCCGGAGGTCGTGCGGCGTCGCCCCCGGCGGGAGATCGGCCTTCTTGGCGGCGCGGTTCCAGATCTCGTTCCACCGCTGTCGACGGAGGGGGTTCCCCTTCTCGTCGGTGAACAGGAGGGTCTCCTCCTGGCCGCTCACGCAGAGGATCCGGGTGGACGGGGGAAACTCCTCGAAGTGCTGGGCGAGGCCGGTGACGACGGCGTCGCCCACCGGGATCGTGCCGACGCTGCCCCGCTTCGGACGGATCATGTACGAGGGGCCGGTCTGGGGAGTCCAGAGCTGCTGCTCGACCCGCAGCTCCCGTTTGAGGAAGTTGAACCACGGCACCGTCAGGCCCCGGGCCTCCCCCGGTCGCAGGCCTGCGCCGGCACTGACGAGCGCCAGCCCTCGAAAGCGAGACGGAAGGGCGCTAATCACCGCCCCGACTTGTTCGGTGGTGAGGGGCACTACCGGGGGACGGACGATGGCCGGCAGCTTGATGTTGACGCACGGCGACTTCAGGATGATCCCGTCGTCCACTGCCGAGCGGAAGATCGACGAGACATACCGATAGATGACCTCGACCGTGCTCGGCGCCAATTCCAGAGATCGGCCCTTGACCCAGGCCTGGACGTCGCTGCGGGCGATGGCGCCGATGGGCTTGTTGGCAAACGTCGGATAGATGTGTTTCTCGAGGTCGTTGTCCAGCTTCTGGAGCGTGCTGGCGGCACTGATGTGGTTCTGTCGCCACTTCCGGGCAACGTCTCCGAACAGTCGGCGGGCGTTAGCCGGATCGATCCAATCGCCTCGATGCTTGGTGAGCTCCATCCCGGCGACCCAGGCCTCGGCGTCGACCTGGCGCTTGAAGCTCTTCGTCTGCTCCCGGCCATCCGGCCTGCGGTAGGTCGCCTGCCATGAATGACCGCAGCGTCCGACGCAGCTACAGCGCTTCTTTACTGAGCCCATTCCGATCCTCCGTCCGTGCCCGCCGCCCCACCAGTCAAGACGAACCCGTCGGCACGGGCCACTGCGTTGTTGGCGTGAGCCCAGCTAGGAGGGACTGGGCTGGCGCTGCGACTCCAGCCACGCCTCCACCTCGGTCGCCCGGTATCGGAGGTGCTTGCCCAGTTTGAAGGGTGTCGGGCCTTCTCCGCGATGGTGCCAGGAGTAGAGGGTGCTCTTCGGCAACTTGAGGTATCGGGCGACCTCGTCAATGGTGAGCAACTCGCTCATATGCCCTCCCCGGAAGCCAACGCCTCGCGAGCGGCGCGTCGCATCTCCCGCTCCCGGCCGGCGGCGCTGACGGCCAGCAAGCGCTCGCCTTCGGTGGCGTGACCACAACCCTTGTATCGCCACTCCATCTCGCCGGGAACGGTTGCCGCCTCATTGTCGTTGTCCTGTGCGCGTCGCTGCTCCCGGCGCCAGGCGTCACGTCGGGCCCGAAGCTCGCCCATGGTCGTGGAATAGCCACGAGTCTTGGTCGTGATATGCCCGCGATAGCCAAGCGTATGGAGCCACATACCGAGCTCCCGGTACTCCGGCTCCCGGGCGAGCTTCGCAATGGCCTGGAGGATGCGCCGGACATGGTCGGACACGTCGAGCTCGCCGACGACGCCCTCATGCAGCCGCCGGGCCGTGAGGCCGAAGTCCCCGACGGACTTGGTGACGTACTTGGCGAGGTAGGCAGCGACCCGCCGCCCCGAAACGTCGTCCAGGGCCCGCACGTCGAGCTGCTCCCCGAACCGCAACGTCATCGCCCGCCGTCGGGTTCGCACCGGTAGGGCGGCCATGGCTGCCGCCTGCATGACCAGGGCACTCAACTGACCCGCACCGACCGAAGGAGGCCGTGCGGCCCGGCCGTCCGCTGCTTGGTCGTCGAGGCGGATCACGGCGTGGAAGTGCGGAACCGCCCGTCGCTGCAGTTCAACGACCTTGACGTAAGCGACCTTGACCTCCGCGTCGCCGGCGTCCTGACGAGCCTGCCGGGCGACGAGTCGACGGAGCAGAACGCTGAAACGGTGCCAGAGGGCGGGCGCGTGCCAGGTGAAGAGCACGTGCCCCAGATAGTCGTAGCAGTCGGGGCAGAGCGGCTCCCCCACAACGGCGTCTCCGATCTCGTGGACAACGGCACAACCCGAGGGTCGCCCATGGCGACAGGTGAGCTCTCGACCGGGGCGGCAGAGCCCTCGTCCTCCACTGGCCGTTCCTGGTCCGGCGTGGACGGCTCCAAAGCTCGGAGCAGTGAGGGTGACGAAGACCATGGGCCGACCATCAAGCAGAGTCCGCTCGTGCTCACCGACGATCCCCGCATGCACCAACTGCCAGGTGTCGCCGGCGTACAGCTGGGAGCACGACGGGCACACACTCGCCCGCCTGTTCTTGCAGCGGGCGAAGATCTCAGTCTGCCGGTGCGAGGTCGTCCCCTCGAGCCGGATGGGAGTGGCACAGAACCCGGAGTCGGCGACCTTCGCCCACCATGCCTCGTATCCAACTGAGCCTGCCCGGCTCAGGATTTCCCCGATGATGCCAGCGCCGAGATTCGAGAGGTCGAGAGTCATGCAGCGCTCGCTTGTCCAGTGTCTTCCTCCTGGGAAGAGTTCTGAGGGTGAGGTGGGCGAAACTCCTTGCACAGCCTGGCGATGTCGTCGTCTGAGACATGGAAGGCGCGAACTCGGACAAGCTCTGTGCTGCCCTCCTCGGCGACATAGCCGACGCCGGGGAGTGCCTCGGGAATGCGGTCGCAGAGGGCTCCTCGGTCCCGAGCAGAGTCGCCGAGAACCATCGCGACCTGGCTCGGTTCGGTGAGCCGAAGGGCGATGCGGGTCGGGAACAGTTGCCGGAACGGGAGCACGTCCTTGGCGGGGTCCTGCACGGCGGCAAGGACGTTCACGCCGACGGCCCGCCCCTGCGACAGGATGAGACCGAGGAGCTGCTCGATCTCGGTCCGCACCTTCCGATCGGTCGAGTAGCCGGTGAGGGTGGCGATCTCGTCGATGACCAGGAGCACGAGGGGCTCTTCGACGGTCGGTGTGTGAGACCGGCTGACGCCACGCAGCCTGGCCGCCCTGCTGGTCAGGATGGCGGTGGCATCGCGTAGGAGCCGCACCGTTCCTTCGCCAGGGTCATGTTCAAACCGCCGGTAGAGCGCCTGACCCGGGCCGAATTCCATGCCGCCTTTCGGGTCGACGACCCAGAGTTGAACGATGCCGGCCCTGATCGCAGGGCCGAGACCGGCGAGCACGGACCAGACCACCGATCCCTTGCCGGAGCCGGTCGCCCCGGCGACGAGAATGTGGCGACCACCGATCCGGACCTGCCACCGGTCGCCTCGGTCGGTCACACCGATGGTCAGGGCCTCGACGCCGGTGCCCTCGCAGCAGGGGACCTTGGGCAGCGCCAGGACCGAGGCGAGCACATCGCTGTGGTGCACGTCGATGACCGCCCAGCCGGGCTTCAGCGGCCGAACCCTGACGGACATGGCCCCGAACGCGTGGGAGAGAGCGTCGGAAACCCGTTGCCAGTCCTCGATGCTTTGGCCGTAGAGCATCCGCACGGTCACGGCGTCGCTGACATAGCCGACCTTGACGCGGTGGAGTTTCGGGACGGAGACGTGGTCGTTGAGGACGACAGTGAGGCCATGCATGGCGCAGAGGTCACGCCACGGTCGACGGTAGGTCGACCACCGCCGCCACCGCTTCCAGATCCGCCCGGACACGACTCGATGGAACGACCCCGGGTGGCAGAGGCGCCACCCCGCCAGGATCATCAGGAAGCTCAGTGCGACAAGGGTGGCGGCCGCCGGTCCACCGGCGCGCCAGGCCAGAGCGGTCAGCACGGCGGGCCCGCTCAACATCGGAAAGAGCACCGCCCAGACCAGGAGACGCAGCTTGAACCGGATCACGGCCAAGGTGAGGCGTCCGGCGATCTCGACGATGGTGATGAGGGGATCTTCCGCTCCGGGCGGTCGCTGAGGGGTCGGTTCGCTTCGTACCATCGGACAACTCCTTCCGTCGTCCGAGACAGGCCGGGCCCGTCCCCCTGACGGTCAGAGGGGCGGGCCCGGCGTCCCGGGGGATCAGGCGGCTTGCTTGCCGGAGGACGCCGCCGGCCGGTTTGCCGGACCGGCGTTGGCGACCCCGGCGATGGAGGTGCCCAGCGACCGGATACCGCCGGCCCGGTAGGCCACTCCCGATCGGTCCCCCTGGCTCCAGGGGATGGCGACCAGGTCCTCTACTGCGACAGGGGACCCGACGCCGACGTCAGGCCGTCCGGCCACCGTGACGAGGAGCACCTCCCCGCCGGTGCTGTCGAGGGCCGCGAGCTGGACCTGCCACTGGGCCTCCCCCGTCTCCCGGTCGACCTTCGGGGCGCCGGTCTCACGGTCGGTTTTGGCCTGCGGTTCGCGGGTGCACAAGAAGGTGACTCCGGTGATATCGATATTCAGCTTCATGTCCGTTTTGTCCTTTCGTGGCGGTCGCATTTCGACCACCGCCAGCAGAACATGGCGGACGAAGCGGACATAAGTGACCGGGGTTGACACGGGTTAACTCAACCCATTGATCCCATTTGGCATGATCGAAAGCGATGATCCGCCCTCTGGCCTCTTCCGGGCCGTCGAACGTCGGCGCGGCCATTCGGCAGGCCCGTCTGGCCAGGGGTTGGTCGCAAGACGTCCTGGCCCGCCGGATCGTCGAGGCACGACGGTCGGGCGGGGAATCCGTTGGTCCGCTGTCAGTCAAGACCCAACTGTCCCGATGGGAGAACGGGCGTGTCGTCCCCGATCGGTTCACGCGTCAGGTCCTGGCCGACGTGTTCTCCACCACGGTCGAGGCGCTTCTCGGCGTCCAGCTTGCCGACGATCTCCCCCGCCCGGTGCTCGTCGAAGCCCACGTCACCGCCCACACCGTCGAGCTGCTCCGCGCCCGCCGGGCGGTGCACGCCCAGACCGAGGCCACCTTCGGGCCGGCGGAGGCGAGCCTCCTTGTCAGCGAAGACCTGACGACGATCGACGGGTTGCTGCGGGTGGCACCGGAGCCACTCAGTGGCGAACTCCACGAAGTGGCGGCGTTGATTGCCGAACTCGGCGGCTGGATCGCCCAGGACAGTGGCGCCGTCGACCAAGCGCTGGTGTGCACGACCCGGGCTCACGCCTACGCCCAGGGGGCGGGAAATCCTCGGCTCGAAGCCATGGTTCTGATGCGATGGGCCAATGTCGTGGCCACCTCAGACCCCCGGACGAGCGCGACTCTGGGTCGACGGGCCGAAGAGCTGACGAGGCGCCTGCCTCCCAGCCGGCTGCACGCCGCCATCGCTCGTCAGCAGGCCTCCGTTGCCGCCCTCCTCGACGATCGGGTGCTCTTTCGGGACAGGATCCACCGTGCCCGCGACTACGCCGCCGCGCCGGCGGCCCTCGGCGAACTGGCGCCCTACGCCGACAACGCCTACATCGCCAGCGAGCATGCCGAGGGGCTCATGATCCTCGGCGAGCCCGACGTCGCCGCCGAAACGCTCGCCGGGCACGTCCGGGCGTGGGCGCCCGGCCAGGAGCGGGATCACGGCGTCGCGCTCGCCCGCTGGCTTCGGGCCCTCGCGGCCAGCGGCGATACCCAGACCGCGCTCGACCACTGCGACGACGTGCTCCTGGCCTACGAACGGGCGCCATCCGTCCGGTCCCGCACCGCCCTTCAGGCCATCATGAGGATGCGGCCAGCCGGCGACCAACTGCACCACACTGCGCTTCGGAGGAGAATCGGGGCCACGATCGAAGGGACGAGGAGCCGATGACGCCCATCCTTCCCATCCAGTTCACGACCGATCCGGAGGTCGTCGACGCCCGCCTGGCCGTCCTTCCCATCGGGTCGTTCGAGCAGCACGGCCCCCACCTCCCCCTCGTGACCGACACCCTTGTCGCCGTGGCGATCGCCGACCGGATCAGCGACCGGTACGGGGCGCTTCGGCTCCCCCCGCTGACCTTCTCCTGCTCCCACGAGCACGCCGACTTCGCCGGGACGGTCAGCGTCAGCGCCACCACCCTGGCGGCCATCGTGAACGACGTCTCCCAGTCCCTCGAGCGTCAGGGGATTCGGCGGCTGCTCATCGTGAACGGCCACGGTGGCAACTACGTGCTCGCCAACCTCGTCCAGCAGGCCGGGGTTCAAGGCGGCACCCGGATCGGGCTCTTCCCCACCCGGGAGGACTGGAACGAAGCCCGTGAGGCCGCCGGAATGAACAGTGACCCCCACGAGGACATGCACGCCGGTGAGCTTGAGGTCTCCGTCCTCCTGGCCGCCTTCCCGGACGCCATACGAGAAGGTTGGGACCAGGACGACCACACGGCCGACGACCGTCGCCACCTGGGCGTCCTCGGCATGTCGGCCTACACAAAGAGCGGGGTCATCGGTAGGCCATCGCTGGCCACGCCGGAGAAAGGCCGAGCCGCCCTCGACCACCTCGTCGGTGCCGCTCAGCACATCCTGAAAATTCTTGATGAGACCTCCAACCAGGGATAGGGCGGCGCAGTCCGCTCCGCTCCCTGCGCCGCCAACCCCGACCCGCGCTGGGTGAAACCGTCGAGGCCGGGTCCACCAGTCCGAACGGGCACGACCACTGGCCGGCTGTTCAAACTTTCTCTACTTACGTCAAGAGTGGGCCCGCCGAACGGCAGTTTCGCTCGCGAAAGTTTGCAGCTGGCCCGGGATAGCCCGCTCCTGTAACCGGCATTGATGTGCAATGTCTTGTCAAGACGACGGCCGGGGTTGCTTTGGCTGTTTTGAGGGCGCGCTGAACCGTCAGGTTCGGGGCTTGGTCAGGTTGAAGCAGGCGGAGGGGCCCCG
>Ga0070741_10010017_pt1 | contig 18088 bp, 18 predicted proteins | sample Coa_R1_4_FD_66440 | JGI IMG/M metagenome (GOLD analysis project Ga0070741, IMG submission 66440) | Surface soil microbial communities from Centralia Pennsylvania, which are recovering from an underground coalmine fire - Coalmine... | ecosystem: Environmental > Terrestrial > Soil > Unclassified ...
CCGGCGAGCGGCTCCTGCAGGTTCTTCTGGATGTCGTTCGACAGGGCCTTGAGCGGCGACACGTAGAGCACGTACACCGCGTCGGTGAGCCCGCGCTCGAGGCCTTCGACGACGAGATCGTTGATCGCCGACAGGAACGCCGCGAGCGTCTTGCCCGAGCCGGTCGGCGCGGCGATCAGCGCGTTCTTGTGCTGCGACGTCGCCTGCCAGGCGGCGATCTGCGCGGGCGTCGGCGACTGGAATCGCGAGGCGAACCAGTCGGCGACGGCGGGATGGAACGGCAGGCGCGCAGACATGCGTCCATGATAAACATTCCGGCCATGGGAAATCGCAAGCTGCAGTTCCGCAGCACGCTGTCGCTGGTGACCGCGAAGGGGCCGATCGCGAGCCAGCGCTGGATGGATCTGCTCGTGCACATCGGCGAGAGCCGATCGATCTCGCAGGCCGCGAAAGCGGTCGGGCTGACCTACAAGGCCGCGTGGGATGCCATCGACGCGATGAACAATCTCGCGCCGGGGCCGCTCGTGAAGAGCAGCAAGGGTGGCCAGGGCGGCGGCGGCACCGAGCTCACGGCCGATGGCCGTCGCCTCGTCGAAGCGTTCCAGGCCGTCGCCGCGGAGCATCATCGATTCGTCGAGAAGCTGGACACCGGTCTCGGCGTGCGACCCGCCGAGCTCAGCACGATGCGGAGACTCACCATGCTCACCAGCGCGCGCAACCACTTCGCCGGCACGGTCAGCAAGATCATCCGTGGTGCAGTCAACGACCAGGTCGTGGTCGCGCTGCCGGGCGGCGCGCGCATCGTCGCGACCATCACGCATCAGAGCTCGAAGAACCTCGGGCTGCGCAAGGGCATCGAGGTCGTCGCGCTGATCAAGGCGTCGTGGGTGATAGTCGCGGTCGACGACGAAAAGCCGCTGAAGCTGTCCGTCCGCAATCAGCTGCGCGGGACGATCAAGCGATTGACCCCCGGCGCGGTCAACACGGAAGTCGTGATCGGCCTGCCCGGCGGTCAGTCGGTGCTGGCGATCATCACCAAGGACGCGGCGCGCGAGCTCAAGCTGCGCGTGAACCGCAGCGCCACCGCGCTGTTCAAGGCCTCGAGCGTAATCCTGGGCGTAGCGGCGTGACCTGAGCCGAGCCTTCGGCGGTCAATCGGCCGCGATCCATCAGCAGCACGGCGTCGGCGAGGTAATCGACTTCCGACTGCGCGTGCGACACGTAGATCATCGGCAGCTTGGTCTCTTCCTTCACGCGCTTCAGGAACGGCAGGATCTGCTGCTTGAGCCGATCGTCGAGCGACGACAGCGGCTCGTCGAGCAGGAGCAATCGCGGCGAATAGAGCAACGCGCGACCGAGCGCGACGCGCTGGCGCTCGCCGCCGGAGAGCTGCGCGGGCCGGCGCTCGACGAGCGCGCCGATCTCCAGCAGATCGAGCACGGTCGGCAATTCGAAGCGGCGCTGCGACGGCGGCAGCTGCTGATAGCCGTAGAGCAGGTTGTCGCGCACCGTCAGATGCGGGAACAGCAGGCCTTCCTGGAACGTCACGCCGAAGTGCCGGTCCCACGGCGGGACGAACACGCGGCTTTCGACGTCGGCCAGGGTGCGCTCGTCGAAACGCACGTAGCCTTTGCTCGGACGCAGCAGGCCGGCGATGAGCGCGAGCAATGTGCTCTTGCCGGAACCGGAAGCGCCGCAGATCCCGGTGACGCCCGCGCCGAACGACGCCGCCGCGCTCAGCGCGAATTCGCCTCGGTGGAATTCGAGATCAACGCTGAGCATTGGCGGTCCGTTGCACGTAACCGAGCTGACGATTCACGCGGCGGCTCAACATGTGGCTGCCGATCAGCGCCGCCAGCGCGAGGCAGATCGACAATGCGACCAGCCGCAACGCCGCCGACTCGCCACCAGGGACGTGAGTGAACGTGTAGATCGCGAGCGGGAGCGTGCGCGTCTCGCCGGGAATGTTCCCCACGAACGCCATGGTCGCGCCGAACTCGCCGAGGCTGCGCGAGAAACACAGCACGGCGCCCGCGATGATCCCGGGCAGGGCCAGGGGCAAGGTCACGGTCCAGAACGCGCGCCACGGTGTAGCGCCGAGCGTGGTCGCCGCCTGCTCGAGCCGCGGATCGATCATGCGGAACGCCAGGCTCACCGGCTGCACCATCAGCGGAAACGCCATGACGGCCGATGCGAGCGCAGCGCCTTTCCACGTGAACGCGATGACGACGCCGAACGTCGATTCGAGCCAGGCACCGATCAGACCCTGCGTCCCGAACAGCAGGAGCAGCAGGTAACCGGGCACGACCGGCGGCAAGACCATCGGGAGCTGGACGATCGCCTCGACCAGGACCTTGCCGTGGAAATCCCGGCGCGCGAGCAGCCAGCTGGTGGCGACGCCGATCGGCAGGCAGAGCGCGACGGCCCATGCCGCAACCTTCGCCGACAGCCGGAGTGCCTCGAGCTCTTCGTCGGTCAGCGCGATCATCGACCCTCGGCCTTGAGCACGGCGAAGCCATAGCGCTCGAACACCGCGGTCGCCTCAGCGGTGCCGAGGTCGTCGAGCAACGCCTGTGCTTCGGCACGTGCGCCTTTCACGAGCGCAAACGGATACACGATCGGATCGTGCGAAGACTCGGGGAACTGTGCGATCACTTCGACGTTGCTGCTGATCGCAGCATCCGTCGCGTAGACGATGCCGACGGGACACTCGCTCCGCTCCACGAAAGCGAGCGCCGTGCGGACGTCGTCGGTGCCGACGATCCGTCCGGAGAGGGTCTTCCACCAGCCGAGATGTTCGAGACTCTGCTTCGCATAGATGCCGACGGGCACCACGCCCGGCTCGCCGGTGCAGAGTTTACCTTTGAACGCGGCGCCGAAATCGAACTCCGGCTTCATCTCGACGGTGAAGTGCTTGCCCTTGGGCGCGATCAGCACCAGCGAGTTGCCGAGCAGGTTGCGACGCGACGCCGGGACGATCTTGCCCTTCTCGGCGAGGTAGTCCATCCATTTGAGGTCGGCGGAGGCGAACACGTCGGCCGGTGCGCCCGACTCGATCTGCTTGGCGAGCGCCGACGAAGCGCCGAGCGAGATCACCGGCGCCGGATGTCCGGCCTTCCGCCGGACCTTGGCGATATCGCCGAGCGCGTTGGTCAGGCTGGCGGCGGCGAACACGCGCACCGGCTCTTCGGCGTGCGCCATCGGCATGGCCAGGATCGCGATCAACAAGCTCACGACGCGTCGACCCATCGATTTGCCCCCTCCGCGGTGTTGCGATATATAGCCTTCTATATAACGTATACCACGTCAAAACGAACCTGGGGGCTCCATGCGGACAGCAGCTGCGTTTGCGGCAACCATCCTTTGCGCGACGGCGTCGGCTCCGGTGTTGGCCGACGATCTGCTCGAGACGCTCGCGCAGAAGGGCGTCCTCACCATGGAGGAGTACGACAAGCTCAAGGCGCAGAAATCCGGCCTGAAGCTCACCACGGACGACGGCTTCAAGCTCGCCACCGCCGACGGCGCCTTCTGGATCCAGCCCGGCACGCTGCAGCAGTTCGACGTCGCCTGGTACAACGACGACAAGGCGGATCTGGCGAACGGGTCGGAGCTGCGGCGCTCGCGTCTCTACCTGACCGGCGGACTGTTCAAGGACTGGCTGTATCGCGTCGAGTGGGAATTCAGCACCGGCACTGCGACGCTCACCGACGGCTACGTCGCCTACGCGGGCTACAAGCCGTTCATGATCACGGTCGGCCAGATGAAGCAGCCGTTCAGCATGGAGCAGCTCGCGGCCGACAAGAACGTCACCTTCATGGAGCGCGCGCTGCCGTTCGCCTTCGTGCCGCCACGCGCACCCGGCATCATGCTCGCCAGCTCGGGCGCGAACTGGACCGTGAACGGCGGCATCTTCGGTGAGCCGGTCGGCAACGCGCAGGCGGGCGACGAAGGCTACGGTCTCGCTGCACGCGCGACCTTCGCACCGCTGCTGTCGAGCGATCGCGTCGTGCATCTGGGACTCGCGGGAATCTGGCGCAAGCCCACCGCGGAGAACAGCGCCAACGCGACGGGACCCAAGTTCTCCACCGTGCGCTTCCGCACCAAGCCGGAATCCGACGTGCTCGCGCAGCGCTTCGCCGACACCGGCGAGATCCACGACGTCGATCGCTACGTCATGGAAGGCGCCGAGCTCGCCGCGGCTTGGGGCCCGGCATCGCTGCAAAGCGAATATCAGATCGTGCAGGTCGAGCGTGAGACCGCAGCGACCGCGCGCTTCACGGGCTGGTACGCACAGGCCACCTGGACGCTCACCGGCGAAGCGCGGCCTTATAAAGCCGATCGGGGCTTCTTCGACGGGATCCGCCCGCGGGCGAACGTCGGCAAGGACGGCTGGGGCGCGTTCGAAGTCGCGGCGCGTCTCTCGGAGATCAATCTCACCGACGAGGACGTCAACGGTGGCCGCCTGCGCGACGCGACCCTCGGACTGAACTGGTACCTGAATCCGTTCCTGCGCACGAGCGCGAACATCGTCAAGGTGCTGAGGACCTCCGGTGGTCCGTTGAACGACGACGAGCCAGTCTCGTATCAGCTGAGATTCCAGCTGGCGCTCTAATCCGCAGCGAGCACGAAGATGGCATCGTCGAGCACCTCGACGCGCGATCGGACGCTGCCGTTGCAGAGGTACGGCGCGCGCGTCAGGGCGGTGACGCGATAGCCGCGCGGCTCGAAGACCTGCGTCCACAGCGCAGTGACCGCTTCCTCGAAATTCCCGATGCCGGCCGGAATCACCTCGGCCGGCTCGAGGATCGCGGAGCCCTTGAACACGCCCGGCTCGATCGGCACGGGCACGGCGACGACGACGCGACCACCGTCGGCGAGCAGCGCGGCTGCGCCGTCGAGCAAGCGCAATGGATGCGTCGTGCGATCGATCACATTCTGGAGCGCGACGACGTCGAAGCGACCGTCGATCGTGTCGAACGCGAGATCGATCTGGTGACACGCGTAGCCCCGGGCGCGCAGCCGGCGGGCCATGGGCGCGGACAGCTCGGTCGTCACCACCTGATCGAACAGCGCCGCGAGCGCTTGCGTGATGGTTCCGTCGCCGGCGCCGACGTCGAGCAGGCTTGCTCCACCTTTGCCGAGCAGACGTCGCCATTGCTCGGTGCCCAGCAGACGATCCTGGCAGATGGAGAGCCAGCCATTCGCGTCGTAGAGGTTCACGAACGCCATCGCGGCGCCGCGCAGCGCCATCCGCGCGTACGGCCTGCGACGCGTCAGCGCATCGTCGATCCACGCCCGCGTGCTCGCGTCGGCATCGAGCTCGACGAACACGCTGCGCAGCTCGAGCGGAAGGCGCGTGCGGTCCACGTCATAGCGCAGCGTGATGCCGCGTTCGTCCATTACGCCGTGCCGCTGACTTCGTCGACGATCCCCTGCGCCGTGCGCCACGCCATCGCCTGCACGGTGAGCGTCGGGTTGTAGCCGCCGGAGGTCGGCAGCACCGAAGCGTCGCCGACGTAGAGATTCGGGATGCCGTGGAAGCGGCCGCGCTCGTTGACGACGCTCTCGTTCGCGTCGAAGCCCATCCGCATCGTGCCGTGCTGATGATTGCCGGTGCCCGCGATCGGATCGGGAAACGATCGGCCCGGCCCGCGATGCTCCACGCCGCCGGGAAAGAACTGCGGGATCGCCGTCGTCGACGCGAATCCGAACGACGCCTGCCGCGACACCGCGCCCATCGCTTCGAGGAGCGCGAGCAGGATCGGCACCGTCTCGACCTGCGCCGCGTAGTCGTTCGGATGATGCGTGTAGGTGATGCGCGCGACGGGCAATCCCCACACGTCCTTCACGGAAGGATCGAGGTCGACGCGATTGCCGGCGACCGGTGCGTCCTGCGCGATCATGCCGATGTATTGCACGTGACCGAAGTAACTCTTCATCGCCTGCTTGTGCGCGCGGCCCCACGGCATGAACTTCGCCGTGGAGATGCAACCGCCCGCCGCGATCGGATATCCGCTCGACGGGCCGAACGTCTGGATATTGCCGAAGCCGAATCGTTTCGGCGTGCCGGGTGGGCCGAAGTACCAGTCGTCGAAGGCACGCATGCACCAGAAGCCGCGGTAATAGTCGATGCGCTGCTCGAAGAGACCAATCGCCGCGGGAAAATGATGTGTCGTGAGGTAGCGTCCGACCAGATCGTAGTTGACCAGATCGGCGGGGAACTCCGAGAGCAACGTAAGGCGCGGCGTGTCCACGGTCGATGCGGCGAGCACGAAGCGATCGGCCTCGATCGCCTGCAGCGCGTCATCGTTGTCGAGATAGACGACGCGCGACGCGCGCCCATTCTTCGTCTCGACGCGGATCACGTGCGCGTCGGGGATGATCGTGCAGCGCCCGGTGCGCTGCGCGAGTGCGAGTGCAGTCACGCGCGTGTCGCCCTTCGCGTCGATCGGGCAGCCGTGGCTCGAGCAGAAGCCGCAGTAGCTGCAGCCGTTGCGCGTCAGTGGCGCGCCGTCGGTCAGGAAGTCCGGATCGTCGAGCGTGTACGGACCGTTGTTGATGCACACCGGCGTCGGGAACGGGTGATAGCCGAACTGCGTCGCCGCGTCCTCGAACAACTTCGCGCCGTAGTTCGGCGGATGGCCGGGCTGCGGATACGGGTCGCTGCGCCACTCGCCGTCGTGCGGCGCGCCGGGGCTCGCATCGGATCGCATCTGTCCGCCCGCGACGCCGAGCAGCTTCTCGCACTTGCGGTAATAGGCCCAGATCGAGCGCGGATTGTTCGCGTCGAGCTCGTCGTCGGTGAGCGGCCAGTCGACGATGCTCGCGCCCGGCAGGTTGCCGAACGTCGTGCGCGCGCGGAAATCCTCGGGCCTGAAGCGGAAGCACACCGCGCCGTAGTGCACCGAGCCGCCGCCGACGCAGCGCGACACCTTCAGCACCTTGCCGACGTAGGTGTGATCGCCCTCCTCCGGTCGATCGCGGAACGTGCGCGGCTCGATCACCGGATCCTGATCGATGAAATTGCGCTCGCCGAACTTCAGCTCGTCGTCGGAGAAATCACTGCCGTCGAGCCACGGCCCTTTCTCGAGCACGCAGACGCGCAAGCCCGCCTTCGCGAGCACGTAAGCGACGATGCCGCCGCCCGCACCGGAGCCGACGACGCAGACGTCGAAGCGATCGGCCATCTACTGGAACGGATCGTAGGCGTCGATGCTGCCGCCGGGACGGTCGACGCAGCCGCCGTAGAGCAGATCGGCGTCGGTCGTCATCGGCGAGCCGTTGTCGAGGCAGCTCAACTGTCCCGAGTCGTAGCCGGCCTCGTAGAAGAACTTGTCGAAGCTCGGCATGCCGAGCGGCTGGGCGTCGCCGAAGTCGACGTCGAGATAGACGCCGTGGATGCGCTCGCCGTCGCGATTCACGTACCACGGGCCGATGTAATGCGCGCCTTGGATCGCCGTGTGGATGAAGTGCACGGTGTCGGTGACATACGCCATGTCGTGCGTGTCGGCGGCGCCGATCAGCGTCTCCACCGGCGTCCCCGGCGGCGAGACCAGTTTGTCGTTGAAGAAATTCTTGGTGTTCGGGCTGTGCGCAATCGGCTCGACCGTGTAGAACGGATTGAGCGAGCTGATGCGGTAGTAAGCGTGACCGTGCGCGTAGTAGAGCGGTGGCGCATCGGCGGGAATGCGATCGAAGTCGATGAACATGCGCCTGCAGCCCGGGCAGAGGATCGGGATGTCGAACGCGAAGCGATACAGTCCGGTGTCTTCCGGGGCGAACCCGGAGAAAGCGCACGCGGGATCGGTGCCATCGGTGAGCGGACCGGTCCCGCCGGGCGCGTACTCGATGCCGTCGAGCTTCACGCAGGACTCGGCCGCGGGCTGATAGTGCTGCCAGTTGCAGGTGACGTCGACGAGCGGGCCGATCGGATTCAATTGCCACGCCGGCGACTCCGCCGGATTCGGCGCCGCGAGCGGCATCGAGCAATTCTCGACGACGTCGGGCGTCTGCGGCGCGTCGCTGGGATCGGTGACGGTCGAAGACGTGGGAGATTCGCCGCCGCATGCGGCGAGCGTAAGCGCGATCGCGGCGACGATGCGTTTCATTTGCGCTTGCTCGTGGAACACGCGCCCGGCGCGATCATCTCGTCCGGCGCATAGCCGCCGAACTTGCGCCACGGCTCCGCGTCCGCGCTCGCATCCTCGCCGCCGGGGAAGCGCACGCCGTGCACGTCGCCTTCGTAGCAGACCGAATCCCAGCCGACGTAGTCGCGATTGCCGCCGTAGACCGGATGACCGTACACGGCTTCCATCGTGTGATTGAAGATCGCCTCGAAGAACGGCGCGGCTTGCAGATCGAGTCCTTCGAGGATCAGGTCCTGCTGCACGGCGCTCAGCGATGCGAAGTCGTTGCGAAGCGGATCCTGCTTGTTCAGCGCATCGAGTCCGCTCGTGTACAGATCGCGCAGGCGCAGCACTTCGCGCTGCCAGCCGAGCCGCTTCGCGCGCGAGAGCGAATGGAACTCCGCGAAGTGCGGACGCGTCGGGCCGCCGCCGTAGAGCTTCGGATTCGCCGACGCGTCGGAGAACGCATTGAGCAGCAGCTCGATGTATTCGACCGCCCCGGCATCGGCGGCGGACCAGTCAGCCTCGCCGCTCGCGGGGATCAGCCGTGCGACCGCGGCCGTGAGCGCGCGCTCTTGCGCGTCGGTGAACGTGAATGCCGGCAGCGAAGGCAGCGCCTCGGCAAGTACCGGCGTGGCGCTCGCGATCGGCTGCGAGCTGCCGCAGGAATTCAGCGCCGCTGCCACTGCGGTCGCGCCGGCGCTTCGCGACAACAGCTGGCGGCGCGTGATCACGGTCAGGAGAGATACGTGTAGCCGGACAGTCCCGCTTCGAGCTCTTTCTGCAGCGCATCGCGCTGCGCCGGCGGCAGCGTCGAGGCTTCGAGCTTGCGTCGATACGCATGCGCGAGCTCCTCCGGCGCGAAGTGCACGTAGCGCAGCAGCTCATCGGTGCGATCGCCGTTCTCCGCGCCCTCGAGGCGCCAGCCACCCTTGCCGTCGAGCGCGACGTTCACCGCGTTGGTATCGCCGAACAGGTTGTGCATGTCGCCGAGGATTTCCTGATACGCCCCGACCATGAAGAAGCCCAGCAGATACGGCTCCTCCTCGCGCAGCGCGTGCAGCGCGAGCGTCGGCATCAGGCCTTCGCGATCGACATACGCGTCGATCTTGCCGTCGGAGTCGCAGGTGAGATCGCACAGCGTCGCGCGCTGCGTCGGCATCTCGTTCAGGCGATGGATCGGCAGGATCGGGAACACCTGGTCGATCGCCCAGGCGTCCGGGATCGACTGGAACACCGAGAAGTTGCAGAAATACTTTTCGGCGAGCTTGTCGCGCAGCTCGTCGAGCGCGTCGCGATGCGCGCGGATCGAGGGATCGAGCCGCGAGATCACCCCGCGGCACACCGCGAAATAAGTTTTCTCCGCGTATGCGCGCTGCGGCAGCGACAGCAGGCCGTGCGTGTACTGCGTCTGCGCTTCGGCGAGCGCCGCGGCCGCTTCGTGCAGGCATTCGAGCGGTCCGCGCCGGTCGATGCTGCTGAGCAGATCGTGCAGATCCTGGATCACTGCCGGATCCGATTTCGACGGCGCCTGCAGCGGCGTCGCGGGCGCCGACTCCCGCTCGATCACCGACGTGATCAGCACCGCGTGATGCGCCGTCAGCGCGCGCCCGGATTCGCTGATCAGCGCAGGCTCCGGTTGCTTGGTCTCCGCGCAGATCTCCTGCAGCGTGCGCACGATGTTGCGGGCGTACTCGCGCTGCGAATAATTCATCGAGCAGTACGAGCGGCTATGGGTGCCCTCATAGTCGACGCCGAGGCCGCCGCCGACGTCGACCACGTCGATCGGTGCGCCGAGCGCGCGCAGCTCGGCGTAGAAGCGCGCGGCTTCGCGCATGCCGCGCGCGACGTCCTGCACGTTCGCAACCTGCGAGCCGAGATGGAAGTGCACCATGCGCACCGCATCGAGCCGGCCGGACTTCTTCAGGAGCTCGCAGGCTTCGAGCACCTGCGCGCACTGCAAGCCGAATTTCGACTTGTCGCCGCCGGTGTTCTGCTGCGTGCTGGTGAACGAGCCGGCGAGCTTGACGCGCAAGCCGATCAGCGGCGCGACGTCGAGCACCTTGGACTCCTCGATCACCAGCGGCAGCTCGGAGAGCTTCTCGACCACGATGTAGACGCGATGGCCGAGCTTCTGCCCGATCAGCGCGCGGCGGATGTAGGTGCGGTCCTTGTAGCCGTTGCAGACGATGATCGAGCCGGCCGGCGCGACGCCGAGCACCGCGGCGAGCTCCGGCTTGCTGCCAGCCTCGATGCCGACGCGCTCGCCGCCGTGGCGCACGATCTCTTCGACGACCACGCGCTGCTGATTGACCTTGATCGGATACACCGCGGTGTAGGCGCCGCGATAGCCGAGCTCCCGGATCACCTCGGCGAAGGCGCCGGTGAGCGAGTCGACGCGATCGTGAAGGATGTCGTTGAAGCGCACGAGCACCGGCAGCGCGAGGCCTTCGCGCTGCACGCGCTGCGCGAGCTCATAGAGATCGATGGCGACCGGCGAGCGATCGCGATGCGGCCGCACGACGAGATGGCCGTTTGGTGCGACGTCGAAGTACCCCTCGCCCCACTGGGCGATGTTGTACAGCGCGCGGGAATCCGCGGCCTGCCAAGCTGATTTGGGATCGTTCATACTCGCGGCCCAAATTCTAGTGAGAAACCGCCCATGGCGCTCGACAAGACCTGGTTCTCCGAAGCGGTGGAAAAGACCGGCACGGCGTTCTCGCTCAAGGGCAGCCTGCTGCACGAGGAGCAGACGCCCTACCAGAAGATCGAGATCTGGCAGACGCAGACCTTCGGCTACCTGATGACCATCGACGGCTGCACGATGGTGTCGACCCGCGACAACTTCCTCTATCACGAGATGATGTCGCACCCGGCGCTGAACTCGCATCCGAGCCCGGCGACGGTGGTCATCGTCGGCGGCGGCGACTGCGGCACCCTGCGCGAAGTGCTCAAGCATCCCGAGGTGAAATCGGCGACCCAGGTCGAGATCGACGAGCGCGTGACCCGGCTCGCCGAGAAATATTTCCCGGAGCTGTGCGACGCCAACGACGACCCGCGCGCGACGCTCTACTTCGGCGACGGCATCCAGTGGATGAAGGACGCCAAGCGCGAGTCGATCGACCTCATCATCATCGACTCCACCGATCCGGTCGGGCCGGCGGAGGGGCTCTTCGGCAAGCGCTTCTATCTCGACTGCATCAAGGCGCTGAAGAAGGACGGCATGCTCGTGCAGCAGTCGGAATCGCCGCTGCTGCATCTGGACTTGATCCAGGAAATGCACGGCGCGATGCAGGAGGCGGGATTCAAGCAGACCCACCTGCTGCACTTCCCGCAGCCGATCTACCCGTCAGGCTGGTGGTCGGCGTCGATCGCGTGCAAGAAGAAAGGCGCGCTCGCCGAGCGGCTCGATGCGCCGGCGATCCGGAAGCTCAAGGCGAAGTACTACAACGCCGACACGCACCGCGCAGCGTTCGCGCTGCCGGGCTTCGTCGCCGATCGGCTGAAGAAGAAAAAGTAGCTACTGCGGCGGCGTCGAGCCGGTCGCCGGAGCGGCCGCTGTCGTCGTGCTGATGCCGGCGGCGCCGCAGGTCTGCTGCATCGCCTGCTGCGTCTTCTCGACCAGCATCTTCATCTCATCGGCCGAGTACTCGTGGGTACGGCCGAGCCCGTCGGTCTCGACGATCTTCTTCGCCGACGCGTAGCTCTCATATTGCTTGCGCTTCTGCTCGCACTCGGACTTCTTCTGCGCGAGCTGATCGGTGGTGAGATTCGGATCGGCGCCGGTCGGCGTCGCGTCCTTCTCATTGGGCTGGCCGGTGCGGATGTTCACCGGCTCGGAGTTCTCCACCGCCTTGTCGGTGTAGTGGACGTGGCCCTCGGCGTCGACCCATCGATAGACGGCGGCAGACGCCGGCAGAGCGATGGCGGCAATCAGGGTGGCGACGAGAAAGGACAAGCGGTTCATAAGATCAAAAAACTCCATCCGTACTGCTCCGCAGTCTAGCGCTGCAACTACAATGTCGCCAGGAGACGAGGGAAGCGCGGTGACTGTTTTCGTTGCGCAGAAGAGACCTTACCTCGCGGAGCTCGGGCCCGGCGACTATCTGTGGTGCGCCTGCGGGCGCTCGAGGAACCAGCCGTGGTGCGACGGCTCGCACGCGGGCATCGACGTCAAACCGATCCCGTTCACCATCGCGCCCCGAAAGACGCCGGAGACAGTCTGGCTGTGCGGCTGTAAGCACTCGCGCGGCAAGCCGTTCTGCGACGGAACGCACAATCGCCTGCCATAAGGAGCAGGCCGCTCTCAAGGAGGAGAGACCATGAAGCTGCTGATTCGCCTTTTGCTGGCCATCGTGGTGCTGATCGCCGCGGCGGCGGCGACGATCTACGCGCTGTCGGAGCAGCGGCTCAACAAGCACTACGACGTCGCGGTCGAGCGCATCCCGATCCCGACCGACACCGCCGCCATCGAGCGCGGCGGCCACGTCGCCAAGATCCGCGGCTGCCGTGAATGCCACGGCGACGACCTCGGCGGCGCCACCGTCGTCGAGGATCCGAAGGCCGGGATGATCTATGGCGTCAACCTCACCCGCGGACGCGGCGGCCTGCCCGAGGATTTCAGCGACGCCGATTTCGTCCGCGCGATCCGTCACGGCGTCGCGCGCAACGGCCGCCCGCTGCTCTTGATGCCGTCCGCCGAATTCCACGCGCTGACCGAGCAGGACGTCGGCGACGTCATCGCCTACGTGAAGAACGTGCCGCCCGTCGATCGGCAGGTCCCGCCATCGCGCTTCGGTCCGATCATGCGCGCCGTGCTGGTGCTCGATCGCAACGCAGAGCTCTTGTCGGCGGAGCACATCGATCATGCGGCGAAAGCCGCGACGACGGCCCCGGCGACGGAGATGGATCAGGGCCGCTACCTCGCGGTGTCGTGCACCTTCTGCCACGGCGACGGCTTCTCCGGCGGCACCATCCCCGGCGTGCCGCCCGACTTCCCGCCGGCGAAGAACCTGACGACCGGCGGCGAGATGAAGAGCTGGAGCGAGGAGGATTTCGCGAAGCTGCTGCGCACGGGGCTGACGCCGGACGGCCGCAAGCTCGATCCGAAATACATGCCGTGGACCGCCTTCAAGGCGGCGACCGACCCCGAGATCCACGCGCTGTGGACGTATCTGCGCTCGGTGCCGGCGAAGCCGGACGGACAGCGTTAGCTACAGCGAGAGGTCGTAGCCGCGCTCGTTGTGCTCGGTCTGGTCGAGCCCGATCGTCTCCTTCTCGGTGCTCGCGCGCAGTCCGACGATGCGATCGACGATCTTGAGCAGCACGAAGGTGCCGATGCCCGTGTAGGCCGCGGCCGAAGCGACGCCGAGGATCTGGACGCCGATCTGCGAGCCGGTCGTCATCCCTTCCGCGTAGCCCTGCCCGGAGAGTACGCCGAGCGCATCGGAAGCGAAAAAACCGGCGAGGATCGTCCCCGTCATGCCGCCGATGCCGTGCACGGGAAACACGTCGAGCGAGTCGTCGACCTTGAGCACGCGCTTCATGTAGCTCGTCGCGCTGAAGCACAGGACGCCTGCGATGCCACCGATGACGAGCGCGCCGCCGGGCCCGACGTAGCCGGACGCGGGCGTGATCGTCGCAAGGCCTGCGACCATGCCGGTCACGATGCCAAGCACGCTCGGCTTGCCGTACTTGATCCACTCCATCGCCATCCACGCGAGCGCGCCGGTCGCGGCGGACGCGTGCGTCGCGAGCATCGCCATGCCGGCGTGGCCGTTCGCGGCCAAGGCGCTGCCCGCGTTGAATCCGAACCAGCCGACCCAGAGCATGCCGGCGCCGGTCACGACCATGGTCATGTTGTGCGGAAGCATCGCCGTCGTCGGGAAGCCCGTGCGCGGACCGAGCACGAGGGCGCAGACGAGCGCCGCGATGCCGCAGGTCGTGTGCACGACGATGCCGCCGGCGAAGTCGAGCACGCCGCGCTTGAACAGCCAGCCATCGGACGCCCACACCCAATGGCACACGGGCGCGTAGACCGCCACGATCCAGAGCGCCGACAGCCAGAGCACCGCGGAGAACTTCATGCGCTCGGCGAAGGCGCCGATCACCAGCGCCGGCGTGATCACCGCGAAGGTGAGCTGGAACATCGCGAACACCGTTTCCGGGATCGTCCCGCTGACGGCGCCTTGCGCGACGCCGTTGAACATCGCCTTGCCCATCCCGCCGAGGAACGGCCCGCCCTGGGCGAAGGCAAGGCTATAGAGCCCGACGACCCACAGCACGGACACGAGGCACGTGATCGCGAAGCATTGTCCGAGCACCGAGAGCACGTTCTTCGTGCGCACCAGACCGCCGTAGAAGAGCGCGAGTCCGGGCAAGGTCATGAACAGCACCAGCGCCGTGGACGTGAGCATCCAGGCGGTATCGCCCGTGTTCAGCATGGTGATTCCCCCAGTGACCGCAACCGCTGCTCGCTCAGATCGCGTCTTGTCCCGACTCGCCGGTGCGGATGCGCACGGTGGCGTTCAGGTCGTAGACGAAGATCTTGCCGTCTCCGATCTGCCCGGTCTTCGCCGCTTTCAGGATCGCGTCGCAGGCCTTGTCGACCATGTCGTCGGGCAGCGCGACCTCGAGCTTGATCTTCGGCAGCAGATCGACGGTGTATTCGGCACCGCGATAGAGCTCGGTGTGGCCCTTCTGCCGGCCGAAGCCCCGGACCTCGGTGACGGTCATCCCCTGCACGCCGATGTCCGCAAGCGCCTCGCGCACGGCGTCGAGCTTGAACGGCTTGATCACGGCGATGAGCATTTTCATGGGCGCTGCCTTCTCACGTTGTTCGTGCGCGGGCAGGCAGTCTACCCAATTCGGCGCCCAAAAAAGAAAGGGCGGGTCGTGAGACCCGCCCAACAATCCGCCTCTCGTCGCAAAGAGGCCGGAGGAGAGCTGTCAGTGGTTGTAGGCCTTCTCGCCGTGCTCGGAGAGATCGAGGCCTTCTTCCTGCGCCTCGTCGCTCGCGCGGATGCCGATCGTGAACTTGAGCGCGAGCAGGATCACGAGCGCGACCGTGCCCGACCACGCGAGCGACGTGGCGACCGCCCACAGCTGCGCGACGAATTGCGCGTGGGCGTCGAACGCGCCGACCGCTTCCGCCGTGTAGTCGTAGACGCCGGTGCCGCCGAGGGCGGGATTCACGTAGATGCCGGTGCCGAGCGCGCCGATGATGCCGCCGATGCAGTGCACGCCGAACGCGTCGAGCGCGTCGTCGTAGCCGAGCATCGCCTTCAGCTTGGTCGCCGCGAGCAGGCAGACCACGCCGGCCACTGCGCAGATGACGAAGGCGCCGACCGGTCCGACGAAGCCCGCCGCCGGCGTGATCGCGACGAGACCTGCGACGATGCCGGAGCAGATGCCGAGCAGCGAAGGCTTGCCCTTGAGCAGCCACTCGGTGCCGGCCCACGCGCAACCCGCGACCGCGGTGCCGAACAGCGTGTTGAAGAACGCGAGGCCCGCGCCGCCGTTGGCTTCCAGCGCCGAGCCGGCGTTGAAGCCGAACCAGCCCATCCACAGCATGCCGGTGCCGATCGCCGTCATCATCAGGCTGTGCGGCGCGAAGTGGATCTTGCCGAGGCCCTTGCGCGGACCGAGCACCAGCGCGCACATCAGCGCGGCGATACCGGCGTTGATGTGAACCACGGTGCCGCCGGCGAAATCGATCGCGCCCTTCTGGAACAGGAAGCCCGCGTGACTCGCTGCGACTTCCGCGGCTTTCGCGTCGCCCTTGAGGTAGGCGTCGGGGCCGTCCCAGTACCACACCATGTGCGCGATCGGCAGGTACGAGAAGCAGAACCACAGCACGCTGAAGATCATCACCGCCGAGAACTTCATGCGCTCGGCGAGACCGCCGGTGATCAGCGCGACGGTGATCGCCGCGAAGGTCAGCTGGAACATGCAGTAGACGAAGTCCGGCAGGTACTGGCCCTTGCTGAAGGTCGCGGCCGGTGCGGTGGTCGGATCGTCGGCGGAGAGGAACCAGCCCTTGCTGCCTTCCTGCCATGGCAATGCGCCGAGGAAGTCGCCGTGCGCGGTGAACGCCGCGCCGTAGCCGAAGATCACCCAGAGAACTGCGATCACGCAGAAGATCGCGAAGCTCTGCATCGTCGTGGACAGCGCGTTCTTCGAGCGCACCATGCCCGCGTAGAAGAGCGCGAGGCCGGGCACGGTCATCAGCAGCACGAAGGCGGTCGACGTCATCATCCAGGCGACGTCGCCCTTGTTGCAGTCGAAGCCCTTGTCGCCGCACTTCGGCGCCGCGGCCGGCGCAGCAGCAGCCGGTGCTTCAGCTGCGGGCGCAGCGGCAGCCGGTGCAGCTTCAGCAGCAGCGGGCTCGGCGGGCTTCGGCTCGGCCGCAGCCTTCTCTTCCGCGGGCGCGGCCGCAGCGGCCGGCTTCTCTTCCGCCGCCGCCATCTCGGCGACGGGCGCAGCCTTCGCCTTTTCCTTCTTGTGATGCTTCTTCTTCGCCGGCGCGGCCGGCGCGTCGGTGGTCGCCGGCGCGGCCTCCGCTGCAGCCGGCTCCGCGGCGGTCGCCGCGTCGTCCTGCGCGTAGGCGATCGTCGGGCCGCTCAGCGCGAACGCGGCGAGGAGTACGAATCGAGAAAGTCGGTTGAAGCTCATGTGCGTTTTGCTCCCGGTCGCGTTAGAGCGCGTCTTTGCCAGTCTCGCCAGTACGGATGCGGATGGCCTGCGTGAGGGTGAACACGAAAACCTTGCCGTCACCGATCTTCCCGGTGTGCGCGGCCTTGGTGATGGCTTCGATGGCGCCGTCGAGCTTGGAATCGTCGACCGCCACCTCGATCTTCACCTTCGGCAGGAAGTCGACGACGTATTCGGCGCCGCGATACAGCTCGGTGTGGCCCTTCTGCCGGCCGAAGCCTTTCACTTCGGTGACGGTGATGCCGGCGACGCCAATCTCGGAGAGCGCTTCGCGCACCTCGTCGAGCTTGAACGGCTTGATGATCGCGGAGATCAGTTTCATGCGCTGTGCACTCCCCTAAGTTGAGACGCGGGGGTGCAAATGCAGGGACCATGCCAGCGGCTTCGGCCGCGCTTCTCACCGTTTTGGGGCGGATTCGCACCAATCGTGTGCAGGTCGGGCCGGTACGGCATCGCTAGAATTGGCGCGATGGAAGGCGCCGCCCTCGTCGAAGCCAAGGACCTGCTCGGACAGTTCACGATCGCGGTCGCGGCGGGCGCGATTGGCAGCGCGATCGCCAGGCGCCTGCGCATTCCCGACGTCGCGGTCTTCCTGCTGATCGGCATCGCGCTCGGTCCGCAGCTGCTCGACTGGCTGCACATCGGCGCCGAGTCGATGATCAACCAGCTCGTGCTGGTGTTCGGCGCGAGCTTCATCCTGTTCGACGGCGGCGCCGGCCTGCGCTTCGCGGTGCTGCGCGAGGTCTGGATCACCATCGTCGTCATCGCCACGATCGGCGTGTTGATCACGGCGGCGATCACGGGCTTCGCGGCACGCGCGTTGTTCGACGTGCCGCTGCTGACCGCGCTCCTGCTCGGATGCGTGCTCGCGTCCACCGATCCGGCAACGCTGGTGCCGATCTTCAAGCAGGTGAAGATCCGCGACCGCGTCGAGCAGACCGTGATCAGCGAGTCGGCGTTCAACGACGCGATGGCCGCGATCCTCACCTTCACCGTGCTCGGCATCGCCAGCGGCACGGCGGAGTTCTCGGCGGGCCGCGCGCTCGTCGATCTGTTGCGTGACGCGGGGCTCGGCATCGGCGTCGGCGCGCTTGCCGGATTCGCGGGTGCTGCGCTGATCGGCCATCGGCGCGTCGGCTGGCTCGCCGACGTCTCACCGCTCGTCGTCGCGATCGGTGTCGGCGCCGCGTATCTCGCCGCCGAGAAGATCGGCGGCAGCGGGTTCATGGCGGTGTTCCTGTTCGGGCTGA
>Ga0070741_10010018_pt1 | contig 18087 bp, 14 predicted proteins | sample Coa_R1_4_FD_66440 | JGI IMG/M metagenome (GOLD analysis project Ga0070741, IMG submission 66440) | Surface soil microbial communities from Centralia Pennsylvania, which are recovering from an underground coalmine fire - Coalmine... | ecosystem: Environmental > Terrestrial > Soil > Unclassified ...
ACACTGCGGGAGAGGGGAGAGTCTGAGGAGGGAGTCGGCGCAGGCCGACTTGGTGCTTTTGCAGCCGGGAATTCATTCGCCGGGCAAAGAAGGGTTAGTCGTCTCCTAATATCTCGCTAACCAGCGCGCGCGCAGCGCGGTCTGTGCGGGCGTTGCGTTACGAAACGGGCGCAGGTCGGTGTCGAGGCCGACGCGCGCCAGACATTCGGCAAAGGGCATCTCCTCGGTCGAGCGCGCCAGCAGGTCATAAAAGTCCGAAAGATCGTGTCCGCTGACCCGGACGATGGCGGCGCGCAGGTCGTCCTCGCCATAGCCGGGTTTCGGCAGGCCGTACTGCTGCATCAGGAAGCGCATCACGTCGTCCAGCGAGCGCGCCCCGCCCGTGACATGACGTATCTGCAGGTCGAGGCACAGGCCGATCAGCTGCCCTTTTTCGTAGTAGTCCAGGCCGCCGTAGCCGTTGCTCGTGCCGCCTTCCCACACCTTCAGGCTGGCCTCGTCCGCCGTCACTCGCAGGCGAGCCGGGTTGCTCTGATACGCGCGCATAGCGTTCCGCCAATAGGTCTGAAACTCCTCCTCGGACAGCAGCCCGGCGCGCAGACAGGACATCACGGCGTAGTACTGCGTGACGCCCTCGGCGAACCAGAGATTGCGCGTGCGCGGCGGATGGAGATAGTCGAACGGCCCCAGGACGCGCGGGCGAATCCGCTTGACGTTCCAGAGATGGAAAAACTCGTGCGCGGCCATGAGCGCCATTTCGCGGCGGCCCGCCTCCGGCCAGAGCGCGATACGGCTGCTGTTGAGATGCTCCAGCCCGCCGCCGCGCCCCTTTGCCTCGAACAGAAACCGGTAGCGCGGGCAGGGAAACCCCTGCATCAGCCGGGACTCCGATTCGACGATCTTGCGAAGGCGAGGGAGATAGCTATCCAGGTCACGGACGCTGCCGACATCGCCGAAGAGAACGACACGCACCGGCACATTCTTGTAGGCGAACTCGCGGGTCTCCAGCGCCGTCGGCGCGGCCATGACGACCGGGGCATCGGCCAGCGTGTCGTAGTCCGGCGCAGTGAAGGCGACAAGAGCCTCGTCCGGCGCGGGCGTCGGTTCCAGAGAGGTCTCCGCCCGCCAGTCCTTCGGCAGCCGCAGCGTGAGCGTGGCGGGCCGGTCTTTCTGCCCGACGAGATAGAGATAGGCGGCGGGGCCGTTGACGAACGCCTGTTTCGCGCGCAGTTGGATGTTCTCGCTGAAGATGCCCGGCGGCGTCTCCGGCAGGCTGTAGGTCAGCGTGATGCGCGGCGCCCCGGCGGTCTGCACCTCCCAGGTGTTCGGGTCGGGATGCGCGACGACGAGCGGGCGCGCGTCCGCCGGATCGCCCTCCCAGGCCCGCACGTTCTGCACATAGCGCGCGTGATTCTGCACATGATAGTCCCCCGGCGACCAGACCGGCATCTGCAAGGCGACCTTGTTCGCTCCCGGCGGCGCGGCGAACGTCATGGTGACGCGCAGGCGGCGCGGTGGCGCGCTCACCTCCGGGGCTAACTCGTAGGCAATCGGCGCGTTCGGCGCGGCGGCCACCTGCGCGTGGTGTGCCAGGTGCGCCGGAGCCAGAGGCCGCGCGCCCGCTAAACTGAGCAGCAGAAGGGAGAGAAAGAACGAGAGTCCGGCGAATAAATTCGCGACTGCAAAGGCACGAAGTCCGCCTTCGCGGACTGAATGCGGAGTCGGCGCAGGCCGACTTTGGGCTTTTCCAGCCGCGAATTTATTCGCCAGAAGGTGGGACACAGCTATCTCCTTGCGACCGCGCGCGTGGGAGCCGTCCGAAGCCCCGTCGCGAACAGGCGCAGGGTGGTCGGGACATTCCTGCCTTCCGGCGGCGAAGTCGGCGGCCCGGCAAAGACGATGTGGCTGCGATCCGGCGACCAGTCGCAGTCCGCGCTGTCAATGCGGCCCAGCGTGCGCGCCGTCCGGGTGGGAAGGTTCACGACGACCACCTCATAGCGCGAACCGAGCGGGGACAGCGCGCCCAACCGGTCGTTGCCGATCCAGACCGGGGCGAAGTAGCCACGCCCGTCCGCCGGGCTGGCACGATGCGCTCCGGTTCCATCCTGCCGCACGACCCAGAGTTCATAGCGCGCGTAGTCGTTGGCATCCGGCGTCAGCGTGAAGGCCAGCCACTCTCCATCCGGCGACCAGACGAGATGCCCTGTGCGCGGCACGATAGTTTCGTCGCCCGCCTTGCGAGGCGACAGCAGCGCCGCGTACCGCTTCGCCGTCATACGCCAGAGCGTGCCGGTCTGCGCGTCCTCGCTGCTGCCGGGCCGGATGCGCCGGATCGTTTCCGTCGGGAGGAGCGTGGGCGCGCGCTGAACGCCCTGCCGATAGGCCAGGGCCGGTGGGCGGCGCATGGCTCTGTCGGCGGGCGTGAGCGGCTGCCACGCGGGCCAATCGCTGTCTTCATAGTTGTCGAAGCGCGGAACGACCTCCTTCGCCTGCTGCGCCTGGAGCGGGCGCACCATCAGGACGCGCTGCCCGTTAGTGCCTTCGCCAATGAACGCCAGAGAGCGGCCATCGGGCGACCACTGCGGAGTATGGTAGTAGTAGAACGCATTGAGATAGCGTTCCGGGTGCAGCGCCAGCGGAGTCACGCGCCCGGACTGCGTATCGAAGGCCCACAACCCGGTTCCCGGCAGCTTTTCCCCGTCTCCGAAGAAAAACCATTCGATCCGCGCAAAGGCGATCTGCCGGTCGTCCGGCGACCAGGCCAGGGTGTCGGGCGAGGCGTAGCGGCGCAGGCTGGAACTGTAGGGCCGGTCGGGGCAGAGTTCTTCGGGTTCCAGGAGCGCGAGCGGGCGCTGCAAGTCCGCGTCGGCGACATAGAGTTGCAGGCAGCGGTCGGGCGTGGCGCGCAGGAATGCGATCCGCTGGCCGTCGTGCGACCAGCGCGGGTTGAGGTCGGCATAGACGCCGGGGCGCGCGGGCGGACTTGCCGGAACCTCCGGCGCTTCCAGGCGCGGCGCGCGCGCGCAGCCTGCCATCGCCAGTACAAGGGCAGAGGCTGCTGTCACCCTCTTCCCAGCGCAGCGTTCTAGGGTCGCACGGTCTGTCCCGAATCGTTTCAGAACAGACAGACCGTGCCGTAGGGGCGCAGCAAGCAGCGCCCTGGGCCGGTGGGTCAGGTCGCTCATTTCGCCGCCTCCGCCGCAGGCGCGATGTCCATCTGGCGCGTGCCGGGCGCATCGGGAGGCGTCAGGGTGAGAACGCCGTTCGCGTCGGCGGTGGCGGAGCCGGTCAGCGCGCCCGACAGCGTATAGCGGCCGTTCGGCTGGCCCAGCACGCAGAGCAGCACGCTTTTGCCGGCCGGGTTCAGAGAGCGAAAGACGAGGTGCAGCGTATCGGTCGGCGCGTCGTAACGCTGGTCGAGCAGGACGGTATCCCAGCCGGACGAGACCGTGCCGCGCCGATGATAGGCGGCGTAGAGCGGCAGCGCGGCACTCGCATCGCCGGAGTAGTCCGTTGCGCCGCCCGCCGCGCCTGTGTCGCCATTCAGCCACTCCGGGCAGGCGTTGGCGGCGGTCTGCGCGGCATGGTAGGCGCGGGCGACGTTCTCGGCCAGCTTGCGGGCCGTCTCCGTCTCGCCGTAGTCGAGCAGCGCCTTCCAGAGCAGCCAGTTCGGGCCGATATGTATGGCTCCCTGGTACGGCGCATCGGCGCGATAACCCGGCGCGGCCTTCGAGACGCTGCGCAGCCCGTAGTCGCTCCAGAACGCCGCCGGATCGGTCAGCGTCTTGAGCAGGGCAGCGCGGCGTTCGGGAGGGATCGCGCCCGGCCCCGCCAGCAGGGGGAGCAGGGAGGACAGCGTCACCGAGTCCGTCGGCGCGGCGCTGGCATCGGCGACCGGCTTCGGCAAGTAGAGTCCGCGCCCTGCCTCCCAGAGCGAACTGTTCAGGGCGCGCGTTGCCTCCGTGATGTCGCGCGTGTACTCCTGCGGCTCGGTCACGGATTGGCCGGTCTCCTCCGCCATAAAGCGCAGGAGTTGCGCCGCGCGGATCACATAGGCCGAATACTCCGGCGCGCAGGTCTGCGGCGGGCTGTCGCCCGGACGCGCTTCCGGCCAGGCGAACAGCCAGGAGTCGGGTTTTGTCCTGCCTGCGGCCAGCCGTTCCCGGTAGCGGCGGCGCGCAAACGGATAGAAGCGCGTGAGCATCTCCCGGTCGTGCGTGCGCTGATAGAGTTCCCAGAGCGCAAACAGATTGGTCGGCGCGGTGGCCTGCGGGCGTTCGATGGGCGCGTCGGCGTTGCCGTTGGTGAGGAACCAGGCGTTGAGCTGCGCGGCGGCCCAGACCGGGCGGTAGCCCGCCCATCCGAGCGCGATGTAGCCGCCCGCCTCCGGCTGATAGCTGCCCGGCGCGCGGCCCGACGCTTCCATACGGGTCGGCACGCCGATGCGCCGGTACATCCCGAACGGGATGTTGGCGAGCGACTGGGCCATCAGGCGGTCGAGCGCGGCGTCGCCGCTGGCATAGCGCGCCTTTGCGTGCGCTGCCAGCGCTCTGGTGTAGGCTCCTTCGCGCGGCTTGCCCATCGGCATCGCGTCGTCCGCGAGACTGAGCAGAGTCAGGGCCGACTCGCGCGCCGCGTCCTTGTCCGCTCCCACGCCCACGCAGAGAAAGACATAGGTGGACGCGCCGGGCGCGACCGTGATGTCGTCCGCCCGCGCCAGCCCCCACTGTCCCTCTCCGGGAGACGGCGACGCGAGGAGACCTGCGGGCTGCGCGACACCGGCGGCATCGCGCTGCGAGATCGCGGCGTCCGGCCCGAAATAGCCCTCGCCCACGCGATACGTCCGCGCCGGGAACTGGCTTGCTCCGGCGGCCAGCGCAAAGACCGCCTCGCATTTGGCGTGCTGGATGATGACGCCGTCCTCACCGGCCCCGGTCTGCACGGACAGGTCGGGAAGATCGAACTGGGGCGTGAGCGTACTCATCCCGCCGAGCAGGTCCACGAAATAGGTCTGCGGCGCGGAGGAGCGATTCGTGAGGGTCACACGCACGAGCAGGCCGTCAGCGGCAGGGTCGGCGTAGGCCGGGAACCAGGTGACGGTCGCCTCGCCCGCGCCCCATACGGGTGGTTCCGCCTGCGCGCCGGGAGCCGTCGCGACCTCCTGCGCCAGCTTGGCGGGCGCGAAATCTATCTGCGCGCTCCAGAACAGACCGTCGGCATCCGCTTCCAGAATCCGGGCGCGGCGGTTGCGCGTTGCTGCCTCGCCTTCGGCGCGGTCGTCGTTCGCGGCCTGCACGGGCGACAGGCCCATGGCGCGGCGTTCCAGCAGGGCGCGCTCCGGGCGCAGGCGCGTCTTGCCGTCCGCCGTCTTGAAGGGGCGCAAGATCAGCGCCTCGCGCCGCTGCCCGACGACGATAGGAAACACGAAAAGCTGGGATAACAGGCGGTTTGCCAGATAGCACGGCCCGCTGTGCGCGCGCGCATACGGCCCCCATGCGCCGACCGGCAGTTCGGTCGCGGCGGCGGCTTGCGTCGTCGGCGTCTCATGCTCTTGCGCGACGCTGACGGCCGGCGTCTGGCCCTGCGCGCCTATGGCGCTGCCCAGGCAGGCCAGCGCCATGCCCAGAACCGCGATGACACTCCCTCGGGGGAAATTACGCAGTCTCATGCACTACGGCTCTCTCCTTCTCATGCCGCAACGAACTTCGATTCCGTTGCCGGGATTTCCTTTTTGGAGTCTCGTTCTCTTTGACGGAGGAACCGGGGGATAGTAACAGAGGATTTGCCGGGAGGCCGATGGGAGGCCGCAGACGCAAAACGGGCCGGGGCGCACTTTATACGCTCCGGCCCGTCTGTATTCTCGGCTGGCCCTCACCCCCAGCCCCTCTCCCACGCTGCGGGAGAGGGGAGTGTTGCGTCGGCTTGCGCCGACTGATGCCCTCCTCCTGTTCTTGGGGGGAGGGTCAGGGAGGGGGGCTAAGCTTTCCGCTATCCGTTGAACGTCCATTTTTTATTTGCCAGGAAATTCCAGAGCGAAACGCAGACCACCGCCGCGCCGGTCGCTAACGCAAAGTGCGGCTTATTCGGAATCCCCTGCCCGATGAAGCGCCCGGTGAAGATGAACAGCACCGATTTGAAGATGGTGATGTTGAGAACCAGTCCGACGCAGTTCACCAGCAGAAACTTGATATAGAGTTCGTGCCGCCGACCGGAACCCATACCCCGGAATGTCCAGCGGCTATTCCAGATGAAACCATTGGTGACGGCGAACAGAAAGGAGAGCGTCTTCGAGAGAGTCGGGTTCAGATGCAGGAAGTAGATCAGATAGTAGGCGATGCTCACATCAATGAACATACTGGAAAAGCCAACGATGCAGAACTTGATGAACTGACGCACTCCCTGGCGCTGCATTATTCCTCCGAGGGCAATCTGAGTCATCTAATCTCCTTAAATCTATGGGACGGCGGCGCGCGGGCCTTCCGGCCTTCATTCTCCAGGCATTATACCTTACGCCGCAGTATCGTTCGACATATGGGCGCGCTCTAGCGACTGCGCCCGCTGTCTCCGCAGGACGCTGTCACCGCACGGATCTTATCTTGGCGGAGACGCCGTTCGTTCGGCCTCCGAGGACGCCCTGCGGCGGCGTTACCCTTTGCGGGGAACCAGCCGCAGCATCAGGCGAGGATTGCCCGGTTCCTCCGTCGGCAGAAACTTTTCGTGGCAGCGGTCACAGCGTACATAGCCGCCGCCGATGTCCTGGTGCAGCACCGCATTGGTATCGTTGGGCTGCGCCTGGTCGCAATGGTGCGTCAATATCTGCTGCCAGCCGCGTGTCTCGATGACCCACTTTTCCATGCCACTCGCCTCCTTCGCGCGCCTGTAGGTCGGGAGAGCGCCCCGGCTCGTCCCGATGCAGACGAGGGCTGAACAGATCGGCTCCTCACCATTCCATTATATATCGGATTCATTTTGACCTGCAAGTAGAGCGGAATGTTTCGCCGATTTGCGCCGATGGCCCGGTCACAGGGGGTTCGTCCGAGGCGTTTCCGCCTGTTGACAGGGGAAGACGGCGGCAGGTACAATCCTGACGCCTGCCACCCAACCCACCCGGCAACACGACACCACGCCGACATCGCTGCGCGCAGACCGCAAGCCGCGCGGCGGTGCGCTGCCACAAGCAAGGAGAACGCGACCGACTATGTCCGCTACCGATGTCCTGGAAAATGCCCCGCAAGCCCTGGAGACGCCGTTCGTCTCCACCGCTTCCAACTTCGAGCGCCTGCGTGAGATTGACCCGGAGATTTATGAAATCACCGTGCAGGAGGTGCGCCGCCAGACCGAGATCGTCCGCCTGATTCCCTCGGAGAACTACACGTCGGCTGCCGTGATGCAGGCGATGGCGACGCCCTTCTGCAACAAGTATTCAGAAGGCTATCCCGGCAAACGCTACTATGAGGGCAACGAACTCGTGGATGCGGTCGAGAACCTGGCCCGCGAGCGCGCCAAAAAACTGTTCGGGGCCGACCATGCCAACGTCCAGCCCTATAGCGGCTCGCCCGCGAACATGGCGGCCTACTTTGCCCTGATGCGTCCCGGTGACCGCGTGCTGGGGATGCATCTGCCGAGCGGGGGCCACCTGACGCACGGCTGGAACGTCAACTTCAGCGGCATCGTCTACCAACCGGCCTACTACGGCTACAACGCGGAGCAGGGCATCACCGGGATGGACCCGGAGACGGGCGTTCTCGACTACGATGAGATTTTGACGATTGCGAAGCGGCATCGGCCCAATGTCATCTTCGCGGGCGGCACGGCCTATCCGCGCTTCTGGGACTTCGCGAAGTTCCGTCAGATCGCGGACGCAGTAGACGCCTATTTTGTCGCGGACATCGCCCACATCAACGGCCTGATCGTCGGCGGCGTGCATCCCGACCCCGTTCCCTACGCCGATGTCGTCACCTCCACGAGCCATAAGGCCATTCGCGGGCCGCGCGGCGGCTTCCTCCTCTGCAAAGACCGCCCGATGAAGGACGACCCGGAGCAGCGCCTTCCCGACCGGATTGATAAGGCCGTCTTCCCGACCCTGCAGGGCGGGCCGCACGGCAACACCATGGCGGCGCTGGCGGTCTGCTTCCGCGAGGCGATGACCGAGGAGTTCCGCCAGTATGCGCGCCAGATCGTGGCGAATGCGAAGGCGCTGGCGAAGGCGCTGCTGGATCGCGGTTTCATCCTGGTGACGGGCGGCACGGACAATCACCTGATCCTGGTGGACGTGATGAAGTCGCGCAAGATTCCGGGCAAGCCCTATGCTCGCGCGCTCTACGAGGCAGGACTGGAAGCTAACTTCAACTCGATCCCGAACGACCCGCGCAAGCCGTTCTCGCCGAGCGGACTGCGTATCGGCACGCCTGCGGTCACGACACGCGGGTTCCGGGAGGCGCAGATGGTACAGATCGCCGACTGGATGGATCGGGTCGCAGCGGCCTGTACGAAAGAGGGCAAGGAGTATCGGTTCGACGAGGCCGCCCTGCGCAAAATTCGCGGGGAAGTGCGCGACCTCTGCACCTCCGGCGCGTTCCCTGTTCCGGGGATTGAGATTTAAGCCCTCCTCCCCCGGCCCCTTCTCCCAAAATAGGGAGAAGGCCGGGGATGCAGGTGACCCTGTCCCTTGCGTCCTGAAAGGAAACACGGCATAATAGAGCAACACAGACAGGAGAAGACACCGATGCCAAAGACACTCGAACCGATGCCGGAGGAGGAGACCCTGCCGGGACTGGTACTCTGGACGCGCGATCAGGTAGCCATCATGCTGCGGCGCGGCATCCTGGACCGTGAGCGCCGCTACGAACTCATCGAAGGAGAGATTTACGAACGGGGAGAGGGAGAGCCTGTCCAGTGGACACGCCAGCAGCTAGAAAAACTGTACCGGGCCGGGTTGCTTGATCCTTATCGCCGCTACGAACTCATCGAGGGAGAGATCTACGAAATGTCGGATAACCCGCCGCATCGGGCAAGCGTGATTTTGCTGCGAAACTTTTTGCAGATCGTCTTTGGGCAGGACTTTGTCGGCAGCCAATCCGCCATTTCTATCTCCGCCACAGAACCGGACAAAAACCATCCTATTCCCGATGCTTCCGTGCAAAAAGAAACGGTCTCCGCCTATTTCACTCGGTTGCCCGGCCCCAACGATCTGCATCTTGTTGCCGAGGTCTCCGATTCCTCGTTGAAGATGGACTTGGGAAAGAAAGCGATTCTTTATGCGCAGGCGGGCATTCCTGAATACTGGGTTCTCGACATTGCAGGCCGTCGTCTCATCGTGCATCGGCAGCCGACGGCGAAAGGCTATGCAGACATAACGGAGCATCCAGAGACCAGACGAGTAGCAACGCTGGCGCGACCGGACACTGCCGTGCTGGTGGCCGACCTGCTGCCGCCCGCGGCCTGACAGGGAAGAGAGCCGAGGACGCCCTGGCCGCTCTCCGCACTGCCTTCTTCGGTTAGCGGATATGCGATTTTAATCCCCCGCCATTCCTGGCTGCGGGATACAAAATCGCAACGTGCGAAGCACGTTCGGAACCTTCCGCTTCGCACAATCTCCTAGTGCATTATACAGCAGGCTGTGGTATAATGTTTGTATGGAACGCGCCTTCAAGTCAAACAACAACTGGACGTACTCGTGCAAGCGCCACGTCGTATTCTGCCCAAAGTATCGGCGCAAAGTTCTCACGCCGCCGATTGATGCGCGGCTTAAAGAAATCATCGCCGGAGTTGCCGAAGAAACACGCTCTGAAATCCTCGAAATGGAGGTAATGCCCGACCATGTGCATATCCTCTGCGAAGTTGACCCGCAGTATGGGATTGCCCCGTTCGTTCGACGGGTGAAAGGACGGTCTTCGCGCCTGCTGCGGCAGGAGTTCCCGAAACTGAAATCTCGCCTGCCTACCCTCTGGACAAACAGCGTGTTTTGTTCCACCGTAGGCGGTTCGCCCCTTTCAGTCATCAAGCCGTACATTGAAAATCAGAAGAACCGATAGCCATGCCGACAAGTGTGCCACGCACCACCCTCGCTGTCAAATACCGCCTGTACCCCACGCCTGCGCAGGAAACCGTTCTGCGGCAGAACCTTGCTGTGTGCTGCGCGGTCTACAACAGCCTGCTCAACTGGCGGCGGCATGATTACGAAGTGCAGGGGAGCCGTCCTTCCTACTACGAGCAGAAGAAAGCCCTACCCCTCTGGAAGCAGACTCACCCGGGACTCTCCTGCGTCCATTCGCAGGTGTTGCAGGATGTCTGCAAGCGCGTTGACCTTGCGTTTGAAGCCTTCTTTCGCCGCGTGAAATCAGGCGAGACGGCAGGCTATCCACGATTTAAGGGCGAAGGGCATTACGACAGCCTGACCTACCCACAGGAAGGCGGTTTTCAGGTAGGAGAGGAAAGTGTCACCCTCTCCAAAATCGGAGCGGTCAAGGCAGTCCTTCACCGCCCTCTGCCTGGCAAAGCCAAAACCTGCACGGTTCGGGTTCAAGCGGGCAAGTGGTTCGCCTGTGTCACCTGTGAAGTGGAAGCAGAACCACTGCCCTCAAGCGCAGAGCAGGTCGGCATTGATGTTGGGCTGGAACACTTTGCCGCCACCAGTAACGGCGAGTTTGTCGCCAACCCGCGCTTTTTCCGCAAGGACGAAACGGCTCTGGCGAAAGCGCAGCGCAAGGTGGAACGTCTCAAAACCTGCCGCAAACAGCAGGAGAAAGCCGCCTTGCGAAAAGCGCGTCGGGTTGTCAGCCGTATTCACGAGCGCATCCGAAACCGCCGTCACGATTTTGTCCACCAGACCGCCCGCAGGCTTGTCAACCGTTTCGGGTGGATTGCCGTCGAAGATTTGAATGTATCGGGCATGGTGCAAAACCACTGCCTTTCCAAGTCCATTGCCGACGCAAGTTGGCGGATGTTTCGCGCTGTCCTCGCGTACAAGGCTGAAAGCGCCGGTCGCCAGATGGTCGCTGTGAACCCCGCCTACACCAGTCAAGCTTGCGCGGCGTGTGGGCATCGCGTTCCCAAGACGCTTTCCGAGCGCGTTCACGCCTGCGCCTGTTGCGGGCTGCTACTGCAACGCGACGTGAACGCAGCAAGGAACATCCTCAAGCGCGCTGTGGGGCTGCACAGCGTTCCCGCATAGACGGGAGAGAAGCCGCCGCATTTATGCGTGCGGAGCAGTCACTATAACACAGGCCCAAGATTTGTCAAGAGATGGTTTCAAAAAGTCGGCGTTCCGAAACAGAGGAGGCGCTTTGTGCGCCCTACTCCACCAGCCGATAGGTTCCGGCCCAATCCATCCTGTAAGCGCGGGCGAAGGTCAACAGCCGGGTGGAGAGCTGGATGGTATCGCCCGCCTGTAGCTTCTGTTTCCCGAACAGCGCGCAGGGCAGCCGGACAGCAGCCACGCAGCGCACGTTATCGTCCACGCAGACGACATTGCCGGGATCGAAGCTGCCGCAGGAAACCGCAGGCTTGCGCCCGGCTCCGAGGCGTATTTGAATCGGCGGCGTTTTGCTCCCCACCTGAAGTGTCCACTCCACGCGATCCTCCTCCGGAATCTTCTTATCCCTATAATAGCCCTCCTCGATGGGATCCATCGCGTAGAGGCCCAGGTAGACTGCCCCCTCGTCCCAACAGAGATACAGGTCGGCGAGGGGAACCGGGGATTGGGGCGGCACGAAGCCCCGCTCGTGATCCCAGTCTTGCAGCGCCTCCCGCATCTTCCAGTGTCCCAACGGCGCTTTCGGGGCGCGCGGCACGCCGCCCAGTACGTTCGGGCGAGGGGGAGACGGCTGGGCATGGGCGCGGTTCAGATCGAGGCCAGCGGCAGTCGCGGTCAGTTCCGGGTAGGGACAATCGTGAATGTCCACCAGGCCCATATTGTAGTCCTCGCCATCGCCGCGCCCGTGCGGCGGCTCGTCGTAGAACTGGAACCAGTCGGCCCCGACGACATAGGGTGTTCGCACAAAGGTTTCGAGCGTCGTGCGGAAATTCGCGGCGCGCTCCTGCTGAGTCTGGACGACAGGAAACCCGGAACTGCTGTTTTTGTTCCCACTCCTGTTCGCCATCGCCGCCATGTAGAACTCGCCGACCGCAATGGGCTTTCGCGCCAATCTGTAGAGCGTAGCGAGGTAGAATCGGGCGAGCGTGCCGTCGTTCCAGTCGGCATTGACGTTCGAGGAGATGGCATCCACGTAAGGGCGGGCGGCGCGGGCGACTTCCGGGTAGTAGAACGACTGGTAGCGGTCGCCGAGGATCAGGCCGCGCTTATCATACTTGCGCACGATCTGCCGGACGAGCGCGTAGTAGCGTGCGGCCACCATGCCGATAAACCGCTTGAGCGGCTTGACGCCGTCGCCGCCGGGCCGTAAATAGAGTTTGCCCTTGCGTTCGAGCGTGGCAAAACTCTGCGCGCCCTCCGGCACGAAATCCTTGCGCAGCCGGTTCCAGTCGTCGCGATAGGTGGCGCGCAGCAGCTTGATCAGGCGCTGGCGCTGTCCGCTCTGCGGCGGCTGGTCGAGCGTCATGGTGAAGAGCGCGGCATTCCACCAGCCCATCTCGTTGTCGGTATAGTAGCCGAGCAGCCGGGGATCGTCGCGGACGGGAAGTATCTGGCTCTTCGCGACCTCCTCCATCCTTGCGATGACCTTGCGATCCCACATGTCGAACCAGGGCGCGCCGGACGTGGAGCCGAGATGCAGCACCAGCGCATAGGGCATCCGCATCCGTTTCGAGCGTTTCAGCGCGGCGTAGTCGCTCCAACCACCGATGGTCGTGAAGCCCCACGTCTGCAAACGGGCGAGGGTCGCATCGGCCCAGGCCTCGGCGTTCGGGTAGTGCTGCCAGGCGGCGTAGCCGGGATTTTTGGGGTTGTAGTCGAGAAAGGAGTCACCGGGGTTGACGCAGCAGACGCCCAGAGAGAAGAAGCGCGTCCCGTCCGGCCTGATGAGCCACCAGACGCCATTTTGCTGGCTGAGGGAAAAGGCAGGCCCGGCTTTCTGCGGGGTTGGCTGTGCTTGCGGACTACTGGGAATCAGCGACAACATCCATATTCCTATCAGCAGAAGAATAAATCGTCCAGATTGCATCGTGCAGCACGTTTCCTTGTTCAAGACGTAGTGCGCAGCCGTTAGATAGCCTCGATTTGGTATTCGGAATGGTTTCTACTTTCTTGCTATTTTTCACAAAAAAGTTAGGAAAGTACTTGTATGTTCGCTTCTGGCATGATATTATGGCGGTGCAGTGTCAAAGAGTGACATTGTGAATTACAGTTTCAAGGAGAACTGCCATGCAAGTGCAAGTTGTGCGAATCGTCATTCGTGTCTGCTTCCCTCGCGTTGCCCTGATGCTGCTCGTCAGCGCAAACAGTCTGGTTGGGGGCAGGGAGCCTGGCCTCCGGCGCGCGTCAACGGCGACCCGAACAACAAGAACCGCTTTTCCTCGAATGGCCGCTGGTACACCATTACCTATGTCTCAACCGCTAACAACGGCACTCCTCAAGACACCACTCCCGCCTTTGTGACCGCAAGCTACGCTCTAGGGCCGACAAACTATGTACCAAGCCAGCTAACCATCCAAGCAAACGGTGTTGGTGCTAGTACAAGCGGTTCGTCAGCATCTTTCGCAGTAGATCGCACAGTGTCCGGTTCGACGACCATTAGTAGTAATGCGAACAATAATACAGGTGGTCAAGATCGTTATCTTTCGTTTTATCTCTGGCTTCGCGGAGGCTTAAACTTAGATCGCACCACCTCAGTTACCTCTGACGCGGAGATGATTTCCAGTCCTGCTCCATTTATTACATACAAAATAACCTGCGATACCTCAGTTTCTTTCGGTGTTCAGGTACAGATTACTCATGGTGCTGCTGCTTCTGTAATCACCAACTTACATCCTTCACAACCCAAAGGTAGTGTACAAGCCAGTGCCAGCGCTGCAACCCTTTCGGCGTTTCTCAATTCAACTAGCGGGAACCTTAACACGATGGGGAGTACTACAGTAGTAAATACCGGAACAAGCGAGTTCTATCCATGTACACTTACAAATGGCGTCGGTTACTTTGCTGTTCCTCTTAATTCTCCCCTAGCCAGCATAACCATTACCTCAATCGACTTTATAAACCAGGGACAAGCCTTCGCTTCTCACCACATCACCCCGACCCAGGTTGTTGGACCTTATATCAACTCCGGTGGAACAGTTCCCGTTTGAGATTCTTCGCTGCGCTCAGAATGACAAGACTGGAATAGTGACTCATTCACCGGAGTTGATATTAAACGGAGCCTGTGAAACCTTTCGGTCTGCTATCTCTCCTCCTCATTATGAGAAGGAGAGATAGCAAGCAGAGATTTCCTCTAGATTCTACTTACTGGACGGGCCGCCTGGACCAACCGGGTTGGCTTTTAGCTTACCGGCCTTCGCCATGAACAGCATCCGTGCCGACGGCTCACTGCCGTAGGATATGTCCTTGATGAGATACGTGCGGTCGGCATCGGATAGCTTATTCCAATCTCCACCGGATTTTTTCACGATCTCATCCAAGCGGGTCGCCATCTGCTGCTGGTCCGGGTTCAGCCCACTATCACTTTTGCACCCAATAATCACGAACGGTGACAGGATGGCAACTGCCAGAACCGTTGCCAGCTTCTGCTTCATGGTAAGCACTCCTTACTGTTGTGGCGGGTTAATCAGCCAGCGCTTGGGATCGCGGAAGTCGGCGGGACGCATGGATTTAACATGACCATCTCCAAATGCCACATTGGTGCTACCCGTATGTTTGCGCCAGGCTTTATACCATGCATCGCCAGGCACAGCCAATGTAAAAAAGTCAACGATGAACTGCTGCGTCACATTGGGAGTACACGGCCAGTAGTACCAGTCAATTTCATCGTTAAGCAAATCCGCGCGCCCCCAAATTCCCCCAATATTCTCCAGTGCGCCTTCGACGAGCAGGAAAATCTCCGCCGGAGAAGGCGGGGCAGCCAGAGCCGTCGCGCCGGGGAAGCCATTGCCATATTCCGGGCCGACAGGCATCAGCCCTTGGGGATTATCCACGCCGAACATCGGATAGAACGGGGTGATTGCGTTCGACATGTACGAAATGGGATGGGGAACACGGTCGGGCGATAGACCATAGTAAGCGGCGTCATGCACTGAAGGGAAGCTATCGGAGGGGCATTTATAGATATCCACATTCTTCAGGTAGGGCTGAATGCAGAGCTTGCTGGTCCAGAGATAGTAATTCGAGAAAGGAGTACTGGGATTCCAGAAATCTGCTTTCGGGTACGTTTCATCGTAGTCCTGCACATACATCATCACAGCAAGAGACAACTGCTTCATATTGCTGAGGCAGGAGGTTTGACGGGCTTTTTCACGGGCCTGGGCGAAGACCGGAAAAAGGATCGCGGCGAGAATCGCGATAATGGCGATGACGACGAGAAGTTCGATGAGCGTGAAGGCGTTTCTTCGGCGGAACATTGTCATTGTCTCCTTCGGATGATACACACGTCAGCGGGACTGCGGCGCTCCGCTGGATTCGCGTACACTGAGATGAACCGGTAGCACAGGCTGGCGTTCCGGCACTTCACGGCCTTCCACCAGCGCGATCAGCATCTTCGCAGCGAGCATTCCCATCTCGTAGATAGGCATATAGACGCTCGTCAGGGCAGGATGAGTCATGGTAGCGAACCACGTATCGTCGTAGCCGACCAGCGCCATATCGTCCGGCACGCGCAGCCCGTGTTCCCTCAAGGCGCGCAGCGCGCCGTCCGCGCACAGGTCGTTGGCGGCGAAGAGAGCAGTCGGACGCTGTGAGGCGGGCAGTTCGAGCAGCCGCGCCGCCGCCTCATAGCCATTTCTCCAGTCGAAACCTGCCGGGACCAGCAGCGCAGGATCGGGAGCAAGTCCGGCCTCTTCCAGCGCAGCGAGATAGCCCTGTCTGCGGCCCGCCGTCGTCGCGATCTCCGGGTTGCCGACGAGGTGCGCGATACGCCGATGGCCGAGACTTAAGAGGTGTTCGGTCGCCATCTTGCCGCCCGTGAAATCGTCGGCGTTGACGGCGCAGACCGCTTCCGACGGCGGCTGATAGACGACGGTGACGCAGGGAAACTCCTGCCGCAGGCAGCGTTCCACGACCGGGCTATGCGGGTTCGGCAGCACCAGAATCAGGCCGTCCACGCGCGGGTCGAGCAGCGCGTTCTCATCCGCCGCGTTCCAGTCGTCCCCGATGGCCGTATGCAGCATCAGGTTGTAGCGTTCGCGCACGACTTCCTCGAACACGCCCGACATGACCTGCGTGCAGAACGGGTTTCTATCGGTGAACGCGCTGGAATAGGGAAAGACGAGGCCGAGGACGCCGGTCTTGCGCGTGACGAGACTCTGCGCGATCGGGTTCGCGGTATAACCGAGTTCTGCGGCGACCGCGCAGATGCGCTGCCGCGTCTCCTGGCTCACCCGGATGTTATGCCGCCCGTTGGTATTGAGAACCGCCGAAACTGCCGAAACCGAGGTTCCAGCGCGTCGTGCCACATCGCGAAGAGTTGCCATACCGAATGTCTCGCTTGCGCTCCATGATAGAACGTTTTATCAGTCCTGAGATCAGTATAACATAGTCCTGGAATTTGTCAAGAGGGCGCGCGGAAAATCTGGCCTCCCTCCCCCTGTTCTTGGGGGGAGGGCCGGGGAGGGGGGCTTATTTCGCTGCAAGCAGGGCGCGCAGGTTCTCCACCATCCGCTCGCCCATCTCCGAGCCGACGGAGACGCGAGTCTCGTAGGCGTAGAGTTGCAGCCCCCAGTCTTCCTGCGTCAGGATGTAGCCGAGTTCGTCGCAGGTCAGGCCGAGCAGGAATTTCGGCTGGCCGGTCATCAGGCGCTTCAGGTAGAAGCCGATGTTGGGCAGGACTTCGCCGGGCAGCGTTAAAAACTCCGCCGGGCCGATGACAATTCGACTGACCTCCGTTTCGATGTTGCCGTCCTTGAGCAGGTTCGGAAAGACGCCCGCCGCCATCAGCGCCTTGAAACCCTCGTTCTCCATCGGAACCTGGAAGATACGCCGCTGCGTGCGAATGGGAGCCTCCGTCACGACCTCGGCCTTCGCCAGAAGTTCCAGCACACGCTTGCCGAGGCCGGTTCCAATCGTCTCCGCCGCCTGCCAGTTCTCGCCCTTCGGCGCGCTCGATTCGTCGTAGTCCGCCGTGACCATGCCGCCCTGCGCGCCGTTGAGATAGAGGCAGACGCCCCCGGCCTGTCCCTCGACCGTCGCATAGAGCCAGTGCGGGAAGTCGGCGGTCATCAGGCGGTTATCGAGGATTTCCGGGTGGCAGGCGTAGTTGACGAACGTGGCAATAGGCTTTTGCGTATCTCTCGCAAGGGCCTGCATGACGCCCAGTTCCGTATCGAGTATCTGCGGCACGCGGATATTCTTCGAGATGCGCGGAACCTGCGTGGTATGGGCGAACTTGAGAACGGCAGGCTCCAGCTTCGCCGCCGTCTCGTCCACCAGGCGCGCGACCTTCTCCCGGAACGCCGTCATCCACTCCTGATCCACGCCGCTCGTGCCGGGGTCTGGCCCCCACTGTCCGAGGGTATCCGGCCCGGAGTGCGTATGCGTGGCGGCGATATAGAGATGCTCCGGCTTGATGGATTTGACCATCGCGCGAATCTTCTCGGCCTGGTAGCGCGGCACACCGATCAGATCGCAGGAGACAAAGGCGATGCGCGTCTGGCCCTCTTCCAGCACGAGGCAGCGCGCCATCAGGGGATCGTGCGCGCCTACGCTTTTGCGGTTCGCGCCGTAGCCCGCGATATAGGCCGGGCGTGTCGGCGTAATGTCCGCCTTGCCTGCCGCTGCTCTCAACTCCCCTGCCCCGTTCGCCTCCGCTCCCATTGCGCCTCCAAGCATCGCCAACACCATTCCCAGGCCCAATATCCATGCCTTCATGCTCTCTCCCTCTCTTCATTTCTCCTCGGTTGCGCCCCGCCCGTCGCGCCCGCCTTATGGAGCCGGAACGCAACATTGGCCTGCCTCTGCTCGTTGGCCTGCCCCGGATGCTCGACGTA
>Ga0070741_10010019_pt1 | contig 18087 bp, 14 predicted proteins | sample Coa_R1_4_FD_66440 | JGI IMG/M metagenome (GOLD analysis project Ga0070741, IMG submission 66440) | Surface soil microbial communities from Centralia Pennsylvania, which are recovering from an underground coalmine fire - Coalmine... | ecosystem: Environmental > Terrestrial > Soil > Unclassified ...
CAATCAGGGTAATGATGTAGGCAAACAGGATTCCCACCAGCCCGCCCAGCGCGCTCATGACCGATGCCTCCACCAGGAACTGCATAAGAATATCGGAGCGCCGCGCCCCCAGCGATTTGCGGATGCCCACCTCGCGCGTCCGTTCAGTCACGCTGGCCAGCATGACGTTCATGATCACGACCCCGCCCACCAGCAAAAATACCATCACAATTCCCACCATGCTGTTGGCAATGGCCCCGGTCAGGTTGTGCCAAAGGTCCATGACAGAATCCGATGCCAGCACGCCGAAATTGTCGGCATCATTAGGCGCAAGATGGCGGCGCGCGCGCATAATGGTGCGCGCCTCTTCCTGGGTGCGGTCCATCCACTCCGGCGCTGGGGCCTGCACGTTGATGGAAAGGCTGCGCTGGCCGCCATATCGTTTTAAGTATGTCTCGATGGGGATATAGGCAAAGACGTCTTGCGATTGCCCGAAGGCGGTGCCCACGGGTTTAGCCACGCCTACGATTTGGTAAGGAGTGCCGTCAATCATGATCTCTTTTCCCAACGGGTCCACATTGGGAAAGAGGCGGTTGGCAACGTCGGCGCCGATCATGGTGACCAGGGCGTGGTGGTCGTTATCCAGATCGGAGATATAGCGCCCTTCCGCCGGCTCTTCCACATCCATCTCACTCATGTTGGCGGTCACGCCGCGGACATTCACATCTTCCAGCCCCTCGGTGTTGTAACGCACCTTGCCCAGGCTGCCCACCTGAACTCCCACCATCTTGGCCAGCTTCATGTTGTCCCGCAAAAACGTGTAGTCGTCCCAGGTAATCTTGCGGTCGCGGCGCTGCGCCTTCACATACTCTTCCAGAGAAGTGATCAGCGGAAATTGCTCAACCAGGAAAACATTCACCCCCATGTTGGCCACATGGTCGGCAATGTACTGATTCATGCCCTGAATCAGCGACACCACAACGATCAGGGTCGTGACCGAAAGAATCACCCCCAACAGCGTCAGGAACGAGCGCAGCTTGTGGGTGCGTATGGTCTGCAACGCAACCATCACCGGCTCTTTAAGGTGGATGTTCCTGCGGCTCATGCTGGCCTCGCTATGGAAAGTATAGCGAGTTTTGCAGCCCAGAGCAGTTTTTACTCGCGGCGGCCTGGAGCGTAGCTTCGACGCTGTGCGGTAGGAAATTCTTCACCGGCAAGGCCAGCTTGCTTCCTTGACCGTCGCGCAGCAGCAGGCGCGTTGCCTTCTCGTTGACCTCTATTGTTTGCGCCGGCACAACCCGGCAAAAAAAGAAGACCACCACAGCACAAAGCACGACTCTGAACCGCTTCATTGGTGTCCTCCGGTTTCAGGTAGAACTTGCTTCTGCGAAATGGAACGAACCAGACTTGCTTTCTTGCAGGTTATTTTTGGAACTGCTTTCGCCGCGGATGAACGCGGGTTTAGGCCGATTCCTCGGAGCATCGCAAAGACCCAGCCTTCGCAAAGAACGCCAAGGGCTGAGTATCTGGCGCTGGCAACTGTTTTATTGGAGCTTAGAGTTGTTCATGGAAGCTTTTTTAATGGCTTCCGCGAATTCCAAGAGTCTTTCGCGAAAAGCTTGTGAATTGCTGAATGTGAGCACTTCAGGGGAAAGCGGTTTGAGCATGTTTTTTAGATCGTCTCCGCCGCCGATGTACAGACCGCTCGCGTAGAAGTAAAAAAGTTTGCAATTACACGCTGCTTCGAGTTTTAGCTTGTTGCTTCCGGAAGGAAAATGTATTCCATGAGAAAGAATGGCAATTACATGAAACGGGTTTGCAGAGTTCAGTTTGCACTGTGGCGGCTGGGTTATGGTTTGCCGGAGTTGTTCTTGAAAAAATTTGCCGGCATCTTTCCGTCCCTCCAGACTGGTAACGCTTACCATAACTTTATCGGGAGCGGAGTTTTCATTGCCCAGCTGCCGCCAGTCCACCGCATTGGCAGCGGTAGGAGGCAGGAGCGTACGTAGGCGAAGCACGTCGAGCGCGGTGACCCGCGCGCACCCGGGTTGAAAATCCAGCTCCTTGAGGACACTGGCGATCTCCAGCAGTCTGGATTGTTCCCGTGTTTGCTCTTGCGCGGTCCCGGTTAGTTTTGAGGGATCTTTTTCGATTGCCGGCCAGCGCTCCGTATCCGGAGTCGACGATGGATTCGTCGCTCCTTTTGCCTGATACGGGGGAGACGGCATATCCCACCGGCGGCTCTCCTCGCGCGTGCTGAGATCAACAATCAAGTCGAACTGGATGGGACGCTGCGTCTTGACTGGCAGCAGGAAGCGTTCGGAACCAACCGGTCGCGCTCCCAGAAAATCAATTTCGGGCAGTTCGCCCAGAAGTTCCGCGGCCTCGCCCGTGGTGGGACCGGGTACTTGAATCCGGCTTAGGGAGAGATTTCTTTTTCCTGAAACTGGATCACAGACTATCGTTGCAATCGTGTACGCGCCGGGCACAAGAAATATGCCGGCCGACATAACGAGCTTCCCAGAGGGGTAGAACCCTTGCCATACATGATAGCCGGTATATTTTCCCTGAGTGTTCCATTTTCCGTTTGCGGGCGCGGCTTTGACAATGAAAATAAGCTCGTCTTGAACACCCTGTCTGTGCAGAACGTCGATATCAATCTCCGCTTTTACCATTACCAAACTTCTTAGCTGAAACGAAAGCTGAGGGTTGGAGAGAGAAACCTTCCAGGGAATCTCGCTTCGCTCGCCTTGAGAAAGCCATTGGTCTACAGGCAAGTCAATTCTTCCGGTTAAATCACAGGATACGGGGACTCCCGGCGAAGTTCGTGGATAGATATCCACGCAAGGGTCTTTCGGTGGGCCTTTCTTAGACAGTTGTGCAGTGGATGTTCCTGTCACGAGGCACAGCGCTGCAACTGTGAGTGCAACTTTCAGGCCGATCTGGCTTATGTTTGGTGTCACGGCGGTGTCACGGCGCTTCCACTAATCATTTGCGCAGGCGGAGCAGCGATTTTCCTGCCTACATATTAACTTTACAGTTCCAGGCAAAGCATTACGGAATTTTTGGATTTCTCCAGCCGAGGGCACGCCGATATTGCAAAGGTCTTCGAAGCCTTCAGGCAAAGCGCAAAAGCAACCGCGGGTTCGTGCGGATGTTCGAGAGTTTTCAGAGAATACCTTACAACAGCGTGGGAGGCTGAAGCGTTCTCGGAATGCTTCCCGCTCCGCGCTCAGCATGACAGGGCTGAAGAAGATCCGCGCAAATCCGTATTCATCCCTGGGCCTTTTGCTTTTCAAGCACCCTGAGCCGGTCGAAGGAGGTTAGTTCCACCGTGTTAAAGAAAAATACCTTACGCACTAGCCAAAATCCGCGTTTGTGACTACTCTATACAGTTTGTCTATCATGCTAGGAGTGGGGTGATTCGTGGCTGATTCTCCGGCACTGGTCCGGTTGGAAAAAACGCAGCGGCGCGACGCCTGGTGGGTGGAACTCGTGCCGGTCTGGATTTTGCTGGGAGGCTTTGGTGTTTATGCGACCTGGCGCGCCTTTGAGGGAGATTATTATTCCTGGGGGCCTTATCTTTCGCCCTTCTACTCTCCCCTGATCGATGCGCAGCACCACTGGTGGCATTGGTCGCCTGCGATATTGATTCTGGGCGGCCCGCTGAGTTTTCGGGCGACATGCTACTACTATCGCAAGGCCTACTACCGGGCATTCTTTTTCGATCCGCCGGCTTGCGCTGTTGGCGAAAAGCCGGGCAACTACCGCGGCGAGACGCGCTTTCCGTTTATCCTGCAGAACCTGCATCGTTACGCTTTGTATCTTGCCTTCATCTTTCTTTGTTTCCTATGGTATGACGCCGTGCGGGCGTTTTGGTTCGACGGCAGTTTTGGCATTGGCACAGGAACGGTGATCATGCTGACCAACGTCATTCTTCTTACCTTCTATACTTTTTCCTGTCACTCGCTGCGGCATCTTATCGGCGGAAAGTTGGATTGCTTCTCTTGCGTGGCCGGCGGAGGGGCGCGGCACTCAGCCTGGAAGCTGAGCAGCTATCTTAACGAGAGCCACATGCTGTTTGCATGGGCGAGCCTTATCTCGGTGGGAGCGACGGACTTCTATATTCGGCTGGTTGCATCCGGAGCCATTCGGGACCTGAGACTACTGTGAGCGAACAACGATTCAACGACAAATATGAGCTGCGCGAGCATGATGTCTTGATCATCGGGGCCGGCGGCGCGGGATTGCGCGCCGCCATCGAGGCCCTGGCCCAGGGCGCAAGCGTGGGCGTGATCTGCAAATCACTTCTCGGCAAGGCGCACACTGTGATGGCTGAAGGCGGCGTGGCCGCTGCCCTGGCCAACGTGGACCCGGCCGACAACTGGCGCACCCACTTCCGCGACACCATGAACGGCGGCAAGCGGCTGAACAACTGGCGCATGGCGCAACTGCACGCGCAGGAGGCGCCGGATCGCGTGCGCGAGCTGGAGCAGTGGGGCGCGCTCTTTGACCGCACTCCCGATGGCCGTATTCTGCAACGCGCCTTCGGAGGACACAGCTTCAAGCGGCTGGCGCACGTGGGCGACCGCACCGGGCTGGAGATGATCCGCACGCTGCAGGATCGCGGCGTCGCGCTTGGCTTCGACGTTTACATGGAGTGCACGGTCACGCGCCTGCTGAAAGACGGCGACCGGGTTGCGGGAGCTTTTGCCTACTGGCGCGAGCAGGGGCGTTTCATCGTGTTCAAGGCGAAATCAATCGTGATCGCCACCGGCGGCATCGGCAAAGCCTGGCAGGTCACGTCGAACTCATGGGAGTACACCGGCGACGGCATGGCTTTGGCTTACGATGCCGGAGCGGAACTCATGGATTTGGAGTTCGTGCAGTTTCACCCTACGGGCATGGTATGGCCGCCGGGGGTGCAGGGAATCCTGGTGACGGAAGCGGTGCGCGGCGAGGGCGGCATTCTGCGTAACAAGAACGGTGAGCGCTTCATGGAAAAATACGATCCGCAGCGCATGGAGCTTTCTACGCGCGACGTTGTGGCGCGATCCATTTACACCGAAGTGCGCGAAGGGCGCGGCAGCGAGCACGGCGGGGCTTATCTCGACATCTCGCACAAGCCGGCAGAATATGTGAAGCGCAAGCTGCCCAGCATGTATCACCAGTTCAAAGAGCTGGCGGATGTGGATATTACCGCCGGCCCCATGGAAGTTGGCCCTACGTGCCATTACGTGATGGGCGGCATTAAGGTCGAGGCCGAAACGGCGCAATCCACTCTGGCGGGGCTTTTTGCCGCGGGCGAGGCTGCTGCCGGATTGCACGGCGCTAATCGCCTGGGCGGCAATTCGCTCTCTGACCTTCTGGTCTTCGGACGGCGCGCTGGACTGGCGGCCGCCGAGTACGCCAAGAAAACTTCTGCACTCAAACTCGATCCACAACAGGTTGCGGAGGCTGAGCGCGAGATGCTGATGCCTTTTGAGCGAACTGACGGCGAGAGCCCATATACAGTCCACCATGATTTGCAGCAGATCATGCAGAGCCTGGTCGGAATCTTCCGAGTAGAGGAAGACTTGCAGCGCGCCATGGGCGAGCTGGAAAAACTGAAGCAACGCGCCGCCAAGGTGCGGGTGGAAGGCTCGCGTATGTTTAATCCGGGATGGCATCTGGCGCGCGACCTGAAGAACATGCTCACCATATCGGAGGCGGTCACACGCAGCGCCATCGCGCGCAAGGAAAGCAGAGGAGCGCATAGCCGCATTGATTATCCGGGGCTGGATGCCGTGTGGGGCAAGCAGAACAATATTATCCAGCGCGACGGTGACGCTATGCGTCTGCGGCAGTCACCGCTGCCGGAGATGCCCGAGGAGTTGAAGCAGGTTTTGGAAGAGAAAATGGCGGAGAGCAAAACGGCAGTCACGCAGAAGAGTTAGATGGAGAGGGAAAAATCTCAGGTGGCGCGGTCTAAGCCGTGGGAGGTTCCGTCTCCATCCGAGGTTCCTTCGGCAAGCTCAGGACAGGCTCTTCGCCTGCGGCTCAGGATGACCTTTTAGTAGGGAAAAAATAATGGCAACAACTGCAACCCAATCAGCAAACCCGACAGCGACCGGCAGCAAGACTGCCGAGGCCACACTGAAAATTTTTCGCGGCGACAGCAACGGCGGCGCTCCTGTGGAATATCGCGTTCCTATCGCGCCCGGCATGGTGGTGCTCGATGCGTTGCACTACGTGCAGGCGCACCAGGCGTCTGATCTGGCGGTGCGCTGGAACTGCAAGGCAGGCAAGTGCGGCTCCTGCTCGGCTGAAGTCAATGGCAAGCCGCGCCTCACCTGCAAGACGCGCATGGATGCGCTCCCGCTGAATGAGCCCATCACCATTGCACCCATGAAATCGTTTCCGGTCATCAAAGACCTGGTCACCGATGTTTCGTTCAACTATCGCGTGAACAAAAAGATCCCGCCCTTTACGCCGGCCCCGAACACGGAATGGAAGATGGACCAGCGCGATGTTGACCGTGTACAGGAGTTCCGCAAGTGCATTGAGTGCTTCCTCTGCCAGAATGTCTGCCACGTCCTGCGCGATCACAAGAAGCAGGATCAGTTTGCCGGGCCGCGCTTCTTTGTGCGCATTGCCGGGCTGGAGATGCATCCTTTAGATAGCGTTTCGCGGGCGCCGTTGCTGAAAGAGGAATTGGGCCTGGGGTACTGCAACATTACCAAATGCTGTACCGAAGTTTGTCCGGAAGATATTCACATCACCGACAACGCCATCATTCCGTTGAAAGAGCGCGTGGTGGACGAATATTACGATCCGGTGCTGGCGCTGGTGCGCAAGATCAAGAAAGCGGTAAGTTGAGCGCGGTTCCCAGTCACTGGTTCCAGATTCCATCAAATACAAAATTGTCCTCCCGGGAGCATTCAACTCTTCAGGACTCAAGAGGCGATTAGGGTAGAATGTTCAGCGGTTATTGGGAATTGGCGATCCAATAGCTCAGGAAGGCTCATATGCCTAAAAAAACCTTCATCTTTGCTGCGATGGCATTGGTCGGATTGTTCGCAACAGCAGGGTGGTCGCAAGGGAAGATAAATTCATACCGGCGCGGCCAGGCGCAGGATATTCTGAGGTATATCGCTGCGGACGTTCGCGAACATTACTACGACCCTAAGCTCCACGGTGTTGATTGGGATGCTACGGTTGAGCACGCGAAACAGAAGATCGACAAAGCAGAAACCCTGGACATGGCTTTTTTGTCCATCGAGGCGGCCCTCGACACTCTCAATGATTCCAATAATCTTTTTTATCCGCCCGAACGCACCTCTCGCTACGACTATGGCTGGCAAATCCAAATGATTGGCGACCATTGCTATGTCACGCAGGTGCAATCCAAAAGCGACGCGGAAGCGAAAGGCGTGAAATCAGGGGATGAAGTGCTGACGATCGATGGTTATACGCCTACCCGGGATACTCTTCGAAACCTGGAACATTTTGTCAACACGTTGAGCCCGCGGCCCACGTTGCGGCTGAATTTGCGCGATCCTGCGGGCAACAAGCGCACTATCGAAGTAAAGGGCAAAATCACCCTGATCCCACCGGAAAGGAGTCGGGCAGCCGAATACATGGATCTGACGCGTGAATACGAAAGCCGCCAGCATTGGATGCGGGCACGCCACGCTGAAGTCGGCCAGGATTTGATGATCCTGAAGCTTCCGACCTTTCTGTTTGAATCAGAAATAGACCAATTGCTTGACAAAGCCCGCAAATACAAGGCTCTCATCGTTGACCTGCGGGGGAACAGCGACAACATAGAAAATATCAAGGACCTGGTCGGTTATGTTTTTGAAAACGACGTTACCATTGGCGATAAAATTGGGCGGGATACGAAACAGCCCTGGATCGTCAAGACCCATCGCCCCAACCATTTTAGCGGCAAGCTGGTCGTACTCGTGGATGGCAGCTCGACTGGGGCTCCAGAGACCTTCGCACATCTGATTCAGATAGAAAAACGCGGGCTGGTTTTGGGCGACCTGACCCCGGGGCGAGCGATGGAAGCAAAGGCATATTTTCACCACATAGGCTTGGATGAGGACGTTTACTTCTCAACAGCGATCACTTATATGGATGTCGTAATGACCGACGGCAAAAGCCTCCAAAGTCACGGTGTGAAGCCGGACCAAATCGTCCTCCCCACAGTGGAAGACCTGGCTACGGGCCGCGATCCCGTGCTTGCCCGTGCTGCCGAAACTCTGGGCGTGAAGCTTACGCCGGAAGCGGCCGGCAAAATGTTCCCTTATGAATGGCCGCAACACGGCTGGCGGCAGTAGCGCGAACCGGCAGAACAAGTTACTCTGCAGATATGAACAGGGTTTGATTGGTACCGTTGCAATAATCGAGAGTGAACAAAAAAGCGTTCATGCGCATAAAGCGAGGGTGTTATGGAACTCGAGCTGAAATCCATCTCCATGACGGGCGTTGTGGAAGCTAACGCCAAAGCCGAGCACTACCGTTTGCTCAATCAGCCCAAAGAAGCAGAGTCGATTTGTCTCGACGTGTTGGCTGCCGATCCTGAAAACCAGACTGCGCTGCGCAACCTGGGGCTGGCCATCACCGACCAGTTTACCGGCCATCCCTCCGACCGGTATGGCGAAGTTGAAGCTGCGTTCAACCGCCTCACCAACAAATACGAGCGCCTTTATTACACCGGAATTCTGCATGAGCGCCGCGCTAAGGCGCAGCTCGCTGCGGGCCGCCCGCCGCACACATTGCTGGTGACACTGGAAGAGGCGCTGCGCTGTTTCAAGGAGGCGGAGGCGATTCGTCCACCGGCCAATGACGATTCCATTCTGCGCTGGAACAGTTGCATCCGCCTGCTCAAAGAACACAGCGACGCTGAGTGGCACAAAGATACGGAAGTCGTGGACGTGGGCGATAGCCACTCGTTTTAGCATGTGTGGATAGGCTCATGCTCCAGCCGGCGGGACGCCGGGGCTACGGTTACTGTATCCTGCAATCAGGTGTCGCCCCGCTGGGGCTCGATCTCTTTTTCAGCTTACCCAGCGTTTCCGCGCTGGGCTAACGCATTTCGCGCCTCCGGCGCTGGAGTGTTGCAGAAACGAAATACAGCAAGATCTAAAACGGTATAACCTCATGATGAATCTTCAGCAAGGAGTAATTGAATGAACATCTTGCTGCTCTCCATGCCTGATTCTTTCGAGCACATGCCTTCCATCGTCATCCGCATGCCCAATGGCGCGCTTACATCGCTGGCGGGAAACGTTGATCCGCATCATCGGGTGGCGGTTGCCGATTTGATCCTGGCGCAAAAGAGTGTGCGGCAGACGGTCGAGAACCTGGTGCGCGAATGGGAGCCGCAAATTGTGGGGCTCTCGGTCATGACTTTCCAGCGTAAGACCGCCTTCAAGATCATCGCTCTCATCCGCTCGCTGAAGCCGGATGTGAAGATAGCTGTGGGCGGCTATGATCCCAGCCTGGCGTCTGAACCTTATATGACAGAGGATGCCGGCGTGGACTTCATCATCCGCGGCGAAGGTGAGCTGACGTTTCGCGAACTGGTACGCGCTTTGGAAAATGGGGGTTCATTGGACACGCTCTCGGGGCTGTCGTATCGCACGGGAGGCACATGGCGGCACAACCCCGCTCGTCCGGTGCATTCCCTGGATGGAGATGAGATTCGACTGCCGAACCGCAAAGCGCGCGTACTCAGCGGCTACACCATGCTTGGGCGGCAGGTGGATGTGATCGAGACCTCGCGCGGCTGCACTTACGATTGCAGCTTCTGCTCCATCATCGCCATGCGCGGGCGCAACTTTCATACGTATTCCTTCGAGCGCGTGCTGGCCGACATTCGCGATGCCCGCGCGCATGGAGCAAAAAGCCTTTTTTTGGTGGATGACAATATAACGCTCAATGTCCACCGCTTTGAAGCATTATGCCGCGCGATTATCGAGGCCGGATGCAATGACATCGAGTACTTCATCCAGGGCATGACTTCAGCCATTGCCAACCACGGGGAAACACTGGCGCCGCTGATGCGGCAGGCCGGCTTTCGTTATGTCTTCCTGGGGATTGAAAACATCCTGGAAGACGACTTGCAATTTCTTCGCGCCAGCGCCAAGAACCGCGAACGCGGCCAGCAGGGCCAGACTGTCGGCAATGCGACCATGAAGGCAATTGAGCATATACACCGCAACAAGATGTATGTGGTTGGCGGCTTGATTGTCGGCAACCCGGGCGACACGCGCGAATCTGTGAATACGAATCTCGAGTTTGCCCGACGCTATGTGGATTGGCCTTATATTCAACATCCCACGCCGTATCCGGGAACGCCTATGACAAAAGACTTTATCGAGCGCAACTTGCTGGTGAACGAACGAGTCGAGGAATACGACGGGACCACAGCCGTGGTGCGCTCCGAACACCTGGATACCGAAGAGATTGAATTTCTGCGCTGGCGCAAGGAGCGCTGGATCAAGCTTGCCTACTTCCCTAACGCACTGAGGCACAGCCCGGGATTTGTCTTGCGCAATAGCGCTAAGATGCTGGCCCATGTGTTTCGTGGATGCACCTTGCGTACTTTGCTGGGGCTTGAAGACGAACGCGTGGCCTTCCAGCGTTATCGCGAGCTAAGAGCGGCGGAGCGGGCGTATATCTGATATAAATGGACGGTCCTCTTGCTTGTTAGTAACGTTATTTAGCTTGAAATTACTTTCTTCCACTCTGCTCCTGGCGAATACTTCATTGCTTTTTCAATGAGCGCCAATTCTGCCCCCGCACAGGCATCGGAACTCGATTGGCAGAAATCAAACCACAGATTGAAGGAGATAACCCAGCTATGAAATGGCTATTACGATGCACGGCCCTTATCATTTTTTCGTCAGCAATCGCCGCTAGCGCCCAGACCAGCGATTGGGCAAAGATCGTCAACGGCAAACTCACTTACAAGACCTTCGGCAATGGCAACCACATTATGGATTTCTCCAGCGCCGGCTACATGGGGGGAGGAGTAGCATTGCCCACCGTCCCGGCCAAAATCACTTTGAATCCTTCCGGAGGGGACGACAGTTCAGCGATTCAGGTCGCGATTAACAAGATATCGGCAATGCCTTTATCGAACGGGTTTCGCGGAGCCCTGGTGCTGGGCAAGGGAACTTTTCATGTCAGCTCTACATTGAATGTTGCCGCCAGCGGAGTTGTCGTCCGCGGAAGCGGCTCTGGTACTGGCGGGACGGTAGTTTCCACCACTGTCGCCCATGTATTCAATGTCGCTGGAACCGGAACGTACCAGACCTTCAACACGACTGCACTGAGCGGGAGCTATATACCCTCGGGAGCGCAAAGCATCACGGTTGCCAGCACTGCGGGTTTTCTTGTGGGTGATAATGTGGTGATCACGCGTACGGTGACAGCCGCCTGGATTCACTTCATGGGTATGGATAAGCTGGTTCGCAACGGTCAGCCGCAAACCTGGTTGAGTCCTGGATCCCAGACCCTCACCGACCGCACCATCACCGCCATTTCGGGAAACATGATCACCCTCGACGGCCCGATCACGGATTCCTTCGACGCTAAATTCCTGGGCACGCCGGTGGGAACTATCTCGAAATACGACTTTCCCGGCCGGATTTCTCAGGCAGGAATCGAACACCTGAAGATACAAGCGCCTGTCGGCACTGAGGTATTTAATGCCATCACGATGAGTGCTGTCATGGATGGCTGGATTTCTGATGTCGTGGGCCAGGAAACCCAGAATGCCTTCAGCGTCAATAGAAACTGCCGCCGTATCACCCTGGACCATGTCATCAATAACAACACGACCCGGCAGACCAATGCCGCGGCAGCCACGGCTTTTGATATTACAGGCACGCAAGTTCTTCTGAACAAGTGCGCCGCCAACAGCTCAGGAATGTGGCCAATAGCTACCAGCGCCCTTGGCGCGGGGCCGATCGTCGTGCTGAACTTCACTTCCACAGAAAACCATCCTATCGAGCCCCATCAGCGCTGGACCACCGGCCTGCTAACCGACAATGCCAAACTGCCCAACTCGGGAGTTGACTACATCAATCGCCGCACGGATGGCTCAGGTCACGGCTGGTGCATGGGTTGGGGCGTCGCCTGGAACGATACAGCACCTCGTTTTACCATCTCGGCTGCGCCTGGAACTACGGACTGGTGCATTGGCTGTGTTGGGGCCAAGGTATCGAATCCTCCCGATCCGGATGGAACCTTCGATTCGCTCAACACCCACGTGGTACCCGCCAGTCTCTACCTCGAGCAATTAAAGGAGCGCTTGGGACAACAAGCTCTCACCAACATCGGATACTAAAGCATTGTTAGCGGCACCAGTAAACTCGTGCCCTCCATCCAGGAAAGTCTATAGCAACATTGAAAATGCTATAGGAGTTTGAAACAGAACAGCCGGCCCATCTGGACCGGCTGTTTTTGTTTGCAGTTTGTTGCTGCAATCCTGGCAATATTACTGGGTCACCTTCAGCTCCGCTACGTGGATGCCGAATTCCGTACCGTCAGCCACAAACTCAACTGTATTGGTTCCGGCGTTCAGGTGTGCCTGGCAGGATTCTCCTTCGCATTGCAGCGAATCAAGCCAGAGAAGGTTTGTGCCCTGTTTACATAGCTCTCAGGCTTTTCCGTGGAAAACGTAAACCAGCTCAATGATCAGAATAATGACCACCATTACTTCCAGGACAAATGCCCGGCTCTGGTGGAACTGGTCTACCATGAAGCGGTAGAGCTCTTCGGCGGTGGTCAGTTTTTCCTGTACAAGATTTTTGTAATCGGGAACGCCTACCTTGGTGGCGGCGAGGCGATAGAGCCGGGCGGAAAACATGTCGCTCAGGAACTTGACGGCGTTGTCCACGCGCTCGGTCAGCTCGGTAACCTCGAGCAGCACTGTCTGCAGGCGCGAGGCGGAGCGGGCCATTCGCCAGCGGTCGAAGATGCTTCCTTTTCGCTCCAGCGATTTGTATACGCCCGCCAGCTCGCGTGTCAGCAGCTCATCGTAGTGGCGAAATTCCAGCAACTGTGAGTTGGCGTATTCCAGCAACTGGATGGCTGTTTGCGCTCCCGGCTCGGTGTCATAGATAAACGCCGCATTCCAGCCGATGACCGCCAGATCGCGCGGGTAATAGGAGATGCTCGACTGTATGACCTCGCTCTGCTCGCCCTCGGAGAGAGGCGCAGTCTCGCCGCGGACGATCTGCGCAATCTCAGCGCCGTGCGTGCGCACCAGCTCGCTTCCCGAGGCACTGCCTGGGGCTTCTTTCAAAGTGAAGATGAAATAGTCTTCGTTGAGCCAATCGCTATAAGGCTTGATCAGGGCGGGAGTCGCGTTTTTCAGCTTTTCCCGCGCCATGGCGGTTGCAAATCGCTCCAGGCGGCTTTCTGACATCCAATGGCTGGAGAGCTTGACCAGGGCTCCCCAATCTCCTCGGAAAGGAAGCTCAAAGATGAGGCTTGTAACTCCGTAGTCGTAATACTTGATCGTCGCTTGAATCGGACCGCTGCCATCAATGGCGAAAGGGTCCAGAGGCTCGACAACCGGAGGACGAAGGAATTGGGGATTTTCATAAGCCGCATGCTTCTGCAAGCCCGCCCCAACGCACCGCGGTCCTAGAATTTGACGCAGTTGTTCAAGATTGATCTCTTCGCAAACATCGAAAAGATATAAAACCAGGACCTTACCTTGTAGAGATACTTCTTCCATAGAATTCCCGCTCCAAGGAAGAATAAAGAAAATAACGCTGGAAGCGAAGTCGAATCGTGAGCTCCGCATCCTGCTAGAGAAAGCCTCCCCGCGGTATGGTTGGGATAATGTCCTCTGGATTCTTCGCACTACCAATGAAACAAGTTAAATGCCCACAGTTTGCCGTGGCAGGCAGAATTCAATGGAGTCTGGGCCGCATCTTCCCGTTTTATTCCGTTTCAACCTGCTCCAGCAGGCGCGGCGCTCGGAAGCGAATAGCAAAAAGCCGGGGAAAGCTTAAGAGATTTGGAAAAAGCCAACCAGAGTACAATCAATAATTCAACTCTGAACTAAAAAAAATTCTGCCGGGCTGAAATATTTTTCGCTTGCGCCGGGCGGATTTACAATAGAAGCTAACAATGCTTACGACCCCGTCACATACAGTTTTCCCCAAAGGATGACGATGGCCACAATCAAGGCAGAGCCGAAAGCCACGGCGGCAACGCAAATTGCGGAGAACCCCTCCAGCAAAGCAGAAAAAACCTATCACGGACTTACCCGCAAGCAGATCATCGAGATCTATCGCCTGATGTTTCTCTCCCGGCGGCTGGATGACCGGGAGATCATGCTCAAGCGCCAGCAGAAAATCTTCTTTCAAATCTCGGGCGCGGGACACGAAGCCTTGCTTGTAGCCGCGGGCATGGCGATGAAGAGCGGCTATGACTGGTTTTATCCTTATTACCGCGACCGTGCGCTGTGCCTCACGCTGGGCATGACGCCCTATGAGCTTCTGCTCGATGCCGTAGGGGCGGGCGAAGGCCCATCGGGCGGACGCCAGATGCCCTCGCATTGGGGGTCTCCGAAACTCAACATCGTGAGCCAATCCTCACCTACAGGAACGCAGCTTCTGCAGGCCATTGGATGCGCCGAAGCCGGACGTTATTTTTCCGGGCATCCGGAAGCCGCCAAGAAACATGACGGCGATTACCGCGCTTTCAAGGATGTGAAATTCTACGGAGACGAGGTGACCTACGTCTCCTGCGGAGAGGGCGCAACCAGTGAAGGTGAATTCTGGGAGGCCCTGAACACCGCCTCGAACCAGAAACTGCCGGTGCTGTTTGTGGTGGAAGACAATGAGTACGCGATTTCGGTCCCGGTGGAGGTGCAAACTCCAGGGGGCAGCATTTCGCACCTGATCGCCGGATTTCCCAACTTCCATCTGGCGGAGTGCGATGGCACCGACCCGGTGGCCAGCTATGCGGTTCTCTCCAAGGCGGTTGAATATTGCCGCGCAGGAAAGGGCCCGGCGCTGGTGCACGGCAAAGTGATTCGTCCTTACTCGCATTCGCTCTCGGACGACGAGAAATTGTATCGCACGGACGCGGAACGCCAGAAAGACGCGCAGCGCGACCCGATCACACGCATGCAGATGCTGCTGATCCGGGAAAATATCCTGGATGAGAACAGCATCAACAAGCTGGAAAAGCAGGTGGAAGAAGAAATTCAAGAGGCCGCCGACCGCGCCCTGGGGGCGGCGCTGCCGGCCAGCGGATCGTGGAAGAATTTTATCTATTCGCCCTATGTAGATCCCGCGTCCAGGTCGTTGGCAACGCAGCCGTTGCGCGAAGGCGTGGAAAAAACCATGGCCGACCTCATCAACGTTTGCCTGCGCGATGAGATGAGGCGCGACCCGCGGGTGCTGGTGTTCGGAGAAGATGTCGCCGATTGCAGCCGCGAAGAATATCTCAAGCAGAAGCTGGTGAAAGGCAAGGGCGGGGTCTTCAAACTTACCGCGGGCTTGCAGCGCGAGTTCGGCTCGGAGCGGGTATTCAATACGCCGCTGGCCGAAGCCAACATCGTGGGCCGGGCCACGGGCATGGCCACGCGCGGCTTGAAACCGGTGGCCGAGATACAGTTCTTCGATTACATCTGGCCGGCAATGCATCAGCTCCACAATGAGCTTCCGGTGATTCGCTGGCGCTCGAACAACAGTTTTTCGTGCCCTATCGTGCTGCGCGTCGCCATTGGCGGCTATCTGACCGGTGGAGCGATTTATCATTCGCAGAGCGGGGAGAGCATCTTCACGCATATCCCCGGCTTGCGGGTTTGCTTCCCCTCAAACGCGCTCGATGCCAACGGGCTTTTGCGTACCGCCATTCGCTGCGACGATCCGGTATTGTTCCTCGAACATAAGCGGCTTTATCGCGAACCTTTCGGGCGCGCGCCATATCCGGGGCCGGAGTTTATGGTGCCCTTTGGCCAGGCGCGCACCTGGAAAGAAGGACGCGACCTCAGCCTGATTACCTACGGCGCAGTCGTGCCGCGCGCCCTGCAGGCCGCCCAGCGCATTGAGCGCGAACAGGGTGTAAGTGTCGAGATCATTGACTTGCGCACGCTGTCTCCTTATGACTGGGAGGCGATTGTCAAAACGGTACGTAAGACCAGCCGCGTGATCGTAGCCCACGAAGATATGCTCAGCTTCGGCTACGGGGCTGAAATCGCCGCACGCATTGCCGATGAACTCTTCGAAGACCTGGACGCGCCGGTGCGCCGTGTCGCCGCCGCCGACAGCTTTGTGGCTTATCAGCCGAAGCTGGAAGACGAGATCCTGCCACAAGCGGAGGATCTGTACCGGGCCATGGAAGCATTGGCAAAATATTAGAGAAGCATTCAGAAAATAGCAGTCAGCATTCAGCCAATAAGGCAGCATTTGGCACTTAGCATTTGGCATTTAGCCCTTAGAGCGCCTTGATGGCTACCCAAATGTTGGAAATTTTGAGCTTCTTTGAGTCCAGGCTGTTTAGGGGCCAAATGCTAACTGCTAACGGCTAAGTGCTAAATGCCTTCACGGGCTGAATGCTGATTGCTGAATGCTGAGTGCTATTTTCCAAGTGCTGACTGCTCCTATCAAAATTGAGTATCGCTACGACTCCGGCGACGTCGATGAGGCGTTTCGGTCGGTGCGCTCGCGCGCGTGGAAGAAGGCGCGCGCCAGGTTGCTGCTCGTAACGGCGCTGCTCCTTTTATGTTTTGCAACTTTCTACTGGCTTGATCCCATCAGTCCTACGATGTTTTTACTGCTTGGAGTTTGCCTGGGAGTGTTGGCGCTTGTGCTGTCGGCCTGGCTACGCGCGAAGGGGCAAACTCGCGGCATCTGGAAAGCGTACCCGGTCTTGCAATACAAGTTCACGGCTGAAATCGATTCGGACTGCATTAAGACTACGTGCGATATTGCTTTCAGCATGCGGCGGTGGGAGTGCTTCACCGGATACTACGAGAGCGCCAATCTCTTCCACCTTCAGGAAGGTTCGCGTGTTTTCTGGATTCCCAAGCGGGCCTTTGCCGGCGAGGCGGAAATCAACCAGATGAGGGAACTGCTGCGGTCCAAGCTGAGTTGCACGACGGAATAGAAAGCGCTAACCGCGGATTTCACGGACCACGCGGATTTGATGATTTACAACTCGGCGCCTCCGCGGTTCGTTCTTACCATTTGTGAAAAATCACGAAGACTGCTGCCACGATCAGGGCAAATCCTACGGCGTAGTTCCAACGAAAAGGTTCCTTCAAATAGAGCACCGAGAAAACCGAAAACACGGCCAGGGTTATGACTTCCTGAATGGTCTTAAGCTGGGCGCCGTTGAAGCGCCCATAGCCAATGCGGTTGGCGGGGACCTGGAAGCAATATTCAAAGAACGCAATTCCCCAGCTTGCGGCAATGACAGCGAGCAGCGGCTTGTCGCGGTATTTCAGGTGTCCATACCAGGCGAAGGTCATGAAGATGTTGGAAATGGTGAGCAGCAGAATGGTGAGCATGGCAGAATTGTATCCGGTATGCTCTTAGTGGAGGAGATGCAACTATGCGATGGCTTTTGCACTGGCTGTTCAGCGCCGTCAGCCTGCTGATTGTGGCGCATTTTGTCCCTGGATTTCATGTGGACGGTTTTCTTTACGCCATGCTCGCCGCCGCCATCATCGGGCTGGTGAACGCAACCCTGGGATTGTTCCTGAAGATCATTACTTTCCCCCTGACCGTGCTTACCTTTGGCTTGTTCCTCATCGTGATCAACGCGTGCATGCTCAAGTTCGCCAGCTTCTTTACCCCCGGTTTCGTGGTGCATGACTGGTGGGCGGCGCTGTGGGGAAGCGTGATCCTGAGCCTGCTGCATTTTGTTTTTCGACGGTTGACGAGCAGGGAGAGAAGGGATCGGGATTAGCAAGGCCGTCCCTTAGCTCTGTTGACATCATTGAAACCATGTGTTTTTAAGAGGTGTCATCCTGTCTCTAACAACAACGGCGCTGTCAAGAGCAAAGGAAGGCGAGGACGCCGGCAGCGAACCCCGAGCGCCATTTCGCTCTCGTTGAGAAACTGCTCTTGCCCATGCGAAAAA
>Ga0070741_10010020_pt1 | contig 18087 bp, 9 predicted proteins | sample Coa_R1_4_FD_66440 | JGI IMG/M metagenome (GOLD analysis project Ga0070741, IMG submission 66440) | Surface soil microbial communities from Centralia Pennsylvania, which are recovering from an underground coalmine fire - Coalmine... | ecosystem: Environmental > Terrestrial > Soil > Unclassified ...
GGCCCAAGATGCTGGCGACTTTTAAGGTCAGCTGCTGATGTTCGGCGAGATGGTCAATGCGGCTAAGAATCAAACGATACAGGCTGTTGGGCAAATCCGCGTGGGTATAAGCAGCCGAGTCGCGCAAGTTCAGCCCCCGGTCGTGCATATAGTTCAACAATTCTTCAATGTAAAACGGATTGCCCTGCGCGCGCTGCGTGATTTGGGCGATGAGCGGCGCAGGCACAGGCGCGGTAGTTTCGGGCGCGAATTGCGCGAGCTTGGCGCGAATCAATGCCTCGCCCTGCTCGAGGGAGAGCTCGTTCAAAACGATTTCCGTAAAATTCGGTAACGCATCCCGTAGGGGCGATTCATCGCGACGCCGTGAGTCGCGAATCGCCCCTACGGAATCCGGTTCTTGCGGGCGATAGCTCAAAAGAATCAATACCGGCAGCGCGGCAATGCTCCCAGCGAGGCGCGCCAGCAAATCGAGTGAAGCGGGGTCAATCCAATGGACATCTTCGAGCACGAACAGCAGCACGCGATTTTGTTCGCGCGCTTCTTCGGCAGCGCTGCGGACACATTCGACGAGCAACGCCTGTAACGCCGACTTGCGAAATTCGGGTTCCAGCGCGGCCGTAAATTCATTTTCGGGAAGCGCGAGCTGCAGCGCCGCGCCCAACAGCGGCAGCAAGTCCACCCGCTCGGGTGCGCGGTCTTGCAGTTCGCCTTCCAATGCGCGCAAGAGCCGACGCGTCGGCATCTGCGGGTTCACATCAAAAAACGCGCGCCAGATGGAAACCCAGACGAGATACGACGTGTTGCTCCCGAACGATTGACTTTCTCCAATCCAGGTCGCGTCGCCACGCCGCCGCGCGTTCAGCACCACTTCGCCGATGAGCCGCGATTTGCCCATCCCCGCGGGCGCAGTGACGCCGACGATTTGTCCTTCACCATGCCGCACTCGTTCGAGCAGGTCTTGAATTTGTCCCAGCTCCCGCTCGCGCCCAATCATCGGCAGGGCATAATGCGGTTCGTGCGGACGGTTCGTCCGCGGTCCTTTGACCACGAATGGGAGCAGCGGTTCGGCTTTGCCTTTCAAGCGAATGGGCGGCAGCGGTTCGAGATCAAATTCATTTGCAACGGCACTGGAGATGCGCCCGCTTACCAGCACTTGCCCCGCTTCGGCGTGCATCATTAGCCGCGCGGCGAGATTCACTTCATCGCCCTGCGCGCCGTACGTGCGCCGCGTCGTGCTGCCATACGCGCCGACGCGCATTGTCCCTTGACTGATGCCAATTTGCGGCGGCTGCTTCAACCCAACCTCCTCGCAGAGCGCCACCAAATCGAGCGCCGCGTGAACCGCGCGCGGCGCGTCATCTTCGTGAACAATGGGCGCGCCAAAGGCAGCATAAAAATAGCTGCCCTTGTCGCCGATGGTCAGCTCGAGCAGCGCGCCGTGATAGTACGCAAGGATTTGTTGGACGCGCACAATAAAGCGGTCAAATTTTTCGCCGACCTCCGCATCCCTATCGAAATCAAATCCAGTGAAACGAGTAAAGAGCGCGACGACCGGGCGAAGCTCGGTGAGAAATTCGCCTTCCTGATCGGCAATCCAATCATAGACAATCGGGTGCAGCCACTGCTTGAGTTGTTCAGGCGTGAGTTCGACGTTGGAAAAATTTTCGATTGGCTCAACCGATGCGGAAAAGCTTCCGACACGCCCAAAACGTTCGTGCGTCGTTTCCTCCTCGCGCCATTCCAGAATTTCCACCTGTTCGCCCAATTCTTCCGCCGTCGCCGTATCAATCCAGATTTCATCATGGGAACAAATTTCTTCCCCCCGCGCGACGCGCGTAACCGTTGCTCCAGCTAACGTATCTATGCGGCGAATGGTCGGATCGCCGACGACCATCCGGCGCACGGGACCCGTCGCCAGCGCCACTTTTAACGTAATGTGCGCCGTGTTCCCATCCGGCAGCGGAACCGCGTCAAATTGCCGCATGGCGGTTTGCATGGCCAGAGCGCAGGAGAGACCACCGACCGCCGATGTAGGGGCAGGGTCATCCTGCCCCCCATCATCCTGCCCCCCGTCGTCCGTCCACCATCGTCCGTCGGCGGTCACTGTGTCTGCGAAAAAGCAAAGCACCGCATCCCCCGAAAAGGTGATTACGGTGCCGCCATATTGTTCGACGGGCGCGAGGATGGCGTCATAGATGCGATTGAGCTGGCGCGTGAGCTCTTCGGTGCCGCGACGAATACCGAGCGTGCGTGTCACTTCTTCGGTGAGCGGCGTAAAGCCAGAAATATCTGCGAACAAGACAGTGCCGCGCGTCCATTCGGGCAAGGGAATACCTTGCGCGAGCGACGCGCGGCGGTCTTCGGGGAGATAGGCTTGCAGCAACTCCATGCAACGGTAGGGGCGAGGCGACCTCGCCCATCTGCTAGGCAGGATGACCCTGCCCCTACGTAACATCAAAATTCGGGCGCACCGTGTCCCATTTCGGATTGATAATCCGTATCCAGCGCGGCGCTACCGCCTTCCGGTGCAACGGCGCGCGTGCTGGTGACTTCAAAGACGCCGCGTGAGGAAATCAAGTACGCGCGGTTCGCATCGCCCGCAATGATTTGAAAGCTCTCGCCCGCGACGACAGTCCACGTTGTGCCTGCGGACGAAGCTTGACGCGAGACATGACCAGAAGCAATTTTGGCGACGAACTGTATATCGCCGGACGCGTCGCCGACCGACAGAAACGCGTCTTGCTGACCGAGATTGATGAAACTGATGACTGCCATGTTGTGCCTCCTTGGGGTTGGTCAAGTTTAGTGCGAACTTGGTCCGCCACTTGACCGACGAATCATATCGAGTGTTTGTTTGGCTGCTTCAATGACCGCGCGCAATGACTCGATACGCTGTTGCTGCGCTTCGTGAACGAGACGCGTGTGGACGTTCAATAAATGTTCGCCAATAATTCCCTGCACAACGGTGGAAACACCGCCATCGGCGCGCACTTGGGAAGTGATGCGCGCGTCGCCAAGTGCGGTGGTGATTTCGATAGGCTGGTCGTCGGCAAATTCTTGCGCCATACGGTTGAGCGTTGTAGCAAGTTGTTCGAGCGCGCTGTAGAGACGTGTCGGCGATACGTCTGGCTCGGCAGAGTCATCCACCCCTGTCGCTATCCTATCTCGCCCCGCCACGGCAATCGTTTCACGGACGGTTGGCGCGGCATCGCCGTTCGGCGGCGCAACCATTAGACGAACGGCAGGATCACCGACAATCGCATAGCCGCGCGCGTCATTGTTCGCCGTCCAGAGCAAGGCGAGTTCTACGGGGTCAATCTTTTTTCCATATTTCATCTCTTCGAGCTCACTGCTCAACGCGGTAGCGAGTTCGGCATAGCGTTCGTTGAAAAATTCCAACGCCGAGCCGATAGGATGTCCTTCCATCAATCGCTTGAGCGCACTCTGAAAGACGCTCAAATTGTCCACGCTCTGATTCCACACGAACGACGAACCCCACGCGCGGTCAACATGCCCAACGACGGCGAGCGCGCCGCCTTTCGGATGGGCGAGAATTCGTTTGGGCAATTTTGCTAAAAACGAATGCGGCGCAATTTGCGTTCGCTCGCGCAAGCCTTGTCGCAAATGTGCAAACTCATCAAAACGCGGCGTGCCTGCGCCAAAGCAAGCAAAGTGAAAGGCGATGAGACCAAACAGGCGCGCATCGCTCATCACATCGTCAGCAGCGTAATACATCGTCTGCGGAATAGCGCGCCCGCGCGTGGATTCGGGCCCGAGCCAGTCCTGCGTCACAATCGCGCCCTGCTGTTTCAATTGACGCGGGTCGCCCAGATCAAACGCCAGGCCGTGACTTGCAGTAAAGAGCAGCGCGGGCGTCTCCGCCCCGCCGAGCAAACATTCGAGACGCGCTTTCGTCGCGCTCTCCGCGAGATACGTATCCAGCGTCCACGTCGGCTGGTCAGTTTTTACTTGCTCTGCGAGCGGTTTCACCAATCGTTCCGCGCTGAATTGCGTCGAACCATCATCGGGGTTAGCGACGCCAAAGAACGCGGCATGGCGCGGCCGCGCGAGCTGTTCCCGCTCCGCGCGTACCACACTCTGCGCGTACTGCGCGTACTCGTCCAGCGTCTCAAAATGAATCCGCCCCACCGCGTACGCCACATCGAGCTGGTATTGAAACGCGTACGGAATTTTTTCCGGGTCGCCCACGATCAGCAAATAGTACGGCACTGTATCGGGGTCAACAGGGCCGGGGCCCGCACCCTGCCGCGCGAGAAAAAGATTTTTGCTTTCGCCGGGACGATACCCGCTCGCGCCGCTGTACTCACGATACCGGTCCTTGCTGCGATTCGCCTGCTCGCGGCGATAATCTAACAATTCGCGCAGTGCATCGCGTAATGCGGGTTCTGCATCTGCCGCGAAAATCACGCCCCAGCCCGTTTGCGCGAGGTCTTTCGGGTCAACGCCTTCCTTCACGCCATAATGGGATTGCGTGCGCTGCGCCTCGCGCCATTTAAGCTCCATCAAATGATCCGGCGCAAATGATTCGCCCCGCACAATTTGTACAAGCTCTTCCGCAGGCAGGGGCGGAATGAGGTAATCGCCAGTGCTGGCATTGATGCCGTTAAAAAATAAAAGGTTGGTCTGCTCGGTGGGCATGGATTACTTTATTGCCTTGATGAACAACTCTTACGCGTCCGTAGCAACGAATTCATTCGTTTAACGCGCATTAATCCGCTTAAACCTTCTCGTGTCTCCTCTTTGGTTTTTATGGACACAACTGAAACGACACGCTGATTTCTTGTCCATTCGGTTGCAGAAACGGATGGCGTCCGCCGTTCTCGTCTTCCCAAACTGGCTGCCCGGTAAAATACTCGCATTGACCGACGCCGATCTTCCACGGTTCAGTGGCTTGGTCGGAGTTTCCAACCGGAATGGATACACGCTTGCCCTTTGGGTCGCCGATGGATTTTGATTCTCCGGGACGAGTGATAATAACCCGCCAGCGCGGATAATTGACGACCGAGCCGACCGTATTGATAAAGCTCACTTGAAACGCAAAGTTCGGCGGGTCCAGCGGTGTGAAAATAATTCGAGAAGCATATACGGCGGGCGCAAGCTGTGGCGTCGCCGTAGTAGGGGGTCTCGTCGGCGGACTGACGGTTGCGGCGGATTGAGTCGCGGCAGGCGATGTTGCTGTTGGCAGCGCCGTCGGTGAAGATTGAGGCAGCGCTGTCGGCGGCGCAATTTCGATGGTCGGCGTCGGCAAAGGCGTCGAAGGAACAAACGTCGGCAGCGGGGCAATCGCAATTTTCGTCGCGGGCGCGCTGGTCGGCAGCGTCGCATTTCCATTTTGCGCGACGCTTGGACAGAAATCGGGTTCTTGCAAAATGGTCTGCCATTCGACGCAGCTCAAGGCGCGGGTCACGCGCGTTTTCGCGAGCGCAAGAATTTGATTGATGTCGGCGAGCGCGACGCGCGCGGTCTTATCCGAGCTGGCAGTCAGAATAAAGCGGTCGTCGGGACTCAATTCCACCGTATTCACGCGGTCGGTATGCCCGCGCAGCACGCTTTCCTCCGCGCCCGTTTTCGCATCCCAGATGCGCGCGGTTTTGTCCGCGCTGGCAGTCACAATAAATGTTCCATCGCTGCTAAACGCGGCAGCAGTTACAGGCGCAGTATGCCCGCGCAAGATCAACAATGGCGTTGTCTCCTCGCCCGTTTTCGTCGCATCCCAAAGCGCGGCGGTGCGGTCATCGCTGGCAGTGACAATCAACGTCCCATCCGCGTTAAACGACGCATTTTCTACGGGCCCGCTATGTCCCTTGATGGTCAGTACGGGCGAGGCGACCTCGCCCGTCCCCGTCGCGTCCCACACCATTGCGGTGCCATCTTGATTCGCGGTCAGAATGAATTTTCCATCGGGACTGAACGTAGCGTGAAGAATCGCGCCATTCTTTTCATCCAGTGTGAGTATCGGCGTTGGATTTACACCGCCACCCGAAACATCCCAGACTTTGGCAGTGTGGTCGTTACTGGCGGTCAGCAGGCGAGTGCCGTCGGGACTAAAGACGACGCTCCACACCACATCACTGTGAGCCGCGATGGGGATGGATGGACATTCGGGATTGCAGTTCGTCAAATCCCAGACGCGCACCGTGTTATCGTAACTCGCCGTCGCCGCACGTGTGCCGTCAAACGTCAACGCGCCATCATTGACCCATCCGGTGTGCCCTTTCAGCGGCGGAAAAAGTGGGCTGCTTGTGGCCGCGTCCCACACGATGGCTGTGCGGTCGCCGCCGACGGTAATGATACGTTTGCCGTCGCCGCTGTAATCCGCGCCATACACTTTGTTCAGATGGCCGCGCAAGACGCGCAGCGCGAGGTCGCCCCCGATGCTCCACAGTTTGGCAGTCTTGTCCAAGCTGCCCGTTAACAACAATTGACTATCGGGACTGAATGCGACAGACGTGACTGCATCTTGATGTCCGCGCAGGATAGTCAACAGTTGTCCCGTATCGGCATCCCAAATGCGCGCCGTTCCATCGCGGCTGCTCGTCGCAATCAATTTATTGTTCGGGCTGTACGCGATGCCCACCACCGCATCGCTGTGTCCACTCAAGACGCCCAGCACATTGCCCGTTTCCAAATCGTACTTGTACGCGTTCTGGTCGTCCGACGCGGTGACAATATATTTTCCATCGGGACTGAATGCGACATCGTACACCGCCGCTTGTCCTGTAAATTCCTGATAAGGGCAATCCGCATCGCTGCACGCGTTCGGATTCCACAAGCGCGTTGCGCCATTGCTGTCGCCGCCGACGAGAAAATCTCCGTCAGGACTGAATGCCAGCGCGTAAATCACCGCGTCAGGAGTTCCCGTAAATGTTTGGACGAGTTCACCTGTGGACGGATTCCACAACTTGACCGTGCCATCCGCGCTCGCTGTCGCAAGCCGAGAACCATCGGGACTGAAAACCGCGCGAGTGACAGTTTTGGTATGCCCCTTGAATTCCCGCGACGAACAATCGGGATTGCAGTTCGTCAAATCCCATACGCGCACAGTGCCATCATTACTCGCGGTTGCAGCAAATTTAGCATCAGGGCTGAACAAGACGGCAGAAATCGGCGCGCTCCCCTTTAACGTGCGTAGCTCTTTCGCAGTCGTCGCATCCCATACGCGCGCCGTATTGTCCGCGCTGCCCGTGAGAAAAAATTTTCCGTCGGGACTGATGGCGACGCTGTTAATGCCGCCTGAATGTCCAACCATTGTCCCGCGTATGTGCGATTCATTCAACGCCTGCCGCAGCGCGTCATCGCTTTGCACATCCTGCGTCGTGCTGTACGCTTCGGTTGCCAGCAGCAAACTCACTTCGGGGTCAACGTTCAATTGCGAGAGCGCAGCAGAAGTCATTTTGGATACGCGATCTTGTTCGACCACTTTTTGTTTTTGCGCGTTCGCCTCTTGTTCGTTGGCGACGGCGGTGGCGCGGGCGACACTTGCAATGGTGGCATTTTCGTTGGCGTTGAGCGCAGAGACGACGGCAAAAATAAACGCCAACAAAGCAAGCGCGCTCAATAAGGATGCGCCCACCGCAAGCAAACGGATGCGGCGGTTCTGCTGTTTTTCATGTTCCGCCTGCGCCTGCGCCGCACGAGATTCATTGAGAAAATCTTTATCAACAGGCGTTAATTCAGCCGCGTGTTCCTTTGCCCATTTTTCCGCATCCACTAGGGGCTTGTCGCGCAGGAGCAGACCATCGGGGCGACCCTGCTGATTCCACAAATCGGCTTGCTGTTGCAGCGCGCTCAAGTTCGCCTTGAACCACGCGGCGTTGCTCGTGCGAATGGGATCAATCAAACGGTCATGCGACAGCTCAAACCATGTCGCGCCGCGCCGTTCTTCCGCACGCACCAGATGCGCGTCCTCGAACATGCGAATCGCCCGATTCGAGAGACCCCGACTGTGCTCGCGTTCCATCAACACCTGTCCGCGAATGCCTTGCTCGGTGATGAGCTGACGGTCAAACCATTCGCGGATGGCGCGTTCCGATTCGCCCGAAGCCGCTGCGACGGATTTCACACTCGCGTCATAGTAATCCGCCAAAGCGGTGTTGACATCGCCCACATCCGCGATGTCACTTTCGACAATCGCGTTTTTCGAGTCGGGCAATTTTTCCCAGAGCCGATAGCAAACGACTTGGAGCTGCACAGGTTCCACGTATGGACCTGGCTGCGTTTCCATCGTGCCATCGGGTAGCTGTACCTGCACGCGGCGTAAATCGTTGACGAGCTTGTTGGCGGCGGGGTCGGCGAAATCAACACCGGCTTTGCGCGCGGGTTTTTGAATCGCTTCGCGTGCGGCGGCGATGCCCAGCAAATCGAGACGATAGGTTGTATCAAAACGTGTGGAAATAAAGCGGCGGTAGGGGTCAAGCGCGGCGATGTAATCTTCGCGCATGGAAAAAAGCGCCCAGCGCCCGCGATTCCGCAGCGCCTCGCCAATTTGCTCAAAGAATTCGCGCTTGGCGTCAAGATTCGTCGGCTCAACCGTCAGTATTTCTTCAAACTGGTCAAAAATGAGAACGGGATTGTCTTGCGAGGCATCCAAATGCTGGGAAAGATAACTGTCGAACGTCAAGCGCGCGAGCGCGGGCAGTGGCAATCGCCGTTCGTTCGGCAAATGTTCTTCGAGCGATGCCAGCGCCGACAGGACAAACCGATTGTTTGTCGGCGCGACGTGGATTGGTTTTGCGCCGGGCTTGGAGCCGGGCGGCGGGGGCAGCGTGAGCGGTTCGCCTCCCACGCGCATTGGCGGCAAAACGTCAAAGCCTTCTTCGCGCAGTTTTGGCGTCAGTGCCGCCTGAATCAGCGATGTTTTTCCCGCCCCGGACGGCGAGTACAACAACACAATCCGCTCGGCGATGAGCAGGTCGAGCAGCTCGAGCGTTTCGCGTTCACGACCATACAGCGTTTCGCCTGTTTGGAAGGAACGGGGACCGACGTAGGGATTGGGGCGGGTGGGCATAAATATTTTCAGTGATTCGCAATACTCTAGACAGGCAAATTCAACTGAAGATTATTTTTCTTTTTGCTGCGATTCAAGATTCGATCTTTATAATTCTCAAAATCCCATTCTGTCACAACGACGCGTGGTGTATATCTAATGCGCTTCCAGTATGCATAGAGTGAATCAAGTGAAACCTCGACCGCAACGTTGGCGCTATCAACGCGCATCAATACTTGCTTGGTAAACGGACGCTTGGCATCATTAAAAATGATGGATTGCAAAAATTGTTTAACGGAATCGGTGTTGTATAACGTCGCTGTAATCAAGGCGTCCAAATAGGAATCAAACGCAAGCATATAACAAGTGTCATCAACGAGTACAGGACGACCTGCGATAGGACAAACTAGCGAGAAATTGGGTTCTTTATAGAGACCTGAAATCGCCACTTTGTACGGGGCAAATGAATATTCTCCAATCCCAAATATCGAAAATTGCGGTCTGTCACGATAAATACTAGATCTACGTTGATCTAGAAAAGAACTATGCTTGACAAGATAGTTCCATAAATACGGTGCCCTCTCACGCAGTGCCGATGTATCCTCACCAAGCTTTTTCTGGGTCACAATTACCTTTTTACGCGGTAGGGCTTCAAAGACTTGCAAATCGGAACTTTTCAAGAGCCAGTAGAGGTAGGGTGCCTCTATAGAAACTTCCTCTCCCTCGCCATTGAATAGTTTCTCTTCTCGCACATCCAATTCCATAATTCGCGCGCAGTCGTGTTTCAGCCCTTGCCGCCAAATAAAAATGGATTCGCCATCCATTCGCGCATTGGCTTGATACTTTTTAACCTCGGAGACAAATTTATCCCCCACCCATCCAAACTCGCGTATGACCTGACGAGGCTGCACGAAAGATGCCACTTGACAGGTTTGTTCCGTACGCGCCGCGCCTAACTCGGCAACGAATATGCTCGCATCTACCGCGACATCAAATTCTCGCGCCGCATCAATTTGAAGTGTTCGCAGGTGCGCTACGCGATATTGTTTCTTGGGTAATAGTTCAATAACATTTCTTGAGGTTGCATTTTTCACCAAGAACGCAAGGGTTCCTTTACGGGATGCAAAAAGATCAAGCAAACGGAGCAAAATATATTCGCTGATGTCAAAATTACTTTTTCCAGTCAACGCGTCCAATCCGTTCAACGCTTTGAGATTTTGTTTCTGGGGCAAATTTTCAGATTGGAGCGCACCCAGCGCTGCGCTGGTTACCCATGGTGGGTTTCCAATAATTAAAAAGTTTTCTGCACTCATAATATGTTCCGGAAATTCGTGCGTAAAAATGTTGTCGCGATAAAGCTCGATTTTGGCAGAAACCCGTCTTCCCAACAATGCCTTGATGAGCAGCGAAACTTTTAAATGCCACTCGTAACGCTCTTGCAGCTCAACGCCATAAACAAGTTTGACATCTGGAAATACATCCAATGCTGCTAGAATGAAATTTCCCATCCCGTATGTTGGTTCAATAATGATGCTTGGCGCAATCCCGCACTCTGCGAGATACTGACATAACCGGCGCGCGAGATTTGGAGGTGTCTGAAAGTCTCCGAGCTCGCGCGTTTCGTGCAGAGTTAATTTCCGGTTAGTTAACGTAATGAGTCGTTGAAACTCTCGGAGATCTTCTTTTTTGGTAAAGAACCTTGAAACACCAGTCATGTACTCTAGCTCTTCATTGGCGTGTTTCAAGGTTTTGTATGGCGCGACCATCTCGACCAAACGCGTTTGGCTCAACTCGACAATATGATTTGTGACTGCCTCTGCAAGCTGATGCGTACTCATAGAATCTTGGTAATTCCTTCAACTGTTTCTTTAAGCATGACCACGCGATTGTATTGCAATCTCCATTGCAGCGCATTGGAAATCGTCAAATAGCCAAGTACAGGTGGGGTCTTAAGGATCTCTTCCGCTAATGTATTGTGGGTAATTTCATCTCCCGGCAGATAACGGTCTGCAAGAAACGCAAGAATATCATCTTGATTCGCATCCCGCGCCAATAATTCGAGGAGTCCCCTCGTCGTCTGATAATCTGCTGTACGCGATTTATCAATGAGTGTACAATTTACAAAAGTCAATTGTGCCGCTCTCATCTTGCGGATGTCTTGCTTTTCATACACAAATAAAAGCAAGTTGTAACCCAAGCCATAAATCTTTTGCCGCGCGGAACGAAACGGACAGGAAGATTGCGGCTGACGAATGGAAGTAACTTTAATATCCGTTTCGAGGGATGGTAAATCTAAACCTAATGCCGCATTTCCCAGCTCAATTTCGTAATGTGAATCAAGAAAGGTTTTGAATTCGAGCTCGATAAAGGTGCCAACGGCTTTTCCGTCAGTCACGCCGAAGAGCTTGGGATAAAGATGTTTTCGCAAGCAAAATTCTTTCGCTGCTGCAACGAGCTCAACTCTTGTAAGAGGATTCTTCATCGTGGTATCTTAAATCAATTTATTTCTTCTCCGCCATCCTCTGCAAATCCTTCACAAAATCCTCCGCGCTGCCCCAATAGATGCTAATGTCCGCATCTTGAAAGTAAGTTTCGAGATAACGGCGGGCGCGTTCGGGTTCGAGGATGCGCCCTTCTTCGGGGTCAATCTGCGCGGCGATGTGCGAATACTTTTTGCGGCGGCTCCGTCCTTCTTGCGACATGATGCTACGATAAAGGACGCGGAAATTCCAATCGTCGAGCTGGAAACCGAGAAACAGCAGCGCGGTGTCCGCCAGCGCGCGGCGCACCACGCCGGGAATCAAATCCTTGTTGCTCGTCACGCCGATGAGATAATCGAAATAATCGTCTTCGGTTAGAACCATCGAATCCAGATCATTGAATTGTCCAAAGAGACAATAGACCAGCGGCTTGTCGGCGGTCGGACGATAATCGGGGTCGCGGTCATAGATAGATTCAGTCGTCATATCCTGATTCCAGCGACACAATTCCACCTGCGGGTCTTTGCCGGTTGCTTTCAACGCTTCGGTCAATAAATTATCAGGATTCGTCGTGATGTAAATCGGAAAGGGCAAGCTCGCCAGCACCGCGTGCGGGTCGGCGGGGTCTTGTTTTCGTTTCCATTCACCAACCGCCGCAATGAGCTGCGGCAGGTCGGCGTTTTGCGCGCTGGATGCAAGCTGCGCGCCGTATCGCTGCCACACTTCTTGACGAAGAAATTTTCCCAAGCCCTCGCGCGGAAAAATGGGCGATTGATTGACCGCGAGATACTGCGCGACTTCGGGCAAATCTTCGCGGTTGAACGGCGCGAGCGGAAAGCGATATTCTTCCGCCCAATGCACCGCGATTTCGCGCCGCGAGCCGAGCAGCGATTCCGCCAAGCCCGCGCCCAGAATCGGCGTGCAGCGCCCACTTCGAATCGCATCCAGCAGCGCGGGAAATTTTTCAAAGCTGCGATGTTCCCCACCAAAGCCCGGCACATACCAGATGCGGCCACTTTTGAGGCGCATAAAGAGAACGGGCATCCAGCTGTCGAGATTATCGCGGATGGCAGCGCGCGCGGCAGCCATGGCGCGGTCAATCTGCCCATCGCGCTGGAGCTCTTTGAAAAAGACCGGCATGAATTGCGCGACGGTGTTCATCGAGATATTGCCCTGCATCGCAATCACTGCCGATACGCCCGCCGCCGCGAGACGCGGGCCGAGCGACGCCAGCGCGCCGTTATCGCTAGCCTGCCCCGAACCTTGTTGAGGGGTCATGTTCGCGCTTTGACACGATGCGAGAACGACAAGACGCGGCGCGCTCGACAATTCGCCAATGCGCGTGACGAAATCGGTTCCACTCACCACCCGCACGCGTCCTTGTTCGTCTTCTAAGAATAGACGCGGTTCACCATCAATCACCGCGCCGTGCGCGACGAGATAGAGAATATCGTACTCATCGCGTAATTTTTCACTCAAAGTATTCAGCGTCGCGCGTTCATTCGACGCGAGTGTTGTAATGGCAAGATTTCCCAGCGCATTGCGCGCCCGCGCGAGTTCCCCCGCCGCATCTACGGGCGCGAGCGAATAATCAGCGAGATTGGAAGGATTGGCGATAAAGACGAGGACGCGCAGCGCGGCTTGCGGTTTGAGCTTGACGCGCCGCCAATCTTGCGAGGAAAGATAGCGCGTGAACAGCACGCGTTCGGACGTAACAAGGGAAGAACCATCTTGCGGATCGCGCAAGGTTTCCCAACGCAGCGCGTGGAGTTCGGGCGCGGCCGAATCAATAAACAGGCGCAGGCGCAGCGCCGCATCCAGCGATTGGGCATTCGCGCGCGCTTGCGCGAACGCGGTGCGGACGTTTTCATCACCAAATAAATTAGTGCCAAGCAGCGTGCCGTACGCCGTAGGGTCGAGCGCGAGCATTTGCAATTGCGTCGGATCAAAGCGGACGAGTGAGGGCGTGCCGGGCGCGAGACGAATATCTGCGTCGCTGTCGGGTTGGCTGTACCGCAACTCCACGCGATAGCTGTCGGCGTTCCAACGATTCAACGTAATTTCTAAATCAGCATATTCGGGCATGAAGAAAATTCCTTGCAAGAGGCAGGGCCGGATATTGTCCATTATATACGGATTTTCACTCATAATGGACAATCGGAATTCCAAATGTTTGGAATAACGTTATAGCGCGAGGAATTAATACAAAGGGAATAAATAATTGACGCTCGGTGGAGGTTCAGAGCGAGAACGCCACTTCAAATCCTTCTTGGTACGCTTCTTCCAATCCACGCGGCGCAAGACAATCGCCCACGCGATAGGCGGTAATACCGTGCACGACAAGTGTGTGATACAGTTCATCCCGCGCACGTCCCCCTAAATCGTGAACGAGGGTATCTGCCTCCAAACTCCATTCGCGCAGGGTAAACGCATCGCGCAAGGTTACGCCGCCGTGCATACCGATAACGTCTGTCCCCGTGATGACTCGAACCTGCCCATTGCGTAAGCGTTGTTCGACGATGGGACGGGTTGTGTCATCAATTTTCTCTCCGACTGCATAGCCGTGCGTGACGATGGTCACTAGATGCCTCTGTGACGCGAGATAGTCTGCCGCACTCGCCGCCGCAATTCGTCCCAAGCCATCTAGAACAACCACGTTATGTCCCACCTGCGCCTGTCCCTCCAAAACCTCGCGCACGGAATATACATTTGACGCGTCGGAAGGAAAGCGGGCGGCGGTGGAACCAGTCGCCACAATGACTGCATCGGGTCTTTCGGCAAGAACTTGCTCTATATTCGCTTCGACGCCCAGCCGGACATCCACGCCTAGATTCTGCAATTGTCTTTCTAAATATTGAATGCCCAAAAGAAGTTCGTCGCGCCCCGGCGCATTTGCCGCGATTCGCATTTGTCCGCCTAATCGCATTTCGCTCTCAAACAAGATAACCGAATGTCCGCGCTGTCGTGCAGTCACCGCCGCTTGCATCCCCGCCGGGCCGCCGCCGATGATGACGACACGACGCGCAGTAGAAGGAGTGATTTCGCCAAAGGCGCGTTCCCGTCCTACCGTCGGATTTTGCACACACGAAATTGGCAGTCCTCGATGCAAGCGTCCGAGACAACCGGAAGAGATGTACATACACTGGCGAATTTCAGTGTGGTGAGCCGTGCGTGCCTTGTTCGGTAGTTCGGGGTCAGCAATCAGCGCGCGTGCCATTTGCGCGAGATCAATTTTTCCCGCCGCGATGAGCTCTTCCGCTTCGACGGGCGTACGAATGCGACCCGCGCAGCTGACGGGAATACGAATTCGTTTTTTCACTTCCGCTGCGAGCTCAATCCACGTTGCGGGCGGAAAATACATGCTCGGATAATGCCGCGCCTCCGACATCCAATCCGAATCCACGCCGCAGCTCACGTCGAGATAATCAATCAATCCACTCGCATCCAATCGTTCGGCAATCGGTAATGATTCGTTCAGCATGATTCCGCCGGGCAAGTATTCATGCACGTTCAATCGCACACCCACCGGATACGTTTCACCGACGGCCGCGCGAATCGCGCCAAGGACTTGGAACAAAAAGCGCATCCGATTTTCGGCGCTGCCGCCATATTCGTCGGTGCGCTGATTGGTCAGCGGCGAGAGAAATTGATTGAGCAAATAGCCATGCGCGGCATGTACGAGTACGCCATCCACTCCCGCGCGCTGGCAGCGTTCGGCAGCAGCCCCAAACGCGCGAGCGATTTCGTGAATCAATTCCACGTCCAGCGCATGGGGAACGTCGTGATGAATTGCGGACGGAATCGGGGAAGGCGCTTCGAGCGGTGGCGTGGCGCGACGTTCGGCGACTCCGCCTTGATGATTCAGCTGGGCAAAGAGCACCGCGCCATATTCATGTACCGCATCTGCCACCAAGCGATAGCCGGGAATGTAACTGTCGTCGAGATTTGCCAGTACGCCATGATCCCGCGTGGACGAGGGATGCACCACATTGGTGCCAAGCACAGTGAGCGCGACCCCACCTTTGGCGCGGGCTGCCTGATAATCGGCTTCCCGCTGCGTCAAATAACCACTCGCAGCCGAGAACATGGTCGTGTGCGGCGAAAAGATGATGCGATTTCGCAGCGTAAGCGATTTACCAAGCTGGATTGGGGAAAAGAGATGAGGGAATGGGTTCGTGATTGTATTATCTGGATGCATCGGCACACGACACGCTTTACGTGTAATCAATATGGAATCTGTGTGTGCTGATTATACGTGGAATTGTAATTCGTCAGCATCTTCTCTTGCTTGGAAGAACTGGGGCGCGCGGAGTTCTGGCACCGTCCCATCGCATCAACGTCATGCCCATCCACGATCCAAACCGCGCTTGCGGGAGAGTTTTTACGGAAAAATGCGTTCTAGTAACCCTCGTTTTTGGGAAAAGAAAAACGCTGCCCGCCTATACAGACGAGCAGCGTAAACAGTCTACCGCTTTTTCTCGCGCTCTGCCGCGCGACCCAAAATGGTTACCAACGACCGATTTCAAATTCCGCTAGCCGCCAGCGATTGCGCCGATCACCATAAACGGCTCCGCTCCACTCATTACTGCCGCCGGCAGCGGAGCGTCAATCCGCTCGTGCGAGAGGTCCAGACCGCAGGCAAAGAAGCGAATAAACGGGCGGCGCTGCTGCGTAATTTGGTCGCGTAGCGTGCCGCGCAGCATTGGATACTGTGCCTCCAGCGCGTCCAGCACTGACCGCTGCGTCACCTCGCCCTCCACCTGGAGCTGCACTTCTTTGCCCACGCGCGCCAGATTTCGCAAATGTTGAGGAAGCACCACGCGTATCATGGCAACGTCTGCACCTCGACCGAAAGCACAGAGGGTAAATCATGGACAATCGGCTGCCATGAATCGCCCGCATCGGCAGAGGCATACACCTGTCCGCCGGTCGTGCCAAAGTACACGCCGCAGGGATCGAGAGTGTCAACCGCCATCGCATCGCGCAGGACATTGACATAGCAGTTGCTCTGCGGCAGCCCCTGTGTAAGCGGCTCCCACTCATTTCCGCCGGTCCGACTGCGGTAGACGCGCAGCTTGCCGTCCGGTACAAAATGCTCCGAGTCACTTTTGATCGGCACTACGTACACGGTGTCAGGTTCATGCGCGTGCACGTCAATCGCAAATCCAAAATCGGTCGGCAAGTTTCCGCTCACCTCCGTCCACGAGTCGCCGCCATTATCGCTACGCATCACATCCCAATGCTTTTGCATGAACAACACATTCGGACGGGAAGAGTTCATGGCAACGTGATGCACACAGTGACCAACTTCTGCTTCTGGATCCGGGATATACTGCGAGTGCAAGCCGCGATTCTTGGGCTGAAAGGTTTTGCCATCGTCGGTGCGGAATACCCCAGCAGCGGAGATGGCAACCGTAATACGGTCAGGATTCTTTGGATCCAGAATAATTGTGTGCAGGCACAAGCCACCTGCGCCCGGCTGCCACGAAGAACCCGAATCTTGACAGCGCAGACCGGAAAGCTCCTGCCATGTTTGCCCCCCGTCCCCCGAACGGAACAACGCGGCGTCTTCGACTCCCGCATACACGACATCCGGATCCGTGAGCGACGGTTCGAGATGCCAGACGCGCTTGAACTCCCAAGGATGCGGCGTGCCGTCGTACCATTGATGAGTACCCGGGACGCCCTCATACTTGAACAAGTTGCCGACCGGCTCCCAGGTCTTGCCTCCGTCGTTCGAGCGCTGCATCGTTTGCCCGAACCAACCATTCGACTGCGACGCATAGATACGATTCGGGTCAACCGGCGACCCCTTGAGGTGATACATCTCCCATCCTGCAAAATGAGGACCGCTGACTTGCCAATTCTTGCGTTTCGCGTCCGATTCCATAATGAACGCGCCTTTACGCGTCCCGACCAATGCACGTACTCCACTCATTGCAACCTCCTTTGTGAGCGACCTCGTGAAATTAGTACGTCTGTTCTACGGGCAATATACTCTAACTTTCACCCATGTGTCAAGAACCGGAATCGCGCAAAGTTTTTAAACTTGAGCGAATCGCGCCGCTGCAGTTCATTGCCAAGATCAACCGCGCGGAAAAATATATAGTGGGCAAGCTGATGATGCAAGGATGATTGAGCTATTTTCATTCGGAGCGTACAAAGCCGCGCAAATATTCGTAATTGTGATATAAAGTGTCTGCTCCGTACAGTGATGAGACTATTCCGCTTGGGTCTCCAATTCTCCGCAGCGCGTATCGCAACCTCTGTAAAGGATCAGGCGCTGACAACTACAAACCTCATTCCATAAGGAGGAAAGATGAAAAACCGTCTTCTGATGCTCGGCATCGCCCTGCTCGTCTTTGCGATTGTTGCCTGGGCCGCCGTTGCAACTACCATCGCCGCGCCGCCTGCCGCGCCCGCGGCACAGGCGACCGCGACCATTCAACCCACTCTCGTCATCAGTCCCACAGTTCAAACATCGCCCACAACCGCAGCAACGGCGGCAGCAACTACGGCACCGTCTGGCGCAGCCACCGCTCCAGCCCCAACATCAGTGGCGGCTGTTGCAACAGGTCGTCTCAAAACAGTGCTGGATCG
>Ga0070741_10010021_pt1 | contig 18084 bp, 15 predicted proteins | sample Coa_R1_4_FD_66440 | JGI IMG/M metagenome (GOLD analysis project Ga0070741, IMG submission 66440) | Surface soil microbial communities from Centralia Pennsylvania, which are recovering from an underground coalmine fire - Coalmine... | ecosystem: Environmental > Terrestrial > Soil > Unclassified ...
GATGGTGGTATTTGAAGGGGGAGCGGCCCCGCCGGAAGTCCGTGGTATGGTACCGGAGTTGATATTCGGCGCTCCTGTAGGAAATCCCGACGGAAATGTCGGAAGGGGTGGAGGGTCAATGTGCGGCCCGGTCACAACCTCGCCCAATACCGAACTGGTATTGCCACTGAACCCGTTTGCAGTACACCCGGCAGTTGGACCGCTCCCGATGGTCACGTCGCCAGAAACGGTGACGTTACTGCCAAGGGTTACGCCTCCATTAGCGCCAACGCCGGCCCCGGCGGCAATCACGTTGTTGTAAGTAGTTTGATCACACCGGCCCGAAGCCACCGTGGCGTTGCCCATCGCGTACGCGCCCAACGCAGAGTTGAAGGCGTCCGTGCACACCCCACTGCTTCCGGTCATGCTGACCGAACAGTACCCGTACATGGCTTCGCCCCAGGTGGGAAGATAGACCGGCTGAACGACAGCCTCTTCTTCCACCCTGGCAACAGCAGCCGACTGGCTCGACCCGCCCGTCCACGTAGCCTGGCTTCGGATAAGCCACGTCTCCATGGGCGTGGCCACTACATTCGGAGGGTTTCCTACGGTCACGGTCTGATAGGAGAGCAGGTAAGCATTGATTGAAATCGTTCCGGAATTGTTGGTATCGCCGCTGACACGCACATTGACGAGATCACTCATGAAATTGGAAATCGTGGAGTTGAACGGGTAATTCGAGGATTCACTTCCATAGCCGATCAACTTCACCTGGTTGCTATTTGGCGTCGTGTTGCTGCACCCCGCAATGCATTGGACCGGCGAGGTGTCCGACGTCCAGAGGTTGTATGGCGATCCGGTTGACGTTACCTTGTAATAGGTATTGGCCTGCGCCTGAGAGACGATCTGATATCGACTGCTTCGAAACCATGAAATTGCCTGCTGAATCCCCGCCTTGGCCAGGTAATCCGCCTGGGTGTCCAGCTTGTAGTTATAGCTCGCCAGGGTCTCCGACCGGGCCGTGAAGACGATCGTCGCGGCCAGCACCGACAAAACCAGCATCGACAGCATTACCAGAATTAACGAAACCCCGCAATCCAGTTCACTCCGTTCAGACCTCCTCCCGTGCCTTGCAGTTCTGCTCATGTCGGTCTCCTTGCTCACTGGTAGTAATTCGAAGGGTTCGTCATCGGCAGATCATTGGGTCTTTTGGCCATGAACTTCCCTCCCCCGGATTGATTGACAGCCACCGCGGCTGCGAGGTTCAGAGGTCGGATCTGCGTGGCCATGGTGTACCATTGGACGATGCCGGATTCGAGGCTTTTGGGATTTACTGCAACACTGATGGTCAGTACGACCGTTCCGACCACGGTGATCTGATTCGGAACGATGCCCACCGTAAAGACGCTGGGATAGCCGAAGATTGGCGACCCGGTCGGCCCTCGGGAGTTAGCTGGATTCGAGCTGTCGATGTAGTAAAGCACATTCTGAACCACCGGAGACGCCGACGCGTTTGTGCCTGCGGAGACGGTGGTCGGGAAACTCACCGGCGTAGCCGATCGATACAGGTTGTAGAGCGTGTAGGTCGTCCCGTCTATGTTCACTGTGGTGGCCGGGGTGGTCGTCGGACTCAGGCTATAGACCACATATCGGATGACGCCGTCGCTGTTGATATCACCGAAGAAGTAGAGGTTGTGGTCATCCGATCCGCCGTTCCCAAACAGGATGCCGGTTGCAAACGGAAACTTGTAGCTGGCGACCGGGAAGACCGCCGGCGAACCCGCCGGGGTGTGGGGCCATTCGAAAACAGCCTGAATCTGGTTGGCGGCTCCGCATGCACCGTTGGCGCTCGTCCCTGTGACTCGAACAATCTCGTTGTATGTGCCCGTGTCCACCGACAACCAGTCGCCCGGGTTGATTCCCGTTATATCGTTCAACGTGATGCATTGCGGGTCGGCATTGGCCGGTACACTCACAGCGCAAGTCTTATGAGGGTAGAAAGGCGGGTTGTATCCTGCCTGGCCAATCTCCTGCGTCATCAACTCCAGGGCTGCGCGGGCACTTTGATTGGACTCAGAAACCACCACATTGCCCTGGAATCTCTTCTGGGCCTGGTAAATAAAACCGAAGACGCCTGCCATCAACAGGCTGATGATCACCAGGCTTGCCAGCAGCTCGAGCAAAGAAAACCCTGCTTCGGCCGGTGAACTCGGCATCGTTGGCTCAGGATATCTCTCTTGCATCTCGTTCCCGCCTTAGTTGGGATTGGTCAGCAGGCTCGTCAAGACCACGACCGGTTTTCCATTCGGGGTGTTGATGGCGGTCTGCGAGTAGACCGCCACAGTAACTTGCTTGATCGTGGGGCCGCCGGCGGGGGGAGTCATATCCTGAACCTGCCATTGCCGGACATAGGCGACCTCGCCGCTGGCGATTGAGCCGCAAGAGCCTGTGTACTGGAGGCCGTTGGCGTCCAGGTAATCCACGTACCCGACGCTCGGACCCGAACTGGGACAGGTGTCCTGTCGCGGGGAGATCTGGCCTCCAGCCAGCAGGCCGGTGGTCCAGCCGCTGCCAGTGATTCCGGTGGAATTGCAGATGGATGGTTGCGACGAGGAGGCTTGGGTGCAGGTCAGGTAATTCGGGATCGTTGCATTGACCGCCCCCGGGGCGCCAAGCGAGAGCAGCTTCTCGATCTTATCCTGGGCGTAAATCGTGGCCCGCGTCGTTTCTGTTCCCTGGTTTTTGTTGGTAGCCGTGGCCTGGAAGATGACGCCGCCCATCGAGAAAACCCCGATCAGCGCGATGAAGACTGCGAGCATCGTCTCAACCAACGATTCGCCCTGGTCTTTGCCTGAGACCATGACGGCCCCTGCGTTCCGCAAGCCGGCATGGCACTTTAATCCCCCGCTGTTCATCGTCCGGTTACCTCGTGACCCAAGCTCCTGCTGAGGGGCTGTAATTCCACACCGACACCCGCCCTCCCAAAGAAATCGTGACCGCATCGCAGAGGTTCGACGGATTGGTCAAGTAAATCACATTCCCACCGTTTGAAAGCACGTTGCCGGAACTGTCCACCGGAGCTCCTCGGGTATTGAAGTAAAATTGCACCAATGTCGGGCAGCCGGAGGGGTCCGCGGTGATGGTGGTCAAGGGAAACACGCTCACCCCCGCCGGATGGCAACTCGAGAGACGGTTCCCGGCGTTGATGAATTGCGTTCCGCTTGCGTCGATCTGGGGCGTGGTGCGCGCCGCGTAGGGAGAAGTGCAGGCAGAGTCTGCGGAACTCGGGGTCCCGCCGCAGAGCTGTTCGATATTGTAGCTGCCCGTCGTGGTATCAATGTTGAGCCGGTATGGCGCATATTGCGAAACTGCCTTCATCCGAACCACGTTCAGGTAGCTGGCGATCGCCGTGGCGTCCGCGTGAAGCTTGTAGTTTTTGACCGCGCTCAGCGCGCCGGGAAGAGCAAAAGCCACGATAGTCCCCATGATCAAAAGGGCTGCCAGTACTTCCAGCAAAGAGAAGCCGGATTGCGTTATCGCCATTGCGCGCCCGCTGGATTTAACTCGCCTCACGAAACAGCCTGCCCACCATACCGGCTTAATGGCATCTGCCGGCAAGAGCCCCCTCACACGTCCTGCGATGCGCGTACTGCCCATGTCTTCCTCATGAAGAAGGTACGCCTGCAGCTTCAAGAGTTGCTGCCTCAGGTTGTGAAAACGGGACATTGGCGCCTTCGTCTTGAATATATCGGCACGGCTGCGCAAAGGATTAATGTTAGGTGAGCCTAATTTCGCGAGACACAATACGGGCGGGTTGCTGGAGGATGCGCAGGATGGAAATGACTTAGCCGCGTGCGTCGGGCAGCAACTTCCTAAGCCGCAAGGAGTTCGAAACTACAAACACTGAGCTGAACGCCATGGCCGCAGCCGCAATCATGGGATTCAGCCAGCCAAGAGCCGCAATGGGGATCCCCACGATATTGTAAAAGAAGGCCCAGAAGAGATTTTGCTTGATCGTTTTCACGGTGAGGCGGCTCAGCTCGATGGCCCGCACCACACCTCGCAGGTCGTCGCCGAGCAGGGCGATATCCGCTGTATCAAGCGCCACCGCGGATCCGCTCCCGAGGGCGATTCCCAAGTCAGCTTTTGCCAGCGCCGGGGCGTCATTCACCCCGTCTCCCACCATCGCCACTACGGAACCCTGCCGCTGCCGGGATTCAATGGCCTCCAGCTTCTGTTGGGGTAGGGCTTCTGCAATCACCTCTTCGATGCCGGCGAGGCGTGCGACGGCCTCCGCGGTCCGCCGCGCATCGCCGGTCAGCATCGCCACCTTCAGGCCCATCCGGTGCAGGGTTTCAACCACCGCCTTGGCTTCTGGCTTCGGAGGATCTTGAATACCCACCCATCCTGCAAGGCGGTTTCCGCGCGCGATCAGGACCACCGTCTTCCCATCCGCTTCGAGGCTTGCGATTCCCTTCTCCAGCCCCTCGAGATTGATGCCCTCTTCTTCAAAAAGGCGCCGGTTGCCTACGAGGACCGTCTCGCCATCAATCTTCGCGCTTACTCCGCGGCCTGGGGTGTATTGGAAGCCGGCGAACTTGATCTGTTCGGGCGTCACGTTGCGCTCCCGGGCGGCACGAACGATGGCATCTGCGAGTGGGTGCTCGCTCGCCCCCTCAACCGCGGCTGTGAGCGCCAGCAGCCGCCTTTCATCCCAGCCGGGTGCCGGAACGATGTCGGTGACCTCCGGAATGCCGCGTGTAATGGTTCCGGTCTTGTCGAAGATCACGGTGGAAAGGTGCCGGACTTTCTCGAGGCTGTCGCCCCCACGAATCAGCACGCCCATCTCCGCACCCTTGCCGGTCCCGACCATGATGGCCGTCGGGGTCGCAAGTCCCATGGCACAGGGGCAGGCAATGACCAGCACCGCGACGGCATCGATCACTGCAAGAGAGGGATTGTGCTGGATCAACCAGTGCGCGATGAAGGTGACGAGCGCTATTCCCATCACGATCGGGACGAAGACTCCGGCGACCCGGTCCGCCAGCCTCTGGATGGGCGCCTTTGACCCTTGCGCGCTCTCCACCACACGAACGATCTCGGCCAGCGTTGTGTCCTCACCCACACGTGTGGCACGATAACGGATGGCCCCCGTGCCGTTGAGGGTCCCGCCGGTCACCTTGCTCCCCGGGATCTTCTCGACAGGAATACTCTCGCCCGTCAGCATTGACTCAACTACCCCCGTCGTGCCCTCGACCACCACTCCATCCACTGGAATCCTGTCGCCAGGGCGAATGACCAGCGTATCCCCCACCCGGACTTCCTCCAGCGGAACTTCCAGCACGGCGCCGTCGCGCTCCACGCGGGCTACAGGGGGTTGCAGGTCCATCAGAGCCCGGATGGCATCAGACGCGCGCCGCTTGGCACGGGTTTCAAACACCTTGCCCAGCAGGATGAGAGCAATGATGACCGCGGCGGAATCGAAGTAGATTTGATCCCGCCTTCCGGTAAGCATCGCTGCGACACTCCAGATGAATGCCGCTGTCGTTCCGACGGAAACCAGGGTGTCCATGTTCGCCGAGAAACGCCGGGCCAGGCGAAGGGCGTTCAGGTGAAAACGACGACCGGCATAAGCCCAAACGGGCAACGTCAGCACGAACAAGACCTGATGGACATACGGAAATTGCACCATCGTCATGCTGATGAGCGCGACGGGAAAGCCGAACACCAGAGCGATCATCAGGTCACGGTGAAGTCTGGCCCTTTCGGCCTGCTGCCGACGCTCACGCTCCAGGCTCTCCTGGCGCGATGCTCTCGACCGACTCGGGGCGCTCAGGCTCGCCCCGTATCCTGCTTCCTCCACACTTTTGAGCATTTCCGGAATGGACGCTCGGGCCGGGTCAATGTCAACACTTGCTTTTTCGCTCGCCAGATTTACACGGGCCGCGAGGACCCCCGGCACCTTTTGCAATGCCTCTTCCACATTCCCAACACAGGAGGCGCAGTGCATTCCCGTAATATCGAGTGAAATGGTGCTGGGTTTTGGCCTTGCAACCGGCCCGGTCTCAGGGAAGATGGAAGGGACAACGGAGTTGATCCGCGCTTCGTAACCCTCATTCTCTACCGCGCGCAGAAGGTCCTCGGGTTTGACCTGCATGGAATCAAAGTGAACCCGAGCCTGTTCCGTGGCAAAATTCACTTCCGCCTTGATGACGCCGGGCTGTTTGCTGAGCCCTTTCTCAATCCGCACGGCGCAGGATGAGCACGTCATTCCTCCCAGATCGAGGACGACCGTCTCTTCGGAATTTGCTTTCATCGAAGCCACAGTTCACCCCGCAGAGGGAATCCAGGATGGGGCCCATAAAACCTCAATATATCAGATGCCGAACTTGTGCCGCCGGACTCGGAACCCGAAGCCCTCCGGTTTTTGCTGAGAGGCTTGAACACGAAGTCCCGCCATTCGCTGTGGTATCATCAAATACCTGGGGACACCACCGATGACTTTTCTAACCACGCGATATCGACTGGCGCGACCTTTGGGTACTAAAGATTTCGAAAGACTGAGCCGGCTTTCGACTGTATATGGGATCCGAGGACTGGACATTCAGGATCAAGAACTATCCATTGAGTACGATGCCTCAAGGATTCACGAGGCCGAAGTGCTGGCAGCCGTGCGCGGGGTTGGAATCCCGGCCCAGCCACAGGAACCCATCCCGCTCGGTGGTTTCGATCACACAGGGGAATTCCGAGACTTTGCCTGGCCCACAACAGGAGTCCATCCGGTGAATCAGAAGGCGAAGTAAAGCAGGTATTCAGGCGGTATCGCACGAACCTCCATCCCAGGGAAAATGGCGCTGCTGCCGGGATCAAGTCAGACCTATTTCAGTACCTTCGAAGCCGCCTCCACGTCGGAGACAGCCAGGATAATTGAAGCTTTGTCCGATCCTTTGAGAATGCTCCCGTACACGTACCGAACGTCGAGTCCGTGATCCGCCAGCTTTCGCGTCAATTTCCCCAGCGAGCCCGGCCGGTCAACCAGGCGCACCGCGAGCACATCTTCCAGCTCATATCTGATTCCCAGGCCGTCGAAGACCTTTTTCGCAGCATCGAGGCCGTCCACGACCAATCTCACGGTTGCCTCGCCCGGCTGCTCGGGAACCAGGAGCGCTCGGATGTTTACAGCTTTCTCTGCAAGTTTGGAGCACAGTTCGGCGAGCGCACCCCGCCGATTCTCTAAAATCACAGAGAACTGCTTCACCACGGCCATATTCTCTAGCCCCGCTCCAGAGTCCTCCCTTTGGGAGTCGTGCCCGTTCCTCGTCAAGGCAAGACATTACCGAGATTCCGCTGAGAACGCAACCAGCGTGTCACCTCGTGCCGCGTTTCGCATCCCGACGGCCGCCGCTCCCGAGTGAATTCATCTCTTGACGATTTGGCGGTCAAGGGTTAAAGGTGAATGAGCCATGCCATCTGAACACAACCTTTCGTTTGCGCCTTTCTACCTGATCGAGAGGAGCGCGCCCAGCCTGCCGGCCCTAAGCGATCTCGAGGCGGAAGTTCGCAGGGTGCTGGAATCCCTCTCGCTTCCCAGCGAAAAACTGCGTGGGCGGCGAATTGCAGTTACGGCGGGCAGTCGTGGGGTTGCCAGCTTGAGAGAGATCCTCCGCACGGTATGCTCGTGGCTTCGGAGCCGCGAGGCAGAACCCTTTGTCTTTCCAGCAATGGGCAGCCACGGCGGCGGAACCGCCGAGGGCCAAAGAAAGATCCTCGAAGAATACGGTGTCACACCGAAGTCGGTCGGAGCGGAAATAATTTCCTCGATGGAAACGGTATCGCTTGGGCGAACGCCGGAGGGCTTTGGAGTACACATGGACCGGAGCGCGTGGGAGTCCGATGGTGTGCTGATCGTCAACCGCATCAAGCCTCACACGAGTTTCTCCGGCAAGATCGAAAGCGGTCTGCTCAAGATGATGGCCATCGGCATGGCCAAGGCCGAAGGCGCTCACGAGGGCCACCTGTGGAGCCGGAAAGTCGGTTTTGAGAAAGCCATCCGCGCCATGTCGCAAAGGGTCCTGGCAAGCGGCAAAATTCTTGCCGGGTTGGGCGTGATCGAAAATGAATTACACCAGGTCTGTTCAGTGCGTGGGGCGGTCCCTGAGGGCATCGTCGCGCTCGAAGAAGAAGCTCTTATACTGGCGCGCTCGCTCGTTCCCCGAATTCCCATCACTGCCTTTGAGCTCCTGATCGTCGACGAAATGGGCAAGAACATCAGCGGCACCGGCATGGACACCAAGGTCATCGGCCGAGGCGTGAAACTTCAGCCCGGTGAAGCGCCAGACATCACGCTGATTTATGCCCGCGATCTGACGGCGGAAAGCGACGGCAACGCTCTTGGCATCGGGCTGGCGGATTTGATCCACGAGCGTCTTTACCGCAAGATTGATCTGGAAAAGGTGTACGTGAACACTCGTACTTCGATGAATTTCATGATGGCGCGGCTCCCAATCCATTTCCCATCAGACCGGGAAGCATTGAGCTACGCGCTCGGCTCGATCGGCAGCCCGACGCCTGAGGAGCAACGTGTGGTATGGATTCGCAGCACGCTGCACCTGAACCGCATGGCTGTCTCAGCGCCCCTGGCGAGCCAGGTGGCAAGACTCAACGGCTGGCAGCTTGGCCAGCAGACATGGTTGCCCCAGTTCGGGCCTGATGGGAATACTGTCTCTCCCCTGTGAAGTGGGGCAAACTTGCAGAATGGAATCTGTGTACGAGACTGCCCGGACAGCATTTGCCCTGCCTTTGGAGGCTCGTATGAGAAATCTGTATGCCGCACTGGCTATGGCCACTTTGCTGGCGCTTTTTGCGTATCCGCTGCCCGCCGCCGAAGTGGCGAAACCCACGGTTGATCCCTCAATCTACCGGCACGTTCACCACGTGGGTTGGGTGGTCAGGGATTCGGACAGTGTCGTCGCGTATTGGGAAAAACTGGGGCTGCGAGGCATCCGGCAGGAAGGCATTCGGAAATTTCCTGCGTTATCCTACCGTGGGAAGACGACTGCGGTCAGCCTGAAGCTGACATTTGCGAGCATTGGGGACGCCGGGATCGAATGGATCGAGCCTTTGAAAGGGGAAAGCGTTTACAACGAATTTTTGAGCGAACACGGCGATGGCATTCATCACCTTGCTTTTTCGGTTCCCAGTCGCGACAGGTTGGATCACGAGATCGAGTACTTCAAAGCGAGGGGGGTCGCGGTCGTCCAGTCCGGTACGTGGCAGGGCAAAAATGGGACAGGCTGGTTCGCATATCTCGATACAGCTCAAAGGGGTGGAGGGATAACCTTCGAGCTTTTCTTTAATCCTGACACGCCCTCCACCAGCAACACTACGAAGACAGAAAACGAGTACCCTTTCAACAAGATTGTCCAATACGCCATCCTGGTGCGCGACATCAAGAAAGTTGCCGAGTTCTACCAGAGTCTTGGCTTCGGCGGAATGCCTGTTGATCACAACATCAGCATCGACCGCGTGTATCGTGGAACGCCGGGCAGGTTCGAAATGTTTCTCGGTTGGTGGCACTGGCCGGACGTCACTTATGAATGGATTCAGCCGATTGTCGGCCCGAGCGTCTATGACGAGTACCTCGCAGCGCACGGAGAGGGGTTACATCATTTGGCGTTCGAGGTGAAGGACATGGATGAGGCCGTGAGGCTCCTGGGTTCAAAAGGCGCTCCCGCATCCCAGACGGGCGGATGGGATGCGCGCGGGAGCAAGGGGCGCTTCGCCTACCTCGACACCGAGCCGCATGGCGGACTGACCATCGAGCTGCTTTGGAACGCGCCCAGGAAGTAGTGAGGCTGGTGTCCAATCATGCCTCCACGGCCGGCCGGTCACCATGCTTGACTCATTCCGAGTGACAGTCCAGAATGTAATGGCTGGGCTTGAGCGCAGGTTGGGTGGCGCGACATGAGGAAGGTTTCTCTTACCGTTCAAATTGTGTTGTGGGCGGTCGTGCTGGCGATGAGTGTATCTGCAAAGCCCCAGGAACAAAAAAACGGAGATTCCCGTCCCGGCACTTCGCCAGCTTCGGAGGCGGAGAAGAAACCGCGCCTCGTTGACGCTACGCGCGTCAGCACATCGGAAGTCGCGAAATCCGTGGCGAAAACAGAATCCTCAAAATCTGTCGCGCCCAAATCGGGGGAAAAGGCCGGCGACGCGGCTGTGCTGGAGTTCAAGCCAACTGCCAGCGCTGAGGGTGACGCCGTGACTGTCCATGAAGACGGTACCCCAAAATCCGCGCTCAAGAAAATTCACGGGAACGTGTACGGGGCGACCGGCGCAGGGAGCCGCGAAACTGGCGGCGCTGTCGGCACCACCTCCAAAAGCGGCAAGACTTCGGTCTATGTTGGAACAGACCGTTCTCGCACTTCCCCACCCCGTTAATTCATGAGGAATACTGAAGACCGAATGCGGTCCTGGATCAAGGTCAGCACTCAGAATGGCCTATGGGGATTCATTCTGTTCCTTGGGCTTCCCCTGGCAGGCATCGCCGGACCCCATTCCGCCGGCCCCGTAACGGTGGAATGCTCAACGGTGAATAGCACAGTGCTCGGGCGTTCGGTTGACTATTGCATCGCCCTGCCCGCAAGCTACTCTTCCTCCCCGGCCGAGCGCTACCCGGTGCTCTATTTCCTGCACGGCCTTTTCGAAAATGCCCGCAGTTGGAGCGACCGGGGTGGAAAAGAAGTGTTGGAAGCTCTGCTGGAACAGGGGAAGGTGGGCGAATTTATTGTCGTCCAGCCGGATGGGGGAAAGAGTTTTTACATTAATTCTCTGGATGGCCGCGACCGCTACGAGGACTTTGTCATCCGGGAACTCGTGCCCGCCATTGATCAGAAGTACAGGACTATCGCAGCACCCAGCGCGCGGGGCATCAGCGGCACCTCGATGGGGGGCTATGGCGCGCTCCACCTTGCCATGCACAACCCGCAGCTCTTTGGTTCTGCGAGCGCCCACAGCGCCGCCCTGCTGGCGAAGTTCCCCAACCCTCTTCCGACCGAAGGCCGTTGGGGCTTCTATGCTCGGGTTCTCGCCGGAGCCTTCGGCTCGCCTCTCAACGAGGCCTACTGGGAATCGAACAGCCCGCTTACCTATGCTGAACATCCGGAGCGTTTCGCAGGCTTGAAACTCTATTTCGATTGCGGTGATCACGATCGCTACGGCTTTGAAGAAGGCGCGGAACTCCTTGACAAAGAACTGACGTCCAAGGGGTTTCCCCACGAGTTCGCGCTCCGACCCGGCGACCATGGCTGGAGTTATTTGAACCAATATATGAAATATTCCTTGGAGTTCCATTGGCGCTGGTTTGAGCAGGCAGAGGCGCGTCTCAGCCGCCCGCCCTCCGGCGGGGGAAAGAGATGAGCCGGCGATCCTTACCGTTGGCCCTCAGGCTTCTGGCTGTGGCCTTGCTGTTTGTTCCGACGGGGCGAGCTCAATCCGAGGCCGAAACCCGCGTCATCAATTACATCCGTGAACACCTTCAGCCGGGCCAGCCGCTCCTGGTAACGGAGCTCTACGGCAAGGTCTTCACGCAGCCGGATGAGCGCAAGGCGCTCGACAAGCTCTACAATGCTTTCTTTCGGATCCCTTTGTTCACGGCCCAGTACCAGGAGCGTTTCGGAAGGCCTCCCACCCTCAAAATCATCTCCGAACAATTCGACTTGAAAGTCCCGGGGGAAGCAGACACGCTCCTGCGTGTGATGGAGTCCGACCCGCGCGTGCCGCGCTTCCTGACTCGTGATGCCCACACCGGCGAGATCACGCGGGTTGACACGACACTCATCAAGCATGATGAGCGGTTCGGAAAAACCCTTGAACGCCAGCTCGCAGGTTGGGAAGGCAAGACAGTTCCGGATTTCAAGCTTACGAGGATGGACGGTAGTGTGATCGATTCGACCAGCCTGCGGGGAAAAGTCACCTTGCTGTACATCTGGTTCACGGGGTGTCCACCCTGCATGCAGGAGACTCCTGAACTCGTCAAGTTGGACCGGCAGTTCAAGGGGCGGGGAGTTGAAATCGTCGCCGCCAACGCCGACCGGTTTCTGGGTCTCGATTACGATGCCTCGGTCCACCAGCGGTACTTGGCCGAACACAAGGTCGAGTTCCCTGTTGCAGACTGGACGAAAGAATCCGACGGGGCATTTGGCCACATCGCCATATTTCCCACGTTGTTTTTGATTGACCGCCACGGCATCATTACCGGCCACTGGGTTGGCTTCGTAAGTCTGCAAGACCTAAGAACTGCAATTCTACGGACGCTGGAGAGGAAACCGTCTTAAGCCTTCGGGTCATTTTGGCATCGGAGTAAGCAATCACAACTCCAGGAGAATATCATGCTGAACAGCTTCAATCGATATGTGGGGACGGTTCTGGGTGCGGCGCTGCTGGCTCTCCCCGTGGTCGTCAGCTTAGCGCATGGCGCCGACCGGGGCGAGGCCAAAGCAACCATTGGGAGCGCTAAGGTAACCATTGATTATGGGCGGCCCGCACTGAAGGGGCGCGATATTCAGAAGATGATCCAGCCCGGACAGTTGTGGCGGCTTGGGGCCGACGCACCGACCACGATCGACTCGACCGCGGACCTGGACTTCGGCGGGACTCGTGTCCCGAAGGGAAAACACATTCTCCTGGCACGCCTGGTTGAACCGGGGAAATGGACTCTGGTCGTATCCAGCAAGCCGGCTTTCCAATTCGAACCTGGTGCCAAGCTCGCCGAGATCCCGATGGAACTTACGGAGGCAGCGGAATCCGTTGAGCAGGTTACCATCAATCTCGCGAACAGAGACGGCAAAGGGGACCTTGAAATTGCCTGGGGAAAGATGCGACTCAGGGCTTCTTTCACGTCCGCTCGGTAAATCGCGCGGCTCGCCCCCTTCTGCCAGCAGTCCGCCCCTTGGATGAGTGGCCGATGCAATCGTCCATCCGTATTCTTGCGCTCTTCGCCCATCCAGACGACGCCGAATTTCTCTGCGCAGGTACTCTGGCTCACCTGGCGGAGCGGGGGGCGACCGTTTATATCGTCACGATGACACCGGGCGACTGTGGCAGCACAATTCTCCCTTCCAGCAGGATCTCGCGCATTCGCCGCCAGGAGGCGAAGAGATCGGCTGCCGTCATTCGGGCAGAGTATGCGTGTCTCGAAGAAAGAGACCTGTCAATTTTCTACGAGCGCAAGACGATTCAGAAAGTGATGGAACAGGTACGGCGCACGGACCCCGCCATCGTTTTCACGCATTCGCCGTCCGACTACATGGTGGATCACGAAACGACGAGCCGAATCTGTCAGACGGCCTGCTTTGGAGCCTGCGCCCCGAACTACCGCACCGGAGCGCGGCCGCCTGCCAAGCCGACTCGGGCGATCCCTCCGCTCTACTATGCTCAGCCGCTCGGTAACCGGGATATTCTGGGTACTGAGGTGCGGCCGAGCGTGTATGTGAATATCGAAGCGACGCGCGAGACCAAGTCGAGGATGCTTGCCTGCCATGAAAGCCAGGGAGCCTGGCTTCAGGCCCAACAGGGATTGGAATGTCCTGCCAATCTTATGCTGGAAATGACCGAAAAAGCAGGCGCCCTTGCCGGGTTCCGGTGGGCGGAAGGATTCCGACAGCATCTTGGCCATGGCTTCCCCCAGCAAAACGTCTTGCGTGACTTCCTGGGCGATCTGGTCCGGGGATAAGCCGGGTCAAGGTGTTGCCGGGGGATCTGTTCCGGAAGGTCCTGGGCCATTCTTTCCCGGTCGAGCATCGCGCAACCGTATTCTCCACGACGTGAGCAGCCTGCACTCCATATGCCGCAAGACTCTGCGCCATGAATCGGCGGGCGAAGTATAATTAACAATTTGAGGTGATTGCCGGTCCGGGCTCAGCCAGGGTGTCAATCGAGAAGGACGCAGAAAGGGACTTACACTACTCGAGATACTGCGTGGCTCATGACGCAACATTTTCATTCACACCGAAGGGCCACGCTTTCCGGCAGGCCCTGCGCATCCTCGGCTCCGCCTTGGTAAGTTCAGTCCTTTCCATCTTGTTCGCCAATGGTCTGACAGCAGGCGACGAACCATGGGGCAAACAGGTCACAGAGGTTCGGATCGAGCCCGACGCAAATCTAAACACCGAGGACTTTCGCGCTCAAATCGTGCAGAAAGCCGGTGAACCGCTGGACCCATCCAAGGTAGCGCAGAGTCTGAAAAACCTTTATGCGACCGGCCGATTCACTGATTTGCGAGCCGACTGGGAACCGCGAGCTCAAGGCATCGCGCTGATCTTTGTTGCGAAGGTCCAGTATTTTGTGGGAGTCGTCAATGTGGAGGGTGCGCCCGGCGCAGTTGAGGCACGTGTGCTCGTCAATGCTTCGAGGCTGCGACTGGGCCAGCCGCTTGCTGAATCGGACCTTGCCGCGGCTCGCCGGCACCTGACCCGAGTGCTCGCAGACAACGGCTATTTCCAAGCGACCGTCGACTCCGAACTCCAAAAACATCCGGAGACTCAGGAAGCGGATGTTACATTCACAGTAACGACGGGGCGCGCCGCGAAACTGAGCAAAGTCCAGTTTGAAGGAGTCGCTGGATTTCCTTCACAGAAGCTCACCCGCGTGTCGGGGTGGCGTTCAGGAAAGCAATTGACGGCGAGCCGGCTGGAGCGGGGGCTCTCGAAGCTCAGGCAATTCTACCTTGCCAAGGGGCGGTTGCAGGCCACCACCAACGTCGTGAAACGCGTTTTCGATCCGGGAACGAACACGGAAACGCTGGTCGTGCAATGTGACGCTGGCCCGCAAGTGCACGTGCGCATCCTTGGCGCCGGCCTTTCGCGTTCCAAAATGCGGGAACTTCTCCCCATGTATCGAGAGGGAGCCGTCGACGAAATTGTGCTGAGCCGGGGACAGGAAGCCCTGGAGGACTACTTCCAGCGAAAGGGTTACTTCGCAGCCTCGGTTCGCGTCAACAAAATCACAAAAGCAAACCCGCCGGCCGTGGAAATCACTTACTCGGTGAGCCTGGGTCTGCAAGGACAGTTTTCCGGCTATACCTTCGAGGGCAATCACTCGGTCTCCACGAACGACCTGACCGAAGCCTTGAGCAGTGAAGCGCCCAACACGCCGCATCCGCTGAGTGTATTCAGCAACAAACTCCTGACCCAGTACCTCAAGGCGATCAGAGACCACTATCGGCTGCACGGATTTCTCGAGGCCGAGGTGACACCGCACCTTGGCGATAAGAACTCCACCCAGCCACCCTCTCGAACCGTCACCTTCCGGATCAAGGAGGGTCCCAGAACGCTTATTGAGGACCTCACCATCCAGGGTATAGCACCCGAGATGCAGAAAGCGATGTGGCCGGTCCTCAGTGCAAAACCCGGCCAGCCCTACTCTCCTGAAGCTGCGCAGGCTGATCGGGATTCGATCATCAGGTTTCTCGCAGACCGCGGTTACAGCGACCCCACCGTAACCTGGCAGGCCCGCCCGGGCACCGAACTGCACACCATGGACCTTGATTATGTCGTGCGGACCGGGGAACAGGAGAAGGTCCGGCGGGTGGTCCTGCTGGGTATCCGGCACACTCGTGCCGGGGTGGTCTGGCGCGCCATCAACATCCAACAGGGCCAGCCGTTGAGTCTGAGCGACGTCATGGAATCCCAAAGGGCGCTATACGATCTGGGACTCTTCAGCCAGGTCCAAATCACCACCCAAGACCCCCAGGTTCCCGAAGCCTCCAAAACGGTGCTGGTATCCGTTGAAGAAACGCGGCGCTGGTCATTGGCATACGGCGGCGGGTTTGAGGTGCAGCGCCTGGGCAGCAACCAGCCCCAGGGCACTTTCAAGTTCAGTCCTCGCGGGTCGCTCGACGTCACGAGGCTAAATGTGGGGGGACGGGATCAATTCATTTCCTTCCGCGGGCGTTTGTCTGTGCTGGAAAAAAGCGCCTTGCTCACTTACTACATTCCGCACTTCCAATCCCATCGGACTCTCGCCCTGAGGATCTCCGGGCTCTTCGATCGAAGCCAGGACGTCCTGACCTACACGGCCGAACGCTCGGAAGCCTCCGTGAGCCTCGAAAAGCACTTCAGCCCGTCCACGTTGCTGGTGGGAAGATACAGTTTCCGAAATGTGCTGGTTGACCAATCGACGCTTAAGATCTCGCCGGACGAGATCCCACTCTTCAGCCTCCCCGCGCGCATTGGCATGCTGGGCGTAAGCTTTGCGCGAGACCGTCGTGATAACCCGCTTGATGCAACGAAGGGATCCTACAACATCGCGGACGCAGGAGTTTCCTGGACGGGGTTTGGATCGGAAGCAGGGTTTGCACGATTCTCGGGCCAGAACGCCACATATTACAAGATCGGGACCCATCTGATCTTCGCACGGAACACGCGGTTCGGCCTGGAGTCGCCGATCGGTTCCCCTCGCCTGGTCAACATTGCGCCTTCAGGGCAGCCGCCCCATTATGTCATGACGAATGAGATCCCTTTGCCTGAGAAATTCTTCATGGGCGGCAGCGAATCGCACCGCGGGTTCTCCATCAACCAGGCGGGCCCGCGCGACCCCACCACAGGCTTTCCCATCGGCGGGAATGCCCTGTTTCTAAATTCCCTCGAATTCCGCATACCGTTTCGCGAAAATCGCTATGGGGTTGTGCTGTTTCACGATTTCGGCAACGTCTTTTCCACGGTGGGCAGAATGAGAATCTTCAAGGTTACCCAGGGCTCACCCCTTGATTTCGACTACGGAAGCCACGCGCTGGGGGCCGGGTTCCGCTATAAAACCCCCGTCGGGCCGGTGCGTGTGGACTTCGGCTATAACCTTAACCCTCCCCGCTTTCAGGTGCTGAACGACCAGACGAGGCTTTTCGAGGTTCGACAATTATCGCATTTTCAGTTTTTTTTCAGCATCGGGCAAACTTTCTAGCCGCGCTCGCCGGCCTGAGCCTGGTCGTGAGCTTTGGGGGGGAACCTTGTGCCGGGCGCGAAGTTGTTGATCGCGTGGTCGCATCCCTGGGCAGCCAGGCCATCACGGAAAGCGATGTTCGAGCAGCATATGAGTTTGAACTTTTCCTGGAGGGCAGGAACCCGAACGCTGCCCCCGACCCGGAAACTGCCCGGCGCGTTCTGGACCAGCTTATCGAGCAGCGCCTGCTCCTGCGTGAATCGGAGACGGAGAAGTGGGACCACCCTGAACTGCGGTCCGCAGCCGAGGCACGCCTCGAATCGATACGCAGGAAATTCCAGAGTGAGGCGGCATTTGACTCGGCGCTCCGTGCTCTGAGGCTTGATCAGGCACAAGTCCTCACTCGGCTGGAAGACCAGGAGCGAATCCTGCGCCTCATTGACCGCCGCTTTCGCCCGGGGGCCTGGGTGGATGAGTCAGAAATCGAGGCTTATTATCGCGAAAATTTCGCACCCGAATATACCAGGCGGAGCGGGCAACCGGCCCCGCCCCTGGCTGAGGTGGAAGCACAAATCCGGGAGATCTTAGTCCAGAAGAAGATCGACCAGCTCTTAAACGACTGGCTCACGGACCTCAAAGGCAGCCACGTGGTCAAGCTGCACGAATTCTGAAGGGGAGTTTTCCCGGTCGATCGGCAGGCAACGCGATATGAATAAACTCTTACGCCGGATCAGTCTCGCTGCGGGATTTCTGGCGCTGCTCCTGCTCGCCGCTTTCGCGGTGTTCAGCACGCCCTGGTTTCGACGTTTCATCGAGCGCCGGATCGTGCTGGGCTTGGAGCAACTGACTGGCGGCCGGGTCGAAATCGGCGAGTTTCACTTCAAGCCGGCCCTTTTCGAAGTCACACTTCGCAACCTTGTGATCCATGGGTTGGAAGGCTCCCAGGAGCCCGCGCTCTTCACCGCTCAGACTGCCAGGGTGCGCCTAAATCCCGCCACGTTCATTCGACGCCGGGTTCTGCTTCGAAGCCTCGAGTGGCACGGTGCTGAGGTGCATGTCCGCATCGGTACCGACGGAGCAAGCAATATTCCGGGGCCGCGCATCTCTTTACAGCCCAGCGAAATCCTGAGTGAGTTCATCGATCTCTCCGTGGGCCGCCTGAACATCTCC
>Ga0070741_10010022_pt1 | contig 18083 bp, 15 predicted proteins | sample Coa_R1_4_FD_66440 | JGI IMG/M metagenome (GOLD analysis project Ga0070741, IMG submission 66440) | Surface soil microbial communities from Centralia Pennsylvania, which are recovering from an underground coalmine fire - Coalmine... | ecosystem: Environmental > Terrestrial > Soil > Unclassified ...
GGCAAGATCATCATCGACGGCAACTCGGCGGCCGCACTGGGGGCCATGTTTGCCGGGGTGACGGTGGTGACCTGGTATCCCATCACGCCCTCTTCTTCGCTCGTCGAAAGCCTCATCGACTACATGAAGGAGTACCGCATCGGTGAAGATGGCAAAGCAACTTTCGCCATCGTGCAGGCGGAGGACGAACTCGCCGCCATCGGCATGGTGCTGGGTGCGGGATGGGCCGGAGCGCGCTCCATGACCGCCACCGCCGGTCCCGGCATCTCGCTGATGTCGGAGTTTGCCGGGTTGGGCTACTACGTCGAGATTCCCGGCGTCATCTGGGACATCCAGCGCGTCGGGCCTTCCACTGGGCTGCCCACGCGCACTGCCCAGGGCGACATCTCCTTCGTCGCGCGCCTCTCGCATGGGGACACGAGCCACCCGATCTTGCTCCCCAGCACTCCCGGCGAGTGCTTCACCATGGCGGGCGATGCCTTCGACTTGGCCGAGCAGCTGCAGACGCCCGTGTTTGTCCTCTCGGATCTCGATCTCGGGATGAACAACTGGATGTCCGACCCGTTTCAATATCCCGAGAAGCCGCAGAACCGCGGCAAGGTGCTCAGCAAGGAAGACCTGGAGCGGGCGGGCAGCTTCCTGCGTTACAAGGACGTCGATGGCGATGCCATCCCCTATCGCACCCTGCCCGGCACCGATCATCCTGCGGCGGCGTGGTTCGCGCGCGGCAGCGGCCACAACGAGAAATCGCAATACAGCGAGCGTCCCGACGACTACGCCAACAACATGGACCGGTTGTCGCGCAAGTTCGACACGGCGCGCACCCTGGTGCCGCTTCCCGAGATAGTGCGCAACGACGGCAACGAGATCGCCATCGTCGCCTACGGCACCTCGCACCATGCGGTCGTCGAATCGCTCGACCAGCTTGCGACCGAGTACGGCGTCAAGACCGATTACCTGCGGCTGCGCGCCTATCCCTTTACGCGCGAGACTCACGATTTCATCGCCGCGCACAAGCGCGTCTATGTCATCGATCAGAACCGCGACGGCCAGATGCGCGACCTGCTGAAGCTCGACCTCGCCACTGAGGACATCCCCAAATTGCGCAGTGTTCGCCACTACAACGGGCTGCCCATCGACGCGCGCTCCGTTACCGACGACATCATCCTGCAGGAGGGCAAATAATGGGGACCACAGCCACCCCGACGCCTCAACCCAAAAGCAACCGAATCGGCTTGACCGTACTCGACTACCGCGGAGGCAAAACGACGCTATGCGCCGGTTGCGGCCATAACGCCATCTCCGAACGCATCATCGACGCCTTTTACGAAATGGGCATCGGGCCGCAGCGCGTAATCAAGATGTCCGGTATCGGGTGTTCTTCCAAGACCCCGGCGTACTTCATGGGGCGCTCGCACAGCTTCAATTCGGTTCACGGACGCATGCCGTCGGTCACCACCGGCGCGGTGCTGGCCAACTCGAAGATGGTCGCCCTGGGAATCAGCGGCGACGGTGATACCGCCTCCATCGGCATCGGCCAGTTTGTTCATCTCATGCGGCGCAATCTGCCGATGATCTACATCATCGAAGACAACGGCGTCTACGGCCTGACCAAGGGCCAATTTTCGGCGACCGCCGACCTCGGCTCCAGGCTAAAGACCGGCGTCATCAATGACCTGCCTCCCATCGACACCTGTGCTCTGGCCATGATGCTGGGAGCCACATTTGTCGGTCGATCGTTCTCTGGTGATAAGAAGCAGTTACACACAATGCTTAAAGCTGCACTTGCACACCGCGGCACGGTCATGCTCGACGTCATTTCACCCTGCGTCACCTTCAACGACCACGAAGGCTCGACCAAGTCCTACAAGTTCATCAAGGACCACGAAGAGCCGCTGCACGACCTTAACTTCGTGCCCCACTTCGCAGAGATCGATGTCGATTACGACGAGGGCACGGCCTTCAACGTCATCATGCACGACGGCTCGACACTGCTGCTGCGCAAACTGGAGCACGACTACGACCCCACGGACAAGAGCGCAGCCATCCAGCGCGTGATGCAGTCACACAAGGCGGGCGAGGTGCTGACCGGTGTGCTTTACCTGAACACTACCGCGCCCAATTTCCTGGACATGATCAACATGACCGACCGTCCTCTGGCCACGCTGCCCGAGAGCGCCACGCGTCCCCCGCGCCAGGCGCTGGAAGAGTGTATGGACGAGTTGCGGTAAAGAGGCGATCAGGCAGTCCGCCAGCTGACGTTCGCGGCGATTACGGCCGCTGAAAATCTTGTCGCAAGGTCTGGAGTAGCAAGGTCTGGAATACGTAGAGCTGGCCTCCAGGCCGGCACTACCCCGAGCTTGGCCACTACCCGGGTAGTGCGGCGCTTCAGCGCCGCGTTACGCCAGCTCCTCTTTTCTTAAAAGCCCGACCTGCAGGGTGGCCGTGCCTCCGCAGCGCAGTCAATTATTCGCGCTTTCAACTCCCAATGGGAATTGTGTACCGTCTTGAGCCCGGCATTACGAAAGTCATCAGCTTCGAAACCAGAAGCTCGGCTTTCAGCAAAATCTAAGGTAAAATCAGCGGACGGTCGCCGCCCCCTAGTCGGCAGCACCTTTGCTGTAACGGGGCCGGCGCTTTGGAGAGGCTATGGGCTTTCTTAGAACTACAGGTCAGCGGGTGGGTACGGCGGGTCAACTTTTCTCGTTCTTCTGGAGCAACAAGCGCTGGTGGCTCACGCCCATTCTGATCACCCTCGCCCTGTTTGCGGTGGTCCTGATCCTGGCCCAGAGCTCGGCGATTGCGCCATTCATCTACACGTTCTTCTAAGGAAAACGGGCTATGCTGTTTCATCTCATTAGGCTGCACTGGCGGGGCGTGCTGGCCGTCGTGGTTCTCGCCCTGCTGGTCTGGGCATGCCTGCCTCACCGGCTGAAGGCGACGCTAAAGGCGGGCTGGAACAAGTTTGGCCGCGCCATCGGCAACTTCAATGCGCGCGTGCTTCTCACCTTGTTGTATGCCATCGTGATTCTGCCGTTCGGCCTGGCAGTGCGCCTGTTCTCCGATTCTCTGCATAGCAAGAAGCGACCGGAATCCTGGTTCGATCATCCCGCCACCCTCAATACGTTAGAAGAGGCCCACCGCCAAGGTTGACATGAATATCCTGGGAATCTCCTGTTATTACCATGACGCTGCAGCCGCTCTTTTGCAGGACGGGCAGCTGATTGCCGCCGCCGAAGAGGAGCGCTTCAGCCGCATCAAGCACGATTTCGGTTTTCCCCATCAGGCCATTCAATTCTGCCTGGAAAGTGGCGGCCTTAAGGGCGGCGACCTGGATTATGTGGTCTTCTACGAGAAGCCTTTCCGCAAGTTCGATCGCATCCTGATGACGGTTTTGCAAACCTACCCGCAGTCCTACAAAGTTTTTCGCGAGTCGATGATCACCTGGATGATCGACAAGCTGTGGGTCGGGTCGAAGATCTCCGCCGAGCTGGGAGTACCGACCGGCAAGATACTTTATGCCGAGCACCACATGTCACACGCGGCCAGCGCATTTCTATGCTCGCCTTTTGATGAAGCCGCGATTCTCACGGTGGACGGCGTGGGCGAGTGGGTGACCGGAACCTGGGGCGTGGGCAAGGGCAACCAGATCGACATCAAGAAGCAGATGATGTTCCCGCACTCGATCGGTTTGCTTTACAGCGCGTTCACCGCATTTCTGGGATTCGAGGTTAACGAGGGCGAGTACAAGGTGATGGGCATGGCGCCCTATGGCCAGCCGCGCTATGTCGACAAAGTCTGGAAGCTGATTCGCCAGGAGGCCGATGGCTCCTTCTCGCTGGACATGGATTACTTCTGCTTCCAGTATTCCACTACCCGCACCTTCAACAACAAATTCGTCCAACTGTTTGGTGAGCCGCGTCCGCCCAAGATGCTGTTCTTCACCGCCGATTCGGGATTCCCCACCTACTTCGGTGACCCGCCCGCGAACTTCAAAGAGCTTTGCAAAGTGAACCAGCACTACGCCGACATCGCCGCCAGCATCCAGCAGGTGACCGAAGAAGTGCTGATCTGCATGGCGCGGCAGCTCCACAAAGAGACCGGCCTCAGCAAGCTCTGTATTGCGGGAGGTGTGGGGCTGAACAGCGTCGCTAATCATCGCATTCTGCGCGAGACGCCGTTCGAGGACATCTTCATCCAGCCCGCAGCCGGAGACGGCGGCGGGGCACTGGGCGCGGCCCTCTGGGCCGACAACATGCTGCTCGGCAATCCGCGGCGTTTCCGCATGGATCACGCCTACTGGGGCAGGTCGTATTCCGATGCGGAGGTGCACCAGTTCCTGAACGAAAACGGCATCCCGTACGAGCACATCGACAACGACGATCGTTTGCTCGATATGGCCGTCGAGGGCCTGCAGCAGGGCAACGTGATCGGCTGGTATCAAGGCCGTTTCGAATGGGGGCCGCGCGCGCTGGGCAACCGCAGCATTCTCGCCGATGCCCGCAACCCGCGCATGAAGGACATCGTGAATACCAAGATCAAGTTTCGCGAGCCCTATCGGCCATTTGCGCCGTCAGTGCTGGCGGAGCGCACGGAAGAGTTCTTCGAGCTGCCCAACGCGACCGAGCATTATCCGGCGCGCTACATGCTTTATGTGACACCGGTCCGGCCGTCGAAGCACAGCGTGTTGCCGGCCATCACGCACGTTGACGGCACCGGACGCCTGCAGACTGTCTTCGAAGATGCCAACCCGCGCTACTACCGTCTGATCAGCCGCTTCGCGCAAGCCACGGGGATCCCCGCCGTGCTGAACACTTCGTTCAACCTGAAAGGCGAGCCCATCGTCACCACTCCCGCGAACGCATTCAACACCTTCTCAAAAAGCGAAATGGACATGCTCTTCCTGGGCAATTTCGTAGTGGAGAAAGAACGCATCAGGCGCACGCCGGAGCTGCACGCGGAAGCGGTCGGGGCGAAGTAGTTCCTATGAAGCGTACATTTTCAGCCTCGGTCTGGCGCGAAGGTCACTGGTATGTGTCGAGGTCGATGTCGCAAGCCAGGGCACAACCGAAGAAGAGGCACTCAAGAACTTGAAGGAAGCCCTTGAGCTCCATTTCGAGCCTCCTCACGCTACGCGACCGCCGAAGATTCGCACCATCGAGGTAGAGGTTGGGGCGGCTTAAGCCTCTTTCGCGAGATCAAGCGCGGCTGGAGGCGGCCGGCTTCCTCGAAGTCACTCAGAAGGGCAGCCATATCAAGTTCGTAAGGCAGGGCGAAGGCGCGACGGACGTCACAATCGTCCCACGCAAGCACGAGGTCCCGGTCGGCACGCTGCGCTGTATCCTAAGTCAGGCGCATATCGATCCAAAAGATTGGGATGAGCTCGGCTAGGAGCGCCCAGCTCTTTCATTGCCGCAAGGGAATTGACCGCGAAGTCTGGTCATCCCCGATGAGCTACGTGACCGCAGTCATCTCGATGCCAATCCGTTCCTGATTCCTGAGTGGCAAGGCCTTCACCGCTACGGTAACATTGCAATATGCCCAAGAATGCCGCGTCTTTCGAAGTCGCCTGCCCGTGCTGCGGCGCCAGTCTCAAGATTGATCCCGGTGTGAAAGCGGTCATCTCGCATACGCCCAAGGCCGTGCCCAAGACCTTCGAGGACATGGAAGCTGCGGCGCGAGCCATGAAGGAGCAGGACAGCCGCAAGGAATCTATCTTTCGCCAATCGGTCGAGGCGCAAAAACATCAGGCTGATCTGCTGGAGAAGAAGTTTCAGGAAGCCTTGCGGCGCGCGAAGGAGACGCCGGACACGGGCAAGCCGCTGCGGGATTTCGATTTGGACTAGACGCTCGCCGCTTGGACGCACCAGTTGAAGACAGGTACTCTTGCTGTTGCTCAGCTTTCACCTGCCGTTAACCAAACAGGAATATTCTTCAACTTGATGCCCATTGCCGACTGCCAAATGTTAAGTGCCCGTCCGCTATTGCTAGGTCATCGTGGCGCGCGTCCTGTGCGCGGCTTCGGCGTGGATTCTTCTCCGCAGACCGTCCCTCCGGAAAACACGCTCGCCGCCTTCGACTACGCCTTGGCGAGCGGCTGCGATGGATTCGAATTGGATATTCGCTATACGCGGGACCGCCGGCATGTGTTATGTCACGATCCTGAGCACGACGGCAAGCCGGTCGCCGACCACGACTACTCGGGCCTGGAGCGGCGTCATGGCTACAACCTGCCTTGCCTGGAAGAGGTTCTTCATCGCTTCGGCTCGAACTCGTTTCTCGATATTGAATTGAAAGTTCCCGGCAACGAAAGAGCGGTGGTAGCGGCGATACATGCTGCTCCGCCGCGCTATGGATTCGTGGTCTCGTCGTTCCTGCCCGAAGTCCTGCTCACGCTGCATGAGATTCATGCGCCGCTGCCGCTGGGCTACATCTGCAAGCATCCCGAAGCAGCGCAGCGCTGGACGGAGCTTCCCATCAAGACCTTCATTCCGCATCACACGCTGGTTTCTCAGCGCCTTATCGATGAGGTCCATGCTCGCGGGTTGCAGCTCTTCACCTGGACGGTAAATCGCAAGCGCGATCTGCTGCGCTTTGCCGAGTGGGGCGTCGACGGTCTGATCTCCGACGATCCCAAGATGCTGGCGGAAACCTTTCCTGCTGCGATGGCAGCCGGAGCCGTATAAGCGGCTCGCAGCTTTGCCCCTTCCGCCGCGCCTCATTTAGATTTGAGTTCATGCCAACCACCGGCGAACGATTTGAACGCGCCGTCTCGATCATGGCGCGGTTGCGCGCCCCCGGCGGATGTCCCTGGGACCGCGAGCAGACCTTCGACACCATCAAGCCGTACACGCTGGAAGAGGCCTACGAGGTCGTCGAAGCCATCGACGCCCGCGATTGGGACGAGCTGACGGGCGAACTGGGCGACCTGCTGCTACAGGTTCTGTTCTACGCGGAAATGGCGCGCGAAGAGCAGCGCTTCTCCATCGACGATATTCTTGAGCGGCTCTCGACCAAGCTCATCGACCGGCATCCTCACGTCTTCGGCGACGCGCAAGCGGAGACCCCCGGTGAGGTCTTGCGCAACTGGCAGGCGCTGAAGGCCGAAGAGAAGAAGAAGCGGCAAGAAGAATTAGGGCAGGGGGCCGGAAAGCAAGACCATCCCGAGTCGGTGCTGGCCGGCGTTTCTTCGGCCATGCCCTCCTTGATGGAGGCTTACAAAATCAGCTCGCGGGTAGCGCACATTGGCTTCGATTGGCCCAACATAGAAGGCCTGTTCGAGAAGCTGGACGAAGAGACATCGGAGCTGCGCCACAACCTGGCCGAATATCCCGCCCCCGGGCCGCAGCCGGAATCGCGGGCGGGCATTGCGGGAGCCCGTGGCGCGAAGATCTCACCCGAGTTGCGCGCGCGACTGGAAGACGAAGTCGGCGACCTTTTCTTCGTGCTGGTCAATATCGCGCGCTACCTTTCGCTCGATCCTGAGTCGGCGCTGCGCCGGACCAACCGCAAATTCCGCCGCCGCTTTCACTACCTGGAAGAACAGCTCCGCAGCCAGGGTCGCACGCCGGCAGACGCTTCGCTGGAGGAGATGGAATCGTTGTGGCAGGAATCCAAACGGCAGGAGCTGCGGTGAAACCCGAGTCCATCGAAGTCCGCAGCTGCACCGAGGTCGAGGAGCTCCGTGCCTTCGTTGCACTGCAAAAAGAGGTATGGGGCTTTGCCGACAACGAGCTGGTTCCGCTGCGCATCTTTTCGCTGGCTCCGAAGATCGGCGGGCAAGTCATCGGCGCGTGGCAAGGCAAGGTGCTGGTCGGCTTTGCCTTCTCCATTCCCGGCACACGCAACGGTCACGCGTACCTCCATTCGCACATGCTCGCGGTGCAAGCGGAGTATCGCAATACCGGTCTGGGCCGCCGCCTTAAGCTGTTCCAGCGCGAAGACGCCATCGCACATGGCTATGAGCTGATCGAGTGGACCTTCGATCCGCTCGAGATCAAGAACGCATACCTCAACCTGCAGCGCCTGGGCGCGATCGCGCGCCGCTACAACATCAATCAGTACGGAATCACATCCTCGCCTCTGCAGGGATTCTTACCCACCGATCGCCTGGTTGCGGAATGGTGGCTGAAGTCGGAGCGAGTGCAGGCATTGCTGTCGAACCGGCCGCAGCCCTCATTTCGCGAAGAGCTGCGGATTCACGTTCCGGCCGACATTTATGTATGGAAGGCGAATCCCGAAACTCGCCAGAAGGCCGCTGACGTCCAGTCGCGCAATCGTGAGCAATTTCTGAAAGCGTTCTCTCGAGATCTGGCGTGTTTGCGGTATGAACGCGACGGTGACGGCAATGGCGCGTTCGTCCTCGGCCGGTGGGACGAGCCCTGGTCCTATGCCAGCGAAGCTGACGCGCCCTAGGAAATCTGAAAGCGACAAGCAGACAGCTTCCAGCCTATGCCGACGGCGAATCCCGGTGCGCAACCTTCACCGTGTAGCCCGCCTTGCCCAGCCGCTTCTGCACATCTTCGGCGATCATCACCGAGCGATGCTTGCCGCCGGTGCAGCCGAACGCGATCGTGAGATAGCTCTTGCCCTCTTCGATGTAGTGGGGGATCAGGTACACCAGCAACTCGGAGATCTTGCGAATGAACTCTCGCGTCTGCGGGAACGAGCGGATGTACTTTGCCACGGCGGCATCGCGGCCGGTCAAAGGCCGGAACTTGGGGATAAAGTGCGGGTTGGGCAGGAAGCGGACGTCGAACACCAGGTCGGCGTCCTCCGGTACCCCTTCGCGATAGCCGAAGCTCACGCAAGAGATCAGGATGTTCTTGTCGCGATTGCCACGCTGGAAGCGCTCGGTCAGCATCGCGCGCAGCTCGTGGACGTTGAATTTCGTGGTGTCGACCACAAGATCGGCCTGCGCCTTCACAGGCTGCAGTCGCCGGCGCTCTGCGACCAGCGAGGCGCGCACCGACGCGTTGCGTCCCAGCGGATGTGGCCGGCGCGTCTCGCTGTAGCGGCGGAGCAGCGCCTCTTCGTCCGCCTCGAGGAAAATGAACGTGGTCTTCAGCAGGCGGCGCAGGGAAGCGAGGATCTGAGGCAGCTTGTCCAGCCGCGCGCCCTCGCGTATATCGACCACCAGCGCGGCACGTTGGATCTCCAGGCTGTCGAGCACCAGTTCGGCAAAATTGGTAATCAGGCCAACAGGAAGGTTATCGACGCAGTAGTAGCCCAGGTCTTCGAATGTCTTCAGCGCCGAGGCCTTTCCCGCGCCACTCATGCCTGAGATGATGACCAGCTCGTGTTGATCGCGTTTGGGAGGCACGCGCGGCGGCTTGGCTTGAGTACCAGCTTTGCTGCGGCCAGGGGTGCGTTTGTCACTCGGCATCGCTCGAAGTCCTGTGGGGCGAGAGTAGCAGACTTCGTACTCATCCGGAAGCTGCACCTAAGTTCGATACAATCGGCAGTGTCGTCGTCGCGGCATCTCGCCATCGGCCGACGCGAGCGGCATTCGACCCGCGGCTACCGATCCTTCGAAGATGGACGACCGGCAGCTCGATGAGGTGCAGCGCCGGATCCAATGGTCGCTCGGCCGGCTGATAGCGGTGGTGAACCATCCCATTCGATGTACGGGCTGTACGCGAAGAAACTTGGGCACAAATAGACGAACGGCACGCGGTCGGCACGAGCGCCGGCCTGGACACGCAGTTCTGTTGGAGCGTAGAAGCGGATTATGCGGATTTGCGGGAAGTTTCCAAGGTTGGCGATGGTCGTTGTCGCGCTTTGCGTTATGCTCTTTGCCGCCGACTTTACCTGGGACTGGCACAACCAGGAAGTCATCGGCCGCACCGACCCCAGCCTGAACAATACCTCGAAGCTGACCGAGCCCCAGCGCAACCAGCTATTGGACGCCGTCATCTTGCGACTGCTTAAGCCGTTGACCGACGCTGGCTACGACGACGGGCGAATTCGCGAGATCGCTTCCACCACCCGCCTGCATTTCGTCGATCTCGGCAAAGGCAAGCAGGTGATCATGGCAACCTCACTTGGCCTGGAGGGCGGCTGCGATGCGCTGGTGAACTGCCCGTTCTGGATTTTCAGCCGCACCAAGGACGGCTATGTGTCGCTGCTGGATACGGTGGCCGCCAGCTATACGATCCAACCTACCGCGACCGATGGCTACTCCGACCTAGTGATGGCGCTGCACACCACGCCCGCTGAGACCCGATTGACGCTCTACAAATTTCACGATGACAAGTATGTCGAGGCGGGCTGTTATACCGCGATTTTTGCGTCGAAACAAGAGGAGACGTCCGACCCGGAGATCGCGCCATGCAAAGCGGAAGAACCGCCGAAGACCGACGCACAACCACAGTAATCACTGCGGCCTGAGTTCCTGCCAGAGTGCCTTACTATCCCGCAGATACTGGTTGAACTTAATTGCTTGTCTTAGATTCGGCATTGACGCGGCCGGCGTTCGCCGTCTCTGAGGCACTCCCGCTCTGCTGCAGGAGCAGGCCATTGTAGGCCGACGCCGCCAGCAGGCGTCCCTGATAATCCATGGCCGCGCGAATGGATACGCCGGTATCCGGGGAGCGCTGCCACGTCCGGCCGTTATCGTTGCTCTCGAAGACACCGTGAGCGTAGCGCGCCGTAGCCAGCAGCGTCGGCGACCCCGGCGCCGAGCGCACCATGAAGACATTGCGGGGTGGCAGCCCGCCGAGTATGTGCTCCCAGCTCTTGCCGCCATCGCTCGAGCGCAGGGCCCCCTCACGCGTTGCCAGCCATAACGATCCATCGCCGACCTGCGTCAGGTTGTAGATGCCGGTGACGTACTGCGGATATGTCATCTCTGCCCATGATTTTCCCTGGTCGTGCGAAAGGAAAACCCGTTTGGGCGTGATCAGGCTGAGCGTCCCATCGGGGAAGCTGTTGACGGCGAGGAAATCGTTTTCCCCCTCAACCATCGTTCCATACCACTTGCGTCCGTGATCTACGCTGATAAACAGCCCCTTATTGGTGGCTGCGTACCAGGTGTCGCCGTTCAAATCGAACGCCTGTATGCGCGGCGCCTCCTCCTGCGGGATATCGTGCTCCTTCGGCGCAACTTTGTGGGCAACGGGAGCCTTGCGGACGCGGGCTTTCGCGTGCGAGGCGGCGGCCTTGTAGCTCGGCTCCGATGTCACTTTCTCAGCTTGCGGCAGAGGTCCATCGATCATCACGGCCGGCTTCCATTCGCCGTTCAACGAGGTCAGGTAAAACACTCCGTGATTGCTGCCGGCATAGATAACGCCGTCCTCCGCCTGCTGCAGGCTGAGGATGTCGCGGCCGTCGAGCCCGCGATTGGACTGCCGCCAGCTCGCGCCGCTGTCGTCGGAAACGAAGAAGCCACCCAGGTCCTTGTCATTCACCACGCCAACGTAGATGCGGTTGGGATCTTTGTTATCAACCACCACGCCGCCAGTCACGCGATGGGCGAAGCCGCGATTGGAAGTCTGGTAGTGCGCAAAACCGTCCTGGCTGGCCAGCACGCCACCCCGGTCCGTCGCCACCAGCACATGGTCCGGGTTCACCGGATCCACCAGCACGTCGTTGACGATCACGGAATCGTCCGTGACCAGCTTCCACTTGTCGCCGCCATCCACACTCTTCCACAAGCCGCCCGTCGTTCCGGCATAAACAATGTTCGAGCGTTGCGTGTCCTGCTTCAGCACGCGCGTGCGCATGGCCGAGTGCGGCAGTCCCAGAATGCGCTTGAACAGCTCCGCCTTGTTCTGGCTCTTGTACATGCCGGAGCAGGCGCTGGCATAGACCGTCTCCGGGCTGCGGGGATCGACGATGATGCTGAACATGTCGGAGTCGAAGGCGATTCCCTTGCTGATGCTGCGCCAGCTGGCGCCGCCGTCATCGGTCTTCCACGGCAGGTGCCAGGTGCCGGCGTAGATGATGTCCGGGTTCTGCGGATCGATGGCTACCGACTCGATGTTCTTGATCTCAGCCTGGTTCTCGGGCGAGATGCGCTGCCATGTCGCGCCGCCGTCGCGCGAGCGGAAGACTCCGTCGAGGGCGCCGATCACCAGCGTCCGTGGATCGCTCGGCGCCATCGCCATGGTGCGGATCGATTTGCCATGCACTCCTGGCAACGCACGCCAGCTACGTCCGCCATCGTCGGAGCGGAAGACGTCGCCTTCGTCGGCGTCGTTCAGACTCCACGCCGCTACGTAGATCGTCGCTGAATGCGTGGGATCGAAGATGATGTGGTCGAGCACGTAGTCGTCGCCCGGCCCGAGGTGGGCGAACAAAGACCACGATGCGCCGCCGTCTCCGGACATAAACATCTGACCGGCGCTGGTGCCCAGCAGGAGGCGACTCGGATTGGCGGGGTCGTAGGCCAGGCTGCGGACATCGCCGCCCTCGGGACCAATCAGCCGCCAGTCAGAGGCGGCGGCGATCAACGTGGACAGAACAAGGCAGACAAGAAGGCGAACAACGAAAGACAGATTTCGACTCATAGTCCCTTAACGAATGTTGCAACTGGTGAACGTATCTTCCTATGATAATCCCGAGCTGCTGCCGATCGCAGTCCCGAAATAGCGGAGGTTACCAGCACCGTAACGTGCTAAGTCACTGTGGCAAGACTGAGCTACTCTGCTTCGGCAGAACTCTCAATTCCTCTGCTGGTGCGCCTGTCCTGCTCTTTCTGGCACCTGCTATGAGAGATGCTGCGCGCCCGTCTGCGTGTTGCAATTACGAATTGCGGCCCGAATAGCAGCAGCATTGTCAGCCGTGATGCCTGCCAGGTTTGAACCTCAACCGGCTACCTCGGTGACGGTCATCCCTGCAGCGTCCTGCTCTTTGCGCGGCGACGTTCGCTCCGGCTTCAGGATCACCCCTCGGCTCTCCTTGCCATTCATCAGCACAGTGACGGGCTGCTGAAAGCGTAGATGCCGCACGCAACCGCGCTCCTCGACCGCGGCTTGCGCGGCCAGCCAGGACCAGTCCAGGAGCCCCTCGCCGGCGTCGGGATTCACGGTGAAGTATCCGATCTGAAAAGCGGTGAGGTTCTGGAAGAAGTGGCTGCCTTGCGAGGGCGCAACGCGAAAGTCGCGAAAGCCCGACTCCACGATTACGCGCGCTCCGGCAATCTGGTCCCAGGCCACCGGTATGCCGAGCCACGGGTCGGTCGATCCCCAGCGTCCCACGCCGATGAGGAGGTAGGGCTGGTTGTTCTGGGTCAACTGGGCGTTGATGCGCGCCACCTCCTGGGCTACCTCGCGGCTGCGCGAGCGCTCGAAGCGATGCGAGTCGACTACCACAATGTCGTAGATATCCGAGACGCGCCCGTGGCCGAGCACGACCGGGCTCTGACAGATGACCTGCTGCGCCGCGATGCCTTCGATGCGAATGTCTTCGCCTTCGCGCGAGACCACCAGCGGCCGCAGTTGCAGGAAGCCGAAGTCGGCCGGCTCGTCCGGCACGCGTGGAAGCCGCACCGCGAACTCAATCTCCACCGGCCGACCCAGAGCCTCTTCGCCGATGCACATCAGCCGCTCCAGAATTTGCGGAAGGGGAAACATGCCGTGTTTAAGCACGGGCGCGAAGCTGATCACACGCGGGCCCGGCCGGCTAAGGCCATCGTAGACGGCATGATTTTCCGGCGAATAGGTCGAGGCGACGGCCTGCAGCGTGCCATCCCGTTCGGCAATATCGAGCCCGAATGCCCTCTCGCGCAGGCTGCTGGCGGGATCGTCGCCCGGCGCAGGGTGTCTCAACTCCAGCGCCCAGAACTCGCTTTGCGAGTTGCTCAGCATATCTTCCACCGCCGAGAACTGCACCAGGTTCCGCGGATGACGCGGGCTGAAGGTGAGGCACTTGCCGCCGCTGACCACTGCGTGTCCCAGCCCCAGCGCGACCGCCGCGAAGCCGTCCTCGACCTTCATCGGCGGCATGGGATAGAAGTTCCGCGAGCGCACCACGCCGGAAAAGTCAGGATAGAAACGGTCGCCGTGCGCCGCTCCCACCACCTGCTGCAGCACCACCGCCATCTTCTCTTCTTCCAGCCGATACGGCGTCGCGCGAACGTAGGTCTTGGCATGTTGGCTGAAGGTCGACGCGTACACCAGTTTGATCGCCGCCAGCAGCTGCTCCAGTCGTACCTGAATATCGGCGTGGCGATTGGCCAGCATGAAGGTCTCGTAGACGCCGGAGAACGGCTGGTACTGCGAGTCCTCCAACAGGCTGGAGGAGCGGACCGCCAGCGGATAGCGCACGCCCTCCAGAAACGCCAGCAGGTTTTCCAGCAGCGGAATAGGGAACGATGCGGCCAGGAACCGCCGTTCGATCTCGCGGTCATCGGTGCCGTGCAGCGCCAACTCGAGCAGATCGTTGTCGGCGAGGAAACGATCGAATACGGTCGTCGTGAGCACCAGCGTGGGCGGGACGCCGATGCGAATTCCAGGGAAGCTGCGGTTCATGCCGCGCTGCCGCAGGATGTGGCGGATGAAGGCCAGCCCGCGCGCCTTGCCGCCCAACGAGCCCCCGCCAATTTGGAGGAAGAACGCGTCCCGCGACTGGAAGCTGGCAGAGTTGAATTCGCCAATCAGCGCCTGGCTCTGCTCGCGCCGGTACTCGGCAATGGACGCGATCAAGTCGTGACGCAGATCGGCGACGCTGGCGAAATCGCTAACCTTGCGCGGCCGCAGCCGCTGCGACAGCGCGAATTCGGTGCGCGCCATCAGCCAGTGGGAAAAATGGTTGCGCTGGGAGTGATAGGCCACGCTCTCTTCCGGAACGACGGCCAGCTGCTGCTCCAGCGCATTCAGGTCGCCGGCGCGCGCCACCTCCGTCCCGTCGGGCAGATGAAAGATGAAGTCGCCGAAGCCCATCTCTTCCGTCAAAATGCGCCGCAGGTCGGCCATCAAGGTCGGCGAGCGCTTCTGCAGGAACGAGAAGCCCTCGGCGTAGGACCGCTCCATGAATTCGGTGCGGCCCGATTGCAGCGCAATGGGCACATCGGGAATGGTGCGCCGCACCATGTGCGCCAGCTCGAAGCCGGCCTCCGCCGTCAGCTCGCCCGAGCGCGGAAACTCCACGTCAGAGATCACGCCCAGCAGGTACTCGCGATACTTCAGCACCTCCAGCTCGGCTTCTTCGAAGTTCGAGCACAGCAGGATCTTCGGCCGGGCGCGCATGCGCACCAGCTTGTGGGCCAGATTGACGGCCTCGCTCAGCAGGCGCCGCGACTGGCTGATGATCTCGGTGTAGATGACGGGAAGGAACGACGAGTAGTACGTGATGTCGTCTTCCACCATCAGCAGTACGGGCACGCTCATGGTGCGCGTGTCGTGCAGCACGTTGCGCTTGTCTTCAATGTAGTTGACGATCGACAGCAGGATGCGGGCGTTGCCCTGCCAGAGGAAGATGCGATCGATGTCGGTGCGCGGATTGCGCGCCAGAAAGTTCTTGATCTCGCGATGATCGTAGGCCAGCACCACCACCGGAACGTCCAGCCCGGCGGCCTTAATCTCGCGCGCCAGTTTCGCGGCGTCCATATCGGCCAGCTGCAGGTTGGCGACGATCAGGTTGAAGCGAGGCTGCGAGCGCGCCAGCTGCACTGCTTCGCGGCCGCTGGAGACGTGTGTGATGCCGGGCACCTGGTGGAGGTTCAGCTCCAGCGACTCGCCGATCAGCAGCTCGTTGAGCCGGCCGTCTTCGCGCAGGATGAACGAATCGTAGAGGCTGGAGACCAGCAGGATGTCGCTGACGCGGAACGGCATCAGGTTTTCGAACGCCTCGAAGAGACCTTCGGAGGGATGCGTCGCCTCGGCATTGTGCTGGGTGGTGGCCACGAGAGATCCTCGACTCGCACGGTAGCCCCTGTCATGAGCTACCGACCAGAATCCTACACCGAAGCTAAGCGGTGAGGCTGTGACGTTCTGGGAAGTTGAGCTCGTCAGCGTTACTGTTTGCTGAAAAATCGTTGCCTGGTCCGGGATGGGTAGAGCTGGTCTTCAGTAAGTGTGTGAGAACCGGACTTCCAAGCAGTCGGTGGAATGCGTAGACGGGCTGCGATGCCTTGGGAAGAATGCGCAGCCCGAAGGGCGGCACAATCGTAGCCCAGGACGTGAGCCGTGGGTAGGCGTCATCATGAATGCAGAGCCCGCTTTAGCGGGCGACACTCTGCCGTCGGCTGAAAGCCGACTCCCAGCAACCAGAAACGCTGGCCTGAAGGCCAGCTCTACCCGAACAGCTCCTCGCGCCGACTCCCGTGCAGACGACAGGGGTACTCACCCAGCGTCTAAGAAGCTGCCTTTCCGCGTCACTGTTTCGGGCTGCTCCGCATCCGGCTCGTCGCCGCCGCGATCGGAATTCCCACAAAGAACACGTGCGAGAAGATCAGGTTCATCAATGACGCCGCGCCGGCTGGCGGCTGCCGGGGCGCCCCCGAAAGCGGCACCACCACGTAGTGCATGAAGACGAATACCCCGAGACCGTAGATTGGCCCGCAGAGGAGCGGCCGGCGAACCAGCACCGGCAACTTCAGGCTGAGCAGGTAAAACACTGCAGCCGCACCGATCGCGATGGTGAAATGCAGCGCCGCGCCCAGGACGGCTGCCGCTGCGCCGCCATGGAAGGCCCTCACCCCAATGAGTCCGCTGGCGATGAACTGAAAGACCCGGACCACCGGGATCCCCTGCATCATGCCGATGTAGACCACGGCGTCTAGCCCATCGAGCAAACCCGCGAGCAGGCCGGCGGCCAGGATCGTGCGAAACGGGCGTGAAGCGGTCGTCGAACTCTCCTAGAACGTAAACTTCGCCGCGAACTGAACGCCGCGCGGCCCGCCGCCGCCGAGGAACGGATTGCCGATGCCCACGTCCCCCGTCGCAGTCAGCGCGTAAAAGCCGTTGCCCCGGCCGTTGCCGCCAATGCCGTTCACGGCCGGATCGGCGATGAAATTCGGCAGCTCGGGGTTGGCAAAGTTGGGATGGTTGAAGATGTTGAAGAACTCGGCGCGCAGCATCAGGTTCACCCGCTCCGTCACCGCCGTGCTCTTGAAGACGGCGAAGTTGAACTCCTTGAACGGCGGCCCGACCAGCGCGTTGCGCGGCAAATCGCCGAAGTGGCGGCTCCCGGCCAAGCATCCCGCCTCGCTGGTGTCACCTGGGGCCGCTGAAGTGTTGCCCAGGGTGCAAGGCACCTGGAAGCTGGCCAGGTTGAGGAAGTTGAAGGGCGCGCTGCCATACTGAATCGGCCCAACCACATCCGGCCGATCGAAGCCCTCGCCCGCACCGGAGTAGTCGCCCTCGAAGTTGTAGTTCAGCGTGAAGGGCTGCCCGCTCTGCAATGTCGCTGTCCCATCCACGCCCCAGCCACTCTTCAGGCGCCCTGGGCCGCCGGGGATCTGATACGTGAAGTACCAGCTGAAGCGATTGCGGATATCGAAGTTCGAGTTGCCGCGTTCGCCGTCGGGATTCAGGCTGTTGGTGGGCTGCGACGCGTTGGGGATGAAGTCTTCAAGGTCGCTGGCGTTGTCGATGGAGTGCGACCAGACGTAGTTCAGCTGTGTAGAGAAGCCGCGCCACGCATTGATGTGCAGGCTGGTCTGAAGCGCATTGTAGCTGGAAGAGGCGGACGACTCCTCCTGGTTGACGTAGAAGAAATTGGGGAACGCCGTGCGTGGCACGCCGTAGCCCGCGATCGGGCAATTGGGAAACTCGCCGGGAGCACACTGCGAGATATCGAAGGCCGTGATCTGCGCCTGGCTGGGCTGATTGATGTCGCGGAAGCGGAACAGCCGCGACCCCTTTGAGCCAACGTAGCCGACTTGCAGCGTCGTCTTGTTTCCCAGCGCCTGCTGGACGTTCAGATTGTAATTCTGCACATAAGGCGTGCGGATGTTGGGATCGATGCCGAAGAAGTCGCTCAGCGGCGAGGGATTGACGAACACCGGCAGGCCGGCGGCAATCGGCCCGCTGGTCGCGCTGCCGAAGGTAATGGGCGCGCCGCCTACGCCCGTGTAGGCCGGGCCCGGGCAGAACACGCAGTTATAGGGTACATGCGCCAGGAACATGTCCTGCGAGAAC
>Ga0070741_10010023_pt1 | contig 18083 bp, 18 predicted proteins | sample Coa_R1_4_FD_66440 | JGI IMG/M metagenome (GOLD analysis project Ga0070741, IMG submission 66440) | Surface soil microbial communities from Centralia Pennsylvania, which are recovering from an underground coalmine fire - Coalmine... | ecosystem: Environmental > Terrestrial > Soil > Unclassified ...
GGCGTGGTACGAAGGGTTTACGTTCAGTTGGCCGTTCTCGAAAGAGGCGACAGACAAATCAAAGCGGCATGTGCTGAGGCTGCAGCCGTAGCACTTTCACGCCACGTCCCCTTGTCATTCCGAGGAGGCGCGCCTTCTTTATCCTTTGAACGTGAGGAACGGTATCGCTCAAGCGATACCCCGATACGAATCTCGTTCTCTTAATCCACCAACTTCACATCGATCGGCTGCCCAATTACGTCCACCTGCGTGGCTTGCAGCATGTCGGTGGTAGTGTCGTAGATAAACAATGCGCCGTTCTGGCAAACGTACACAACATTGCGGTTGGTGATAGGCGAAATGCCGGTCACATCTCCGATATGGGGTGTAACGCTCACACTTCCGGTGCCAATGTTGTAAATCGAGAGGCACCCGCGCACTTCGCCGCCCGTGATGTTGATGTTCGTACAATTGGTGGCGCCGATAAACAGCTGTCCGTTCGATGTCATCTCGATACGGTCGTGATACCCGTCGCTGATGATGGCTGGCGGTGAAGCGACCAAGGTCCCGGTATCGACCGCCGTCAGGGTTCCGCACCGGGTCGCCGCCGTGCCCGAGCCGCAGGCTTGCGAAGTGGGCGTTCCCGCCACGTACAGCGTCGAGCCATTCATAAATCCGGTCGTCGCTGCCGCCACCGGAATGGTACTGGTCACGGTATTGGTATTCAGGTCCAACACCGAGATGCTCGCCGTGGTGCCACCGCACTCCGGTCCGCAATTGAACACGTAAGCCGTAGTGTCGTCGCTGCTGAATATCGCCCACACCGGATGATCAAACCCGGTAATGAAGGTTCTAGGATCGCTGGTGCCGATGAGCGACGGCGCGATGACCGCGATCTGGTCGGTGTTGGTGACTGGATCCACGCTGTTCCCGAGGACCAGAATCCGATCGCCATTGTGGCCGCCAAATACGAAGCGAGCATCCGGCACCGGCACCACTGCCGAGGTCATGCCCGTGCCAAGGGAGAGCACCTGCACAATCCCCGGAGCCTGCCCCGTTACCGGGGCGCTCGGGATCGCAGCAAAACCCAGTGCATTATCCGCGTTTACGAGAATGCTCTGGGTTGGACCTTGAAGCGTCACGGCCGGAATGGCATTTTGCCCATTTACGGCAACCGACTCCCCCTGGTTGTCGAGGCTGATGACCGAATTGGTGGAAGTGATGTACACGAGAGTAAAGCGCTTGTTGGGATACTCCACCATCATGCCGGGGGTGCCATAAGCCGCCAAACTGATGGAAAACGGCGACAACACGTCGTGCAATGCGTCCACGATGTTGACCACCGGCACTCCTCCGCCCGTCGCCACAGGAGACAGCGGATTGCTCACGAATACTCGGAAACTAAACCCGCTGTTGGTCGCGGTGGTGGTGGAATTCGAGGAGTTTCCGCAGGAGACGGTCCCCATACACACGGCGGCGATCACAAGAATGGCTACGACGGTTTTCTTCAACCCGCCCTCTGCAAAATCATGAAAGATATAAGCTTGGATGCGAAAAACGGGATTATAACAGAGGAATTCTTCCGCGCCGGGGCGGTTGCGGTTGTTTCCCCGACGTCACTGTCCTCTTAAGTCCGGTTCTGCTTTCTCTGCGGCAGCTCCCTGCATGGAAGCGTTTTAGATTTTGTTCGTCAGTCCTGCTTGATACATCGTTGCTGGTAATAGGAGTTTTGCCGCCGTGGCCGCGGTGGTGAAACCCCGCCGTTTTCCTGTATCCTCAGAGAAATGCCTTTGGATTTTCTGGAGAAAATTAAAAAGTCGCCCATCCTTTGCGATGGTGCGATGGGCACCTTGCTCTATGCCAAGGGAATCTTCATCAACCGTTCGTACGACGAGTTGAATCTTTCCCAGCCCGACCTGATCCGCGGCGTCCATCACGAATATTTGCAAGCCGGAGCCGAAGTCGTCGAAACCAATACCTTCGGCGGAAACTCCTTCCGCCTCGCCCGCCACAGCATGGCGGATCGGGTTCACGACATCAATTTCGCGGGCGCGCGCCTGGCTCGCGAGGCCGCAAAAAGTTTCGACGCCTGGGTTGCCGGTTCGGTTGGACCGCTCGGCGTGCGCATCGAACCCCTCGGCAAAACCTCGTTCGACGAAGCGCGCACCGCGTTTCGCGATCAGATTGCCGCGCTGGTTGAGGGCGGCGTGGACTTGCTTATCCTTGAAACCTTCGGCTACCTCGAAGAACTTCACCAGTCCTATCTTGCGGCGCGCGAAGTCGATCCCAAGCTGCCGGTCGTCGCCCAGGTCACCATCGACGAAGATGGAAACTGCCTGGATGGTTCGACTCCCGAAAATTTCGCGCCTCGCCTGGAAGAATGGGGTGTGGATGTAATTGGCTGCAACTGCAGTGTCGGCCCGGTCGCCATGCTTGACGCCATGGAGCGGGTGCGCGAGGCGACTTCCCTGCCGCTCGCAGCCCAACCCAACGCCGGCATCCCGCGCTCGGTCGAGGGCCGCAATATTTATCTCTGCTCGCCAGAATACATGGCGAGTTACGCGCGCAAGTTCGTGGCGGCGGGCGTGCGGCTCGTCGGCGGGTGTTGCGGAACCACGCCGGATCACACCCGCGTGATGAAGCAAGCTCTCCGCGTCGGAGAAGCTCGCTCAAAGTCTTCTTCGGTCACAGTCCATGCCGACGCCAAGAGCACAGCGCCCTCGCCTGCGGTGTCACTCGACCAGCGTTCTCGGCTGGGAACCAAGATCGCCTCAGGCGAGTTCCTTACCATGGTCGAGATCGTACCTCCCAAGGGTATCGACATCCGCAAAGAGGTCGAGGGGGCGCGGTTCCTCAAATCGGTTGGCGTCGACGCCATCAACATTCCCGATAGCCCGCGGGCCTCGGCTCGCATGAGTAACCAGGCTCTGTCGCTTTTAATTCAGCGCGATGTCGGCATCGAGGCAATTCTCCACTACACCTGCCGCGATCGGAATGTTCTGTGTATTCAGTCTGACCTGCTGGGCGCTGCCGCCACCGGAATCCGCAACCTCATCTGCATCACCGGCGATCCCCCGAAGATGGGAAACTACCCTGATGCCACCGCAGTCTTCGACGTGGACTCAATTGGGCTGGTTAACATCGTTCATAACCTGAATCGGGGCATGGATATCGGCGGAAACCCTCTAGGAACAGGTACGGCTTTTGTCGTGGGCGTTGGCGCCAATCCCGGGATCACCAATCTTGACGAGGAGATTCGCCGCTTCGAATACAAAGTGGAAGCCGGGGCCGAGTACGCGGTAACCCAGCCTGTTTTCGATCTCAGCCTGTTGGAGACGTTTCTTCGGCGTATCGAGCATTGCCGCATTCCCATAGTCGCCGGGATCTGGCCTCTGGTCAGCGTACGCAATGCCGAATTCATGAAGAACGAATTGCGCGTCTCGGTCCCGGACTCGATACTGGAACGAATCGCCGCTGCGCCTTCCCCCGAGGCCGCGCGCGAGGAAGGCATTGCGATCGCCCGCGAGATGCTCATGGCCGTCCGCGAGATGGTGCAGGGAGCTCAAATCAGCGCACCCCTGGGACGCTACAGTTCCGCCGTAGACGTACTGGAAGCTCTTGGCAGTTCCCGCTCTGCCACCGTGTAATACTGCAAAAGAGGACTAGACAACTCCCCCTGCGCGGGAGTTTAAATAAGCATAGGAGAGTCCGTGGCCAAGTTTGAAGACTGCCTTCAGCGCCTGGAAAAAATCGTTCAGGAACTGGAGAAAGGCGATGTACCCCTCGAACAATCGCTAACCCTGTTTGAAGAGGGCATGCAGCTTTCAGGCGCCTGTCGCAAAGAGTTGGAAGAAGCGGAAGGCAAGGTCGAGATCCTGCTCAAGCAGAACGGAAAACTCCAGCCCGAAGCGTTTGAGACCAGCCACGAGAAGGCGCCCGCTAAGCGCTGACTCGCGACGGGCACTCGCACTTGAAGATGTCTGCGCAGTCGTTCCGGAATGATCTGGCGCAGCCTTTTCGCCGCGCACCGCGGTGAGAGCCAGAGGTTGTTTATGCAAGCCTTAAGCGTTGTCCTTCTCCAGGGCGATTCCAGAATCGCTCAATCTCTCGCTGCTTCCATGTCCAGTTCTTTTCACTCGGTACACGCCGTGCAATCCCTCGCCGAGCTCCGCGCGCGCATGGCGCGTTATCGGGCGGAGGTCGTCGTAGTGGACTTGGAAGTCATTTCGGTTTCCGAACTTCAAAAACTCTGTCAGGAATTTCCCGGGATTACCATCGTCTGCACCCATCGCTTGGCTGACGAGGAGATGTGGGCGCCTACTTTGAATGCAGGTGCAGCCGATATCTGCCCTGCTTCCGATACTCTCGCCATTACTGCTGCAGCGTTACGCAACGTGAACTGCCGTTCCACCGCTGCTCGAGCGTAGTTTCGAGTTTGAAAAAAGCGCCCTCCACGGGCGCTTTTTTTGTTTCCATACCTCTCCCGGGTGAGTTCGTGTTTCCGGTGGTCCTCGATTTTCGCCCTGCCGCGAAGCTGGGCCTGAACTGGTCTTGTTATACTCACCCGTCATGCTCAAGGACGTGTTAAAAGAGGGGCAGGCGGCGGCCGATGCCGCGCTGGAACGCCTGCTGCCCGCCGAAACGCAGCATCCGGTTTCGATCCACAAGGCCATGCGGCACAGCGTGTTTGCCGGAGGCAAGCGCCTGCGTCCCATTCTCGCGATGGAAGCCGGGCGCATGATCGCGGGATCCCTTCCCAATGGAATCGAGGACGTCGGCGCGGCGCTGGAGATGCTGCACACCTATTCCCTCATCCACGACGATCTTCCAGCACTCGACAATGACGACCTGCGCCGCGGACGTCCGACCTGCCACAAAGTTTTCGGCGAGGCGATCGCGATCCTGGCCGGAGACGCCTTGCAGACGCAGGCCTACGAAGTTTTATCGCGCCTGCAATGCCCTCCAGAGGCGCGCGTGCGCATTATCGAAGAGATCTCGCGCGGCACAGGTACCGTCGACGGCATGATTGGTGGCCAGGTCGCCGACCTCGAAGCCGAGCACAAAAAACCGGATCTCGCCATGCTGGAATACATTCATCGTGCCAAAACGGCTGCCCTCATCACCGCGAGTGTGGTAAGTGGAGGTATTTACGGGGGCGCGGCGGCCGAGTCAGTCGAGAAATTGCGTATCTTCGGTCGCTCCATCGGTCTCGCATTCCAGATCGTGGACGATGTGCTGGACATCACGCAGACTTCCGAGCAACTGGGCAAGACGGCGGGTAAGGATACGGCTGCCGAAAAAGTTACGTATCCGGCGCTGTTCGGCATCGACGAGTCCCTGAAAAAAGCCGACGCTCTGGTCGCGTCCGCTTCGGAATCCCTGGCGAGCTTCGGCGCGCGCGCGGAAACTCTCAAGAACCTTGCCCACTACCTGGTAGAACGCAAGAAGTGAGATCGTCTCAAATTGAATCCCTCAAAGCTAAGTGATTGAAAAGTCGTTAGCCGGAAAATCGGTCCGCAATCTTGGGTTAGAGCGTCGTGTACGATGGCCCTTGCGGAGCAATAGAGGCCCGCTACTGCGTTCCTGGATGGCGGCCGGGCCCAGAGCCCATCCAGCCTTCTCCGGATCTCCTGGAGGGCTTGCTGGGCCATGATTAGCTTCTAGCTATGATTGTATGGACAATACTCTGGTAACTTTGAGGCCGCACCCGGTTTTGTGGTAAAAAATCAGCAGGGCGATGGAGTTCGCCATAACCGCCTGTGCCCAGGCTGATAACTCCTACCACTTAGGAGAACTCCATCGTGAACGACTATTTCATCGTTTCGCTGGGCGCGATCGTCGGAGCGTGTTCCCGTTATTACATCAGCCGTCTCGCCGCCAAGATCATGGGCGCTGTATTTCCTTATGGCACGCTCATCATTAACGTCACCGGCAGCCTCGTGGTCGGCTTCTTTATGATCTATGCCACTGAGCGCGTGCTGCTCGATCCGCGCTGGCGCTTGCTCATCGTGGTGGGCTTCTGCGGAGCCTTCACGACATTTTCCAGCTACGCCTTCGAATCCATGGCCTACTTCGAGCAGGGGCAGTGGCACCTGATGCTCACCAACATTCTGACCAACAATCTGCTGTGCCTGGCTGGCGCCCTGGGCGGTATGGCCCTGGCGAGGGTGCTATAAAATGGCAAACGGAATGGCAGTGCAGGTGACAATCTATCTGACCGAGGGCGACCGCTGGAATCATCGGCCGCTGCACATGGAGATTCTCAACTATCTGCACGAGGAGAATGTCTATGCCGCAGTCACCTTGCACGGGGTCGCGGGCTTTCTGGGCCGGCAGCGCGTCAAATCAAGCCATCTCGTCGATGCGGGCGGCAAATTGCCGATCATCATCATCTTCGTCGATCAAGATGAACACGTGAACCGCGTATTGCCCAAGTTGAAAGAGATGGCGGCGCACCGCCTGATTGTGCGCGAGAACGTGGTGATCGAACAGGGCAACCTGGAGTGAACGAAATGGCAGACGGGCTCGACATTCTCGCGGTTGCCGCGCATCGTGACGACGTCGAGCAGACTTGCGGAGGCACGCTGCTGAAGATGGCGCAACGCGGGTATCGTTGCGGCATCCTTGACCTGACCCAGGGTGAGATGGGAACGCGCGGCAGCGCCGAAGATCGTGCTCGCGAGGCTGCCGAAGCAGCGAAGATTCTGAAAGCCGTGTGGCGCGGAGCGCTCGACATTCCCGATGGCCGCGTCGAAAACACCTGGGAAAACAAGTTGAAAGTGGCGCGCGTGATTCGCGAGCAGCGTCCCCATACGGTTATTCTGCCTTATTGGAAGGGACGCCATCCCGACCACTACACGGCATCCACCCTGGGATACGAGGCTTGCTTCCTGGCGGGACTGAATAAGCTGAAGGATGCTGGCGGCGCCGCCCATCGCCCGTTCAAGATTGTCTATGCGACGCTCTATTACGACGTGCGGCCCACGTTCGTGGTGGATATTACTGAGCAGTTCGAGGCGCGGTTCCAGTCACTCATGGCTTACAAAACGCAATACAGCGATCAGGAGGCAGGCAAGCATCTCTTCCCCGCCGCAAAAGAAATCCGAGCGCGGGTGGAAGCCATGGCACGCTACTATGGCATGCTCGGAGGCGTCGACTTCGCCGAACCCTTTCTGCAAAAAGAAGTCGGGCTGGTGGACGATCTGCTGGCGATTCCGGTGAAGTCGATCTGATTTGATCTTTCACGACCGCAGCGACGTGACTCACGCGGTCGAAGAATCCCTACCCTAGCCTCCCGCAAGCTAAATCTATTGCCCACTTCCCTTCAGATACTTATCCAGCCAGTCAAGAGTTCTCTGAATCGAGTCGATCTGATTTTCGCGCTTATAGAATCCGTGGCCCTCATTGGGATAGTAATGAACGTCCACCGTCTTACCGTCTTTCTTCAGCGTTTCGACAATCTGCTCGGCTTCTTCTTTCGGAACCCGCGGATCGTTTTCGCCCTGTAACACCAGCAACGGCGCCTTGATCCGGTGGATAAACTTGATGGGCGAATCGTTCTCGTACACCGCTCGATCTTTTTCCGGGTCGCCCAGCAGGCCTTTCTCGTACTCCTGCAATAGAGCATCTTCGTGCTGAAGCATGGTGAACCAGTCGATGATGCCGAACAGCTCCACTCCCGCAGCCCAGACATCGGGCGTTTTTCCCAGAGCCATCAAAGTCATGTAGCCGCCGTACGATCCGCCGGTGATGCCGATCTTCTTCGCGTCTACATAGCCGGTGTCTTGCAGAAATTTGGTCGCATATACCTCGTCTTGCAGATCGCCGCCACCCAGATCCTGATAGTTCGCGCGCTGAAACTCCATCCCGTATCCGGTAGAACCGCGCACGTTGGGCGCAATGCAGATGTAGCCGCGGGAGACAAATGCCGCAATCCGCGGGCTCCAGCGATCTTCCGTTTGTCCGGTGGGGCCACCATGCGGCAAAACCAACGCCGCATTCTTTCCGTCGCGTTGCAGGTTGAACGGCACCCACATCAGCGCGCTGATCATCTTCCCGTCGAAGCTTTTGTAATGCACGATCTCAGCTGTAGGCAGCGGAATCGATGCCAGGCTGGCAATCGCCGAATAGGTCAACTGCGTTGTGGTCTTACCCCGGATGTTGTACGTCCAGAGGTCGGCGGGCTTGGTTGAACTCTCGTGCTCAATCAACAACCGGTCGCTTTGGGGCGAGAACGTGTGCGGATTGCCGCCATAGGCATTCACGCCTTCGGGAACGTTCAATTTTTGCGAACGCCCGGTCGCCATGTCGCCGAGGTAAATGTCGGTGCGCCCATCCTGGTTGATGTTGTAGGCAAACCATTTTCCGTCAGGAGAAATGTCATCCGCGCGCGCTTCCCACTGCGTATCGGTGACCCAGGCTTTCTGGTGGCTGCTCACATCCAGTCGAGCAATGTTCGAGTAGCCGCCTTTTTCGGTGGAGGTGATCAGCAGCGTCTTTCCATCCGGCGACAGCGCCGAGGCGACATTGATGACCTTGCCTTCATGCGGAGTAAGATTCTGCGTCTTGCCCGAAGCCACGTCGATAGAGTAGATGTCACCGTCGGTGAAGGTCACCTCGAGCCGGTTGGCATAAATTGTCTTGCCGTCGGAACTCCAGGCCACGGCTCCCCAGGAATGATCTTTCGTGGACTCATTGGTCAGCTTTCGCACCTTGTGCGTCGCCCAGTCCATGATTGCGATGTCGTACACGGTGGAAGCCTGGGGTTTGTACTGGATGGCAAGGCTGCGTCCGTCGGGCGAGAAGCGCGGCGATTCTTCACGAATGTCCGGCGTGTTGGTCAGGTTCATGGCCTCACCGCCGTCGCTGGGAACGGCATAGAGGTCCCACAGTTCGTTTCCGCCCTTGTCCTGCTGGTAGACGATCCACTTGCCGTCCGGTGACCAGGTCGGCGCAAACTGGCGCTCGTCGGATTGTGTCAGTTGCAGCGGCCAGCCTCCGCCGGCGTTTACCTTCCATAAATTGTTGCGGCCAGTCAGGTCGGTTTCGAAGACAACCTGCTTGCCATCCGGAGACCACGCGGGGCCGCCGACATTGCGCGTGAAGTAGAGATCGGCGATTGGAATGGGATGGCTCGCCGCGTTTGTGGCCGAAGTGACGGATTTGGGATCGGTCGCCTGCCGATCGGAAGGGGAGGAGGCGGCAAATGAAGTAACAGACAGAACAACGATCAGCAAAAAACTAAATTGATTTCGCATCAGTTCCTTATGTTGTTCAACCACGAAGGGGCTCGAAGGTCCACAAAGAAAAACCGCCATTTGCACGCGAGGCAAATAGCCAGCGCCAAAGGCTAAGTCTTCAATGCCACGGCTACCCCGTCCCTTATCGGCAGAATCGTCGTGAAAAACTCCGGCGAGTGGTAAAGCAGCGTATTGAAGTCTTGAATCGCCTTAGTGTGCTTGTCGGGAGTCTTCTGGGTCGCGACTTTGCCACTCCACAACACATTATCGGTGATAAACAAGCCGCCCTTGCGAATGCTCGGCGGTACCAGGCGGAAGACACGCGGGTAATCTTCTTTGTCGACATCGTTGAAGACAATGTCGAACTGCTGCTTCTGTTCCGAGAGCAGTTCCAGCGCGTCCCCGGTCAAAACTTTTATCTTCTTGCTGACCCCGGCTCGTTCAAAGTACTTGCGTGCCTTCTCAGCATTCTTCGGATCGCCGTCCGTATAAAAAACCTTGCCGTCGGCAGGCAACGCGCGCGCCCACCAGATGGTCGAGTAGCCGATCGCCGAACCCATCTCGAACACGGTTTTGGCGTTGATCATCTTGGCCAGTTGGTACAGAATTCGCCCGACCGCCGGGCCCACGATGGGAACTTTATTCTTGGCGGCTTCCTTTTCCATTTCCGCGAGAACTGCGTCGCGCGCCGGAAGCGAGTTGTAAACGTAATCTTCGACCGCTTCGATAGTAATTCCACCCATGCGCCAGTGAGCCACATCAATTACGTTTGCCAAGGAGAGTTCCTCTCAGAATTGTCGAATTTATGGATTTGAGAATTGTCAAATTTTCGCAGTCGGACAATTCGTCAATTCGACGATCTCTCAATTCGACAATGTTGCTGGCTTTTCATTCGACAATCAAAAATCGACAATCGACAATGCCTTACAACGTTTGTCCCGGTTGCATTTCCAGTACTTCCAAACCAGTGACCAGCTTCTTCAACTCGGCCGGAGATCCCGTTAAGACCGGGAAGGTTCCGAAGTGCATCGGGATCACAGTTTTCGGCTGGAGCAGTTTACACGCATAGGCGGCTTCGCGTGGAGACATGGTGTAGTGATCGCCAATTGGGATCATGGCGATGTCGGGTGCGTAGAGTTCGCGAATGATATGCATGTCTCCGAAGACGTTGGTGTCGCCCGCATGATAGATCTTCACGCCGTTGGAAAATTCGACGACATAGCCGCAAGCCTCGCCGCCGTAGACCAGTTCATCGCCGTCCTGGATGCCGCAGGAGTGGTCGGCGTGGACCATGGTAATTTTCACGCCGTCGATATTCTGCGTGCCGCCCTTGTTCATCTCGAAAATCTGCTCCACGCCTTTTTTCTTAAGCCAGCCGCAGAGTTCGGGAATGCCGACCACTTTCGGTTTGTGCTTTTTCGCAATCTCGACGGCATCTCCGATGTGGTCGCCATGCCCATGGGTGATCAGCATGAGATCGATTTTCTTTACTTGCTTCTCGCCGGCGGGAGCCTTGGGATTGTTCATCACCCAGGGATCGATATAGAGAGTTTTGCCTTCAGGGGTTTCGATGCGAAAGGTGGCGTGTCCCACCCAGGTAAGTTTGAGGCCTTTAAGGTTCATGAGGGTACTTGCTCCTTGCTAAATTGCAGTTCGCACTTGGCATCCAGCATTTGGCCGTTAAGACTCACGAGATTCCGAAAGGCGAAGTGCGAAGTGCCAATGGCTAACTGCTGCTTTTCTTCCATCCTCGATAGCCGCCGGCTAGCGAGATCACATTCTTGAATCCCATTTTCTTCAGCGAAGCGGCGGCTAATGCTGACCGGCTGCCGCCTCCGCAGTACATCACGATCTTGCGATTTTTGTCGGTGGTGAGTTGGTCAATGTTGTGTTCCAGCATGCCGCGTGGAATGTTGGTGGCTCCGGGAATGGCTCCCTTCTCCGCGTCTTCCCGTTCGCGGACGTCGATCAAGGTGAAGTCTTCGCCCGAGCTCTGCATCTGTTTTAGATCGTCGGGGCTGATTTCTTTGATTTCTTTCTTGGCTTCATTCACCAACTCGTGGAACTCAGGCATGGGCATAGCGGGAAGGCTCCGTGCACAGCCCTTCGATTCTAGTGAGGTGTGGGGGAGCCTGCAACGTGAGCCACTCTCAAATTGGCGATTGTCAATGGCCAATTGGCAATTTGGCTTTTAGCCTTTAGTCGATGTGTGCTAACGGCTCATGGCTAACGGCTCACGGCCATTTGTCAATTTGCCTTCACTGCCGGAGCAGGTACAATCATGCCCCATGGTTGAACCAAAGATCCTGATTGGACGGGAGCAGATCGCGACGCGCGTAGCCGAAATTGGAGCGCAGATCACGCACGACTTTGCCGGGCAATCCATCATTTTCGTGGCCGTGCTCAAAGGCGCGGCAATCTTTCTGAGCGACCTGGCGCGACACGTCCAACTCGACTCGACTTTTGATTTCATCGGCGTCTCCAGTTACGGCAATCGGCCCAGCCCGAAAGAAGAATTAAAAAGCGGCTGGGACTCGACTGGCGAAGTTCGCCTGACCAAAGATGTCGATCAGGCCATGAAGGGTAAAAACGTGATCCTGGTCGAAGACATCCTCGACACCGGGCTCACGCTGACTTATCTGAAAAAGCTTTTGCTGGCGCATCAGCCGGCGGCCTTCAAGATTGCGGCCTTGCTCGACAAGCCGTCGCGGCGCAAGATGCCGATCCAGGGCGATTATGTCGGCTTCACCATTCCGGATGAATTCGTCGTCGGTTATGGCCTGGACTACGCGGAGCGCTACCGCAGTTTGCCCGACGTCTGCGTGCTGCCGCGCGAGGGGTAGCGGATTCGGAACTCCCTTCGGGAACTCACAATCGCGGCTGTTATCATAGAAAGCGTGGAGATGGCAGCGTTTCAGTCCGAATTACGCTCGCGCGTGGAACCGCTTCTACTTGAAGTGGCCGACGTGGTCAATACCACTCTGGACCTGGATACCACGCTGAAGCGAGTTGCTGAGCTTGTTCGTAAAGTCATTGATTATGAGATATTTGCGATCCTACTGCTCAACGAGAAGTCGCAGGAACTTTACATCCGTTTTCAAGTCGGGCATGCGCGCGACGTAGCCGAGCGCATACGGATTAAGGTCGGCGAAGGCGTCACCGGGCTCGCGGCGCAGCGGCGGGAAGCTATCCTGGTGGACGATGTCGTTAAGGACCCTCTCTATATATCTGCAGTGCCCAATGTGCGCTCGGAGTTGGCCGTTCCCCTGATCATCAAGAACCGGGTGATCGGGGTCATCGACATCGAGTCCCCCCAGCCGAATCACTTCGACGAAGAACACAAGCGGTTACTGACGCTGATTGCTTCGCGCATGGCGGTCGGGATCGAGAACGCGCGCCTGTACACCCGCACCACCCGGCAGGCCCGAACCCTGGTGTTGCTCAACGAAATTGCGCGCGAGCTGACGTCGATTCTGAATGTCGACGAACTTTTGAAGCGCATTGCCGAGCTGCTGGCGCGCATTATCGATTACCAGATGTTCAGCATCCTCCTGCTCGACGACAGCGGCGAGAAGCTGCAGCACCGGTTCTCCTTGCGTTTCCAGGAAAATATTCAGCTCAAGCACGACATCCCGCTCGGCCGGGGCGTCGTGGGCTATGCGGCGCAGCATAAGCAGGCGGTGCTGGTCTCGGATACCAGCAAAGATCCGCGTTACATCGCCGTCAATTCCGAAACCAAGTCTGAACTGGCGGTGCCGCTGATCTACAAAGACAAAGTGATTGGGGTGCTGGATCTGGAGCACACGCGCCGCGGATTCTTCACCGAAGACCACAAGCGCACGATCACGACGCTCGCCGCGCAAGTGGCGATCGCCATCGAGAATGCGCAACTTTACGAGCAGATCGCTAAACAGGAAAAACGCCTGGAGCGCGACCTGGCGCTGGCGCGAGAGTTGCAATTCCGGTTGCTTCCGCAGTCCCTCCCCAAGATGCCGGGCCTTGAGGTGGCGGCGAAATTCGCCCCCGCCAGGGCGATCGGCGGCGATCTGTACGACTTCGTGAACTACTCGATGTCGCGTACGGCGATGGTGATCGGCGATGTCAGCGGCAAAGGGGCTCCGGCGGCGATTTATGCGGCGCTGGTGAGCGGCATTTTGCGTTCGCATGCACCGATTGAGCCGGGTCCGGCGGAGATGTTGTCGGCGGTGAATTTCTCGCTAGGCGAGCGGCGCATCGATGGACAATTCGTCTCAATCATTTACGCCGTGTGGGACGATCCCAGCAAGACCTTGCAAGTCTCGAACTCCGGCTTGCCTCGGCCTATTTACTGGCACGACGGCAAAATCGAAATCATCGAAGCCACCGGACTGCCACTCGGCCTGTTCGACGAAGCGGAGTACGACGAGTTCACCTACCAAGCCAAGGCTGGAGACATGTTCGTGTTCTTCAGCGATGGAATTCTCGACGCCAGCAATGGCGCCGGCGATCTGTTTGGCCGCAAACGGGCGGAGCAGGTGGTGCTGGGTTGCGCGGAGCAAAGTGCGGACTGCGTAGTGAAGTCGCTGTTTGCGGCGGTCGCGGAGCATTCCGCCGGCCAGGAAACATTCGACGATCAAACTGTGGTCGCTATTAAGGTGAAGGGCGGCCCCGGGAAAAAGAAGTGAGCGCCGGACGTCCTCCGGCGTTTACCTATCGCAAGTCGCGCCGCGGAGTGTTTGGGCGCTCGGATTCCATCCTGCATTGCGATCAGGTTGCCCTGACAAAGCTGGTGCGGACCTTTGGCACGCCGCTGTACGTCTATTCGGCATCGGCCATTCGGCAGCGCATGCGCGATTTTCAGAACGCCTTCGACGCTGTTCCGCATACGGTCTGCTATTCGGTCAAAGCCAATTCCAATCTCAGCATCCTGCGGCTGCTTGATGATGAAGGCTGCGGCTTCGACATTGTTTCCGGGGGCGAACTGGCGCGTGTGCTCAAAGCTAACCGGCGGGCCGCGAAAAACATTGTTTTTTCCGGCGTTGGCAAAACCTCGCAGGAGATGGGTGAGGCGCTGCGGGCGGGGATCTTGCTGTTCAATGTCGAAAGCGAGTCGGAGATGTCGGCGGTGGCCCAGTGCGCGGCGCGCCTAAAGAAGACGGCTCCAGTCGCGCTGCGCGTGAATCCCGATGTCGGCGCCAATACGCACCCCTACATTTCTACCGGACTGCGACAACACAAATTCGGTGTGCCCATTGGCGAAGCGCGGGGCCTCTACGCACGCGCGGGTGGAAGCAAGCACTTGAAGATGCGGGGCGTGAGTGTGCACATCGGATCGCAGATTCTTGAACTTGAGCCCTTTCGGTTGGCGATGGAGCGGGTGGCTGAACTGGTTGCGCAGTTAAGGGCTGATGGACATCCTATTGAATATGTCGATTGTGGAGGCGGCCTGGGCATTGCGTATGAATCGGCGTCTCCGGATTTCGCGGAACAGGCTGCGCAGTATGCCAAAGCTGTAATAGAGCCGTTGCGCGGCCTGGACATTCACTTGTTGCTGGAGCCGGGACGATCGATCGTCGGACCCGCAGGAGCGCTGGTGAGCTGCGTGCTCTACCGCAAAAGCAATCATGGGAAGAATTTCCTGGTAGTGGACGCCGCGATGAACGATCTGTTGCGGCCTTCGCTCTACAACGCTCATCACGAAATTGTACCGGTGCGCATGCAGGATGGCGCGAGCGAAGTCGCCGACATCGTGGGGCCGATCTGTGAAAGCGGCGATGCGTTTGCGCACGATCGCGAGTTGCCCGTGGTGGGTGAAGGCGATCTGCTGGCGGTTCTGGATGTGGGCGCTTACGGGATGTCGCTGGCGTCGAACTACAACAGCCGACCGAGAGCCGCGGAGGTGTTGGTGGATGGGAAGCGGTCGCGAGTGATTCGCAAACGCGAAAGCGTGCAGGATTTGATTCGTTGCGAGAAATAATCACGCGGGGACGGACGCATTCAGCCCGCGCTAAGCGCAGCCGAGGGGCCCGTCCGCCGGAGCGAAGTCCAGCAGCACACGGCAGACTTAGTCCGACTCGCTAGGCTCCCGGACGAATGAGCCCGGCCTATGTGAAATCATGTGGTCTTCAGCTTTAATCTCGATTTGTTCTCTTCCAGAAATTCCCTGAGCTTGTCGGCGGAATCGAGCAGACGAATCCATTGTTCGTAGTACAACGTCACCGGAAACCGGCCGAGGCCGTAGACGCTGACCCCGCCTTTTTCTCCCACACGGAACTCCATGCTGCCGGTGCGCTTGCCTCCCTGCTGTTTTTCCAGTTCGGCAAGCTTCGCTTTTAGTTCTTCATACGTAGGTTCTGACATGAATAGTCCTCGATAATGGCGTTGTTCATCCATCTTACGGGCGCCAGGGGAAATCCGTCGAGTTCACACGTCACACGGCTGATGGATCAGAGTTTGGCGCGCAGCAGGCTGATGATGTCGTCGGAGGTGATCACGCCGGTCAGTCGCTTGGCATCATCGACGACGGGCAAGGTCATCAGGTTGTACTTGTCAAACAATTCCGCGACCTCTTTCTCTTGAGCGCCGGCGTGAGTAGAGATCAGCGGCTCCTGGGTCAAGGAAAGCATGGGCGTGGTTGCCTGTGCCAGCACGATCTTGGACAAGGGCACTGCTCCGGCGAGGGTTCCGTGCGAGTCCACAAGGTAAATGGTACTGACGGTCTCGACACCGCCCTCGAAGTTGCGGAGAGCTTCCACCGCGTCGTGAGCGGTCGACTGTACCGGAACCGCAAGGTACTCGGTGTTCATGCGTCCAGCGGCAGTATTCTCCTTGAACTCGAGGAGTTCGACCATCTCCTTGCGTTCCTCGGGTTCCATTTCGAGCAGGATTTCCGAGGTGCGCTCTTCTTCCAGGTCGGCGAGCAGATCGGCAGCCGCGTCGGGCTCCATCTCTTCGACAATTTCGGCGGCACGCTCGGAGTCGAGCGATTCGACGATCGCCTTTTGGACCCTGGGTTCGACTTCTTCCAAAGCTTCGGCGGCAACGCCTTCGTCGAGCGTCTCGAAGACTGCTTCGCGCTCATCGGGGGCCAGGTCTTCAATAATGTCGGCAATGTCGGCGGGATGCAGTTTGGCCAGGCGCTCGTTCGAGATCTTCAGCTTTACGCGGCGTGCGGGATCGGTTTCGATGATGTCGACAAAGTCCCAGGGAATGGTGCGCGGAGGAATCTTCTTCAGCAACGCCCTCAAGGCAGGGCCTGGAACCACTCCGCGTAGCAGGCGCCTTACCGCGCCGCGCGGACCTACATCCACCGAACCTACCCGGAGGATCGGCTTGTGGTTCGTTGCATCGTGCTGAAGGTCAACGTCGTTGACTCGCACGACCTTGCGGCCAAAGACGTCGATGACCTGCTGATCGAGCAAATCGCGTTCCAGGAGCAGCAGGCCTTCCCCACCATCCTTTGGGATCCACTCGGCATAAGGAGTAGACGCACGCACACCACCGTTCAGGGCAGTGACGGCGGTTAATGGGAGCATGCGATCGCCGGTCTTGGTGCGAACGATCATGCCGGAGATGCGGGCGCGATCTTCCTGGGGAGCGAGGGCGAGTTCGCGAACCCGTCCGCACAGGCCCGCAGGATCAAAAACCTGCGCGCCCAGCAGCTCCGTCAGTGCAATCGTTGACATCGTTGCTGAGAATACCCAAGTAGTTGCAAGGAATCCACAGGTTTGCCGTGGCTGGACGGAAGAATTCGGGGGGAGCTTCAAAACGGCACTCATGGAGAGTAACAGCTGGCTTTAAGACGCAATTCCGAGAATTGTGCTCGCCTCCGACAATTTTGTACTACACTGTCGCGCACTGCCGAGGGGCCTGCGCTCGAGGCTCGCTCGGACAAACTCCCCCTAAAATTTCAGACAAAGAGGGTGGATCATGGTCTCTCAAGCGCTAAAGCGGAGTTCCCGTCACCTTGATCGCCGTATTGCCAGCTACGGATTCGCCGCAATCGGGGCCCTTGCGATGACACCGGCAGCGGGCGCTCAGGTGATCTATACCCAGACTGATCTCAAACTTACCCATGGCGCCCTTACCTTCGACATCGATGCGAATGGGACCCCTGACTTCTATCTGGTCAATCGCCAGACCAACTCGTACTACTTCGTGGGTGGAGAGCTCTTCATGCGCGGCAACCCTCTCGAAAGCAACGCGGTAGTCGGACACGAGGGGAACCGAGTGTATGAGGCATTGCCGGTGCCAGAAGGCGTTACGATCGGACCCAACTCCCCAGGAAGTTTTTTAACGGCAAGCCGCCTTAAGGCTCCATTCATGGCGGAGGCTGCGTATTCATACAACGTGGGCAAAATTCTAAACGGTCGCTTTGCCAATACAACTGCCCAATATTTGGGATTTCGCTTCACCGGCAACCGAGCGACTCACTATGGCTGGATGCGGCTAAGCGTCATCGCTGATGTCACCAAGTTCCCATCCATCACCGTCAAGGTCTCTGGGTATGCCTATGAAGCAACTCCGGACACGGCCATTGTCGTTGGAGACCGCGGGCACAGCACGGCGCAAAGCCCGCAGATGCAACCATCCGGTCTCACGCTTGGCCAACTCAGTTTGGGGGCGGCAGGGCGGAAGTAAGTGTTTGAGGCAGCCGCCGTCGGCTATCCGGCGGAGCGTAGTTGCGCGGCGAGCCACGATACTCGATCCGGTTCGCTTCGCTCCGTGGATAGCTGAGGAGACTGTCCTTCCAGGCCTTGCGCCTGCACGTTGACTTTTCCACAACAACACTTCAAACTACCGGATTCGCTATTCCGGTGGATTTTCGATCGCGGCTGGGTCAAGGCACTCGCGGCAGGAACTGGAAAAGCGGTTTCCGCAGACGCA
>Ga0070741_10010024_pt1 | contig 18083 bp, 14 predicted proteins | sample Coa_R1_4_FD_66440 | JGI IMG/M metagenome (GOLD analysis project Ga0070741, IMG submission 66440) | Surface soil microbial communities from Centralia Pennsylvania, which are recovering from an underground coalmine fire - Coalmine... | ecosystem: Environmental > Terrestrial > Soil > Unclassified ...
GGGGTGATTGACCGCGCTCAGTTTCGCGCTTTTGCCGCGGTGCATGAGATCGTAGAACGGCGCGGCGCCTTCGGCCTGAACGACGGCCAACCGCGGCAGCCGGTCGATGAGGCCGAGCTCCAACATTTCACGGAGGCCTTTGCCGAATGCGGAGGTGTTGCCAAGATTGCCGCCGGGCAGGACGATCCAGTCGGGCACGCGCCAGTCGCGCTGATCCATCAATTCCGTCATTATGGTTTTCTGGCCTTCAATCCGGAAGGGATTGATAGAATTCAAGAGGTAAATTCCGAGCCGCTCGGCCAATTGCCGGACGAGCGCCAGGATTTGATCGAAATTGGCTTCGACCTGGAAGGTACGGGCGCCGTACTCGAGAGCCTGCGCGAGCTTCCCGTAGGAGATATTGCCGTGTGGAATAAAGATGATCGGCTGCAGTCCGGCCGCGCTGGCGTAAGCCGCCATCGAGGCCGAGGTGTTGCCGGTCGAAACGCAAGCGACCCGTGTCATGCCCAGCCGGAGCGCCTGGGCCGTGCCGCAGGTCATGCCGTTATCTTTGAAGGAGCCGGTCGGATTAAAGCCCTGGTGCTTGAACACCAGCTTGTCGAGGCCGCCGTACTGGGCCGCCTGTTTTGCCTCCAGCAGGGGGGTGTTGCCTTCCCGCAGCGTGACCACGCAACTGTACGAGGAAAGGAACGGAATGAACTCCCGGTAGCGCCAAACGCCGCTTTGGTCAAGAGGCGCGTTGGAGGTTCGCCGTTCGCGCCACGTCCGCCGCAACATGGGCGCGGATTGCTCCGGCCTCTCGTAAACGGCCTCCAGCAGTCCCCCGCAGGTTGGGCAATTGTACAGGACATCCGTGATCGGAAAACGCGCCCGGCATTTCTCCTCAAAACAAATCAGTTCAGCGGTCATGAAGTTTCATTGTAAACTCCGGCGACCGAGGGATGAATAGAAGCCTACGGGAAGTGAGCCGTGTCCACGCAACCGATCGGTGTGTGGCGCAGCCGTGTTCAGACACCATGACGAATCTTGAAACCGCCGCAATGCCCACGTACGGAGACTAGGCCCCCTGGCTGGCCGGTCAGGGATTCTGATGATTGCAGCAGGTTTGGCGATCATGCTCCTCGCCATCGGAGTGCTCACTCGTGCGGCGTTCCGTGTGTCGCGGCAGTATGCCGACGGCGCGCGCGAGATTTCGGCCTATCTGCGGTCGCGCAAGGCCCGGGTTTCAGTCCTTGGCGACGGCGGCTGTCGGCGGCGAGCACCCCGCTATAGTCAACGGCGTGCATGTCACCGCATTGTTCCTCACAGATGGTGCGGTCGATGTCGGGGCGCGAGCCCGCTCCGCGGCGCCGGTCCTATAGGCGGTTGGCCCGATATAATTGTCTCAATGCCTGAGATTCGGCATTCCGTCTGCGCGCTGGATTGTCCGGACTGTTGTTCGCTGCTCCTTAATGTCGAAAACGGCCGGGGCTCGCGGCTGCGTGGGAACCCGGCACATCCGATCACACGTGGATTTCTGTGCGGGAAGGTCGCGCAGTACCTGGAGCGCGAGTATTCGCCCGGGCGGCTGCTCTATCCTCAGCGGCGAACGGGCGTAAGAGGCGAAGGCAGATTGGAGCGCATCTCGTGGGATGAAGCGCTCGACACGATAGGCGCGCGTCTGAAGTCGATCGCGGAGCAAATCGGGCCCGAAGCCATTCTGCCGTACAGCTATGCCGGGACGATGGGTCTGCTCAACGGGTCCGGCATGGACCGGCGATTCTTTCACCGGCTGGGCGCCTCGCGTCTGGATCGCACGATCTGCTCGACGGCCGGCGCCGCGGGTATGACCGAGGCATTGGGGGCGCGCTACGGCACCGAGCCGGAGCAGTTCCGTCATGCTCGGCTGATTTTGGCCTGGGGCGCGAATGTTCTCGGCACGAACGTCCATCTGTGGCCGTTTATTCTGGAAGCCCGCCGCAATGGCGCCCGGTTCTATACCATCGACCCGCACCGCAACCGCACCGGCGCCCTTTCCGATAAGCATTTCTTCATCAATCCCGGGAGCGATGCCGCGCTGGCGCTGGCGATGATGCACGTGATTATCGGCGAGGGTCTGCACGACGCAGGATATATTGCCCAGCATACGGAAGGGTTTGACAGTCTACGCGAACGCGTCAGAGGATGGACACCCCAGCGCGCGGCCAGCTTCACCGGAATTCCCGCGGACGAGATCGTTCAATTGGCGCGCGAATACGCGACCACGCGACCCGCCGCCATCCGGCTGAACCTCGGCGTGCAGCGAAGCGAGCGCGGCGCGATGTCGGTTCGCACGGTCGCGCTGCTGCCTGTGCTGACCGGATCGTGGCAAGAAATCGGTGGCGGCCTCCAGCTCTCGACTTCGCAAGCCTTTCACGTGAACCGCGCGGGTCTGGAGCGGGCCGATCTGCAGCAGAAAGCGCTCGGCCGCGAGGCGCGCCTGGTGAATATGACGGAGCTGGGAAAGGCATTGAATAGGCTCGATGGCCCGCCAGTCAAGGCGCTCGTGGTCTATAACTCCAACCCAGCCGCCATCGCGCCCAATCAAAACCGGGTGTTGACCGGGTTACGCCGCGAGGACCTGTTCACCGTGGTTCTCGAGCAGTTCCAGAACGATACCGCGGATTTCGCCGACATTCTGTTGCCCGTGACTACTTTCCTGGAACACACCGACCTGTATTACGCATACGGGCATCACTATTTGCAACTCGCGCGGCCCGCCCTGCCGGCGCCCGGCGAGACGAAATCAAACGTCGAGATCTTCCGGTTGCTGGCGGAGCGCATGGGTTTTGATGATTCGTGCTTTCAGGATTCCGAAGACGAGATGATCCGGACGCTGCTCGATTCCGAGCACCCGTTTATCAAAGGAATCACTCTCGAACAACTGGACCGCGAACATTTTGTCCGGCTGCGGATTCCCGAGCCGTTCCTGCCTTTCGCGAACGGGTTCGGCACAAGCGACCGCAAATGCCATTTTCACGCCGAAACCTTGGACTACACGCCGCCCGTTGAATCGCGCCTGGGAGCCGCGGAGTTGCGAGCAAAATATCCTCTGGAGCTGATCTCGCCGAAGAACGATGACAGCATGAACTCCACCTTCGGGCATCGCGATGCGGTGGATCAACAGACGGCGACGCTGGAGATGCATCCCGTGGACGCGGCGCGCCGGGGGATTGGGGATGCCGATCGGGTCCGCTTGTTCAACGATCGCGGCTCGTGCGTCCTGGAGGCCCATGTCGATGGGACTGTGCCGCAAGGCGTGGTGGCGACGCGCTCCGTGCGGTGGGGAAAGCGGGCACCGGATCGGCGGAACGTGAACGTGCTCACGTCCGAAGTCTTGACGGACGTGGGTGGCGGACCGACGTTTTACAGTTGCCTGGTTGAGGTCGAGCGGATCGGAGATTGATCGCTCACTACAGGTTGCGATCGAAAAATTCGAGCAGCATTTCATTCATCTGGTAAGATGCCGCGCCCGTGATCCCGTGGGTTTTCTGCGGGTAGATCATCAGCTCGAACTGCTTATCCGCCGCCTGTAACGCGTCGATCATCTGAAGCGAATTTTGGAACAGCACGTTGTCGTCCTCGACATTGTGAACCAGCATCAGCCTGCCTCGCAAATTGGCGGCGCGCTGGGGCAGTGACGTGGAGGCATAACCGTCCGGGTTCTCGCTCGGCAGCCCCATATAGCGCTCAGTGTAAATGGTGTCGTAATTGAACCAGGAGGTGACCGGCGCGCCTGCAAATCCGGCGTGAAAGACATCCGCGGCGTTCAGCAGGGCATTCAAGGTCATGAAACCGCCATAACTAAACCCGTAGATTCCGATGCGCTGGGGATCGGCAATTCCGAGCGAGAGCAAATGCTTCACCCCGGCGACCTGGTCGGCCAGTTCGTTGACGCCGAGCTTGTGATAGATAGCAGTCTCAAAGGCGTGTCCTCGTCCCGGGCCGCCGCGGTTCTCGGCCTGCCACACCAGGTACCCGCGATGAGCCAGCACCTGTTCAAGGGCGATGCCGCCCCACGCGTTGCGCGCCGGCATCGCTGCACCCGGCCCGCCGTAGACCTGCACGATTACCGGATATTTCTTGCCGGTTTCAAAGCCTACGGGCTTGATCAGGCGCCCGTAAAGGGGCGTTCCCTCGGCGCCCGTGAACGGGATGATCTCGGCAGGCAGCACATTATAGGCCTCGGCAGCCGCATCCCTCGCCCGGTACACGCTCAGTGCCGTTCCATCAGCGGAGCGCAACATCGTAACGGGAGCCGCAGCCAGGCTCGACACTGTGTCCAGGTAATACGCGCCGCCCGGACCCATCGAAATGCTGTGCGTGCCGGCTTCCTCGGTGAGGCGTTTCTTGCCGCGGCCATTGAGCCCGACCGCATACAGGTGCCGCTCGAGATGCGTCGCTTCGCTGGAGGTGAAGAATACCCGGCCGGCGGTTTCATCCACCGCCTCAATGCGGCTGACTTCCCAATTCCCCCGCGTCACTTGCTTCACGGTCCTGCCGTCATTCGAATAAAGATAAATATGGCGATAGCCGTCGCGTTGGCTGGTCCACAGGAAACGCTCACCGTCTTTCAGAAAGACGAGGCCGCCGTCAAGGTTGATCCAGTATGGGTCGGATTCCTGAAACAACGTCGAAGCCGCGCGCGATTCCAGATCGAACGCCAGCGCTTCCATCCGGTTCTGCACACGATTCGTGCGCACCACGTACAGGCTCTTGCCATTGGGCATCCAGCCGGCTCGCGCGATCAGGTGGGTATTGCGGGTGTCGCCCACGTCAAACCATCGCGTAGGCCCGCCGCCGGCTGCAATCACTCCCAATCGCACGTCGGCATTATTCTCCCCGACTTGCGGGTAGCGTTGCGGTTCGAACACGGCGCGGGGCTTGAGCAGATCCTCATGTGGAAACAGCGGCTCGCGGGACGTATCGAATTGCAGATAAGCGAGTGACCGCGAATCAGGCGCCCACCAGAATGCCGTGCTCAATCCGATCTCCTCCGGGTAGACCCAGTCCAACCCGCCATTCAGCAGGGTAGTGGACCCGTCGGAGGTCAGACGGGTTTCCTTGTGCGTTCCGATGTCCACAACGTACAAGTCGAACTCGCGGCGGAACGCTACTGCCTCGCCGTCGGGTGAAAGTTTCGGATCGATCTCGGCAACCGGCGTCTTGGTGAGTTGATCCCATTTGCCGGTTTCGACGTGAATGAGAAAGAGGTCACCGTTGCCTGTGTAAAGCAAAGACTTTCCATCAGCCGACCACTCGATGCCGCCAGTGTGCGCACGCCGGTTTGTCCATTCCATAGGCCCGCCGTCCGGTGGTTTCAAAGCCGCATCATCGAGCGCGGCGAGCGTCACAATGAGCCTGGAACTCTTGGCCGCTGGGAAGTAAAGTCGCAGGTCTTTGCCCTGTTGGTAGGCGAAGCTTTTACCGTCGGGCGCCCAGTGCGGGGGCCCCGGGGCGTTGCGCGCGGTCGCCTCGCGCCCGAACTCGCGCAGGCTTTCCAGCGTAATCGGTTTTTTTTGCGCGCAGACCGCCGAGGCGCACAGAACGAGCAGCGCGAGCCTTGACATGATCGAGAGGACAACGGGGCAGAATTCTCTCCTGCCCCCGAAACTTATGCCAGATCCTGCGCCCGAATCGGCAATTTCCGCAGACGCTTGCCGGTCAGGGCAAACAGCGCATTCGCAACTGCGGGAGCAATGGTCGGAGTGCTAGCCTCGCCGATGCCGCCTGGATTTGCCTGGCTCGGCACGATGTACACTTCGACTACCGGCATTTCGTCCATGCGTAGCGGATCGTATTGATTGAAATTCGCCTGCTGGACGCGGCCCCGGTCGATGGTGATTTCGCCCTTTAGTGCCGCCGACAAGCCGTAGACGATGCCGCTCTGGATCTGCTGCTCCAGAATCGCCGGATTGATGGTCTGGCCGCAATCCACGGCGCACACGACGCGGTGAACCTTCGGCTTGCCTTTCTCGATAGAGACTTCGGCCACCTGCGCGTTGAAGCTGCCGATATTGTTGACCAGAGCGATGCCGCGTTTCCGGCCAGCCGGAAGCGGCTTACCCCAACCGGCTTTTTCGGCCGCCAGTTCCAGCACCGCCAATGCCCGTTTGTCGTTGGCGACCAGGCGGCGCCGCAACTCGAAGGGATCCTTGCCGCCAGCGTGTGCTATCTCATCGATGAACCCCTCGGTAAAGAAGGTGTTCTGCGAGTAGCCCACGGAACGCCAGTAAGTGGTCGGAATGCCGGGCTCGCCCACGTGATAGTCGACGTGCATGTTCGGGATGGAGTAGACCATGTTGGCGATTCCATCCACGCCGTTGCGATCCACGCCGTTTTGCATCGGGGCAAACGACGGGCACACCACGCGGCTGGTGAGTGCGACCGGCCATCCGTCGGCATCCAGTGCGGCGGCAAATTTCGTGTAAGAGGCCGGGCGGTAGAGGTCATGCTGCATGTCGTCCTCGCGCGACCAGGTGAGCTTCACGGGAGCGCCTACCGCCTTGGAGGTCTCGACGGCGTCGGCGATGAAATCGTCCCCGCCGCGTCGGCCGAAGCCGCCGCCGAGAAACAGGGTATGAACCTGCACCTTTTCCGGCGCGAGGCCGGTGATTTTCGCAGCCCTTTCGCGAGCCGCGGTCTGGATTTGCGTCGCGGCCCAGACATCACATCCATCGGCACGCACGTGGGCCGTGCAATTCATCGGCTCCATGGGCGCATGCGACAAGTACGGCGCTTCGTAGACGGCCTCGATCTTCTTGTTGGCGGCAGCGAGGGCGGCATCCGCATCGCCCACTTTGCGTGCGACCGCGCCGGGTTTCGCCGCCAGATCCGCGAACATCTGCCGGATGCCGGGGGTCGACCACTTTGCGGTCGGACCTTCATCCCAGGTCATCTTTAGGGCGCGGCGGCCTTCCATGGCGTTCCACGTATTGTCCGCGACGATCGCAACACCGCTCGATATCTGTACGACTTGCTTTACGCCGGGAACGGCCTTCGTTTTGCTGTCGTCGAAGCTGGCGACCTTGCCGCCGAACACCGGACACTTCGCAACGACGGCATAGAGCATGCCGGGGACTTTGGCATCGATGCCGAACACGGCGGTGCCGTTCACCTTGAGCGGCGTATCGATGCGCTTGAGCGATTTGCCGACATACTTGAATTGCTTGGCGTCTTTCAGAGCCGGCGTGGCGGGGACGGGAAGCTTGGCGGCGGCTTCGGCCACGCTGCCGTACGTAAGCCGCGCGTTCGATGAAGTGTTGATGATGACGCCGTTATCGGCGCGGCATTGGGATTTATCGACGCCCCACTTCTGAGCCGCAGCCTCGATCAGCATCTCGCGCGCGCTGGCGCCGGCGGACCGCAGCGGCATCCAACTCGTTCGCACGCTGAGGCTGCCAAAAGTGCCCTGCAGCGGGCCGTAGAGCTTAGGATCGACGCCCGCGATCTCGGTGCGGACGATCTTCTTCCAATCGCAGTCCAATTCCTCTGCAAGGATTTGTGAAAGCGAGGTGAGCGGGCCTTGTCCCATCTCCGATTTGGCGATCACGAAGGTGATGTTGTCGTCCGCGCCGATATGGATGTAGCCGTTCAACTTGGCAACCGGAGCGCCGTTGGCTTGTGCCGCTACCCGCGAGGGGAGGGCAAAGGTAAGGGTCAGGCCGGCGGCGCTGGCGGCGCCGGTCTTCAGGAAATCGCGGCGATTGACCTTCTTCACGGCCTTCATGCCACACCTCCCTTGTTGGCCGCGCCATTGGACGCGGTCAGAATCTCCGATGCCCGGTGGATTGCCCTGCGGATGCTCTGGTAGGTGCCGCAGCGGCAGAGGTTGCCCTTCATGACCTCGTCGATATCGGCGTCCGTCGGCTTGGAATTCTTGGCCAGCAGGCCGGCCGCGGCCATGATCTGGCCGGACTGGCAGTATCCGCACTGCGGCACGTCGTTTTCGATCCATGCGCGCTGCACGGCGTGGGTGCTGTCGGCCGAGAGACCTTCGATCGTGGTGATGTTCTTGCCGGCAATGCTCGAAACCGGTGTGATACAGGAGCGAATCGCCTGGCCGTTGAAGTGGACGGTACAGGCGCCGCACAGCGCCATGCCGCACCCGAACTTCGTTCCCGTCATCCCCAGCGTGTCTCGCAAGACCCAAAGCAGCGGCATGGCCGCGCTGACGTTCACCGTCTGCGGCTTGCCGTTCACGTTGAATTTAAATTCCGCCATGCATCCTCCTCGCGTGCGGCCCAGTAAGCTCCTTAAAAGATATCACTTTAAGTACGATGGATGCATGTTGGCTGTGCATCTGGAAGACGGGGCAGTGACCACCCGGGAGCTGCCGGTTCCCGCTCGCCTCGAGGGTTTCGCGCTGCTGCGGCTGTTGTGCGCGGGGATTTGCAATACGGATCTGGAACTGTAGCGCGGGTATTACGGGTTCACGGGCATCCCGGGGCACGAGTTTGTGGGCGAAGTGGTCGAGGCCGATACACGCGCGCTGGTGGGCCGGCGGGTTGTCGGCGAGATCAACTTGGCGTGCACTGGCTGCGAGTGGTGCCGGCGAGGTCTCGGCCGGCACTGTCCGAACCGCACCGTGCTGGGGATTGTGAACCAGCCTGGCGCCTTCGAGGAGTTTTTCTTGCTCCCTGAGCGCAACCTTCACGTGCTACCCGATGCGGTTTCGACCGAGCGCGCGGTATTTACCGAGCCTCTGGCCGCCGCTTGCGAAATTCTCGACCAGGTTGCGATTCCCGAAGGCGCCGAGGTGGCTGTGCTGGGCGATGGCAAGCTCGGCCTGCTCGTCGCGCTGGTTCTCAACGCGCGCGGGTATCGGGTGCATCAGTTCGGACACCATACCGGAAAACTGTTCATCACGGCGGCGGCGGGCGTTTCGACCGAAATTGCGGACGGGACGTTGCCCGAGGCGGCTTACGATTGGGTAGTGGAAGCCACCGGAAATCCGGAAGCGTTGCGGCTAGCCGCAGCGATGACACGCCCGCGCGGCACGCTGATCTTGAAATCGACGGTGCACGGGCTGGTCAGCGTCGACACCGCGCCAATCATTGTCAATGAACTGACGCTGGTGGGCTCGCGCTGCGGCCGCTTCGAAGCATCGTTGCCGCTGCTCGACCATCCGAAGATCCACGTGGATGAAATGATCGCTGCACGCTATCCCCTTCGCGAAGCGCCGCAGGCCTTTGCGCACGCGGCGAAGAAGGGCACGCTGAAGGTGCTGTTGGGAGGTTGAATTAAGGCCTCAGGAACGCTCCGATAGCCCGCAGGGTGGAATACGCGGGGTAGATCGCAACACCGGCCGAGACCAGCAGAGGAGGCACCAGTGCCGCCCATTTGCGGGATGCCAGACCCAACAGAGCGACCCAGAGGATCAGGGGCGACAGAGTCCGCCCGTACGCGTAGGCGCTCATCAATGGCTCCGGGTGGCCCATTAACAGTGCCATAAAAAGAAAAAACGCGATCGTGAGCTTTATGGGATCGCACCATTTGGTTTTGGACACCCAAAGCCATTTCGCGGCTAGGGCGAGGCAGAATATGTAGCCGGCTAACGCGAGGAAATCAATCGTCTGCATAAATACGTAGAGCGATTTATCTGAACCGGGGTAATCGTGGCTTACGGTCAACAGACGGACAAACAACCCGAACACCGGTCTCGCAAAGTTATGCATTGCGCCCGTGGGCCCAGTGTGCGCCGCCACGTAGAGCGTCCAAGCAGCGGTTGGAAGCGCGGCGGTCGCGAACACGGCGAAACGCTTCCAGCATTTTCCAAAAGCAGCAGCCGCGAGAATGCCGGCCAGAATCAGGATTCCAGTTTCGCGGATGAGAGGCGCGAGGGCGGCAATGATGTACATGGCCCTCCCGCGCCCGAGCCTGGTGTAATACAGCTGGCCGGCGAAAAGCGCGCACATAGGACCATCAACCAGAAGGCGCTCAATGGAAGCAAGCGTCGCCGGCAGGAGAAGAAACGCCAGCACGCCCCAAATCGGTGGGCAGCCGCTTAAGGACAGCCAGCAGCAGGTCCAGTACACTCCCACCGTGCAGAGAGCGACGACAATGAATTGATAGGCGCGGTCAATAAATCGGTCCTGCCCGCCCGACACCGCCCAGGCGAGGATTGGGACGAGAATTCGTCCGTACCGGCTGCGAGGATCATCAATATTGCGGGCGAAATCTCGACGGAAAAATGGATCGTGCGCCACGTAACGATAGAACTGGCCGTCGTAACCGGTCGAATTCTGAAAGAGGTACGTTCCGGCTTGAAGCGGAGGCGGCACCGAAAGCTGCCCGCCGGTGAAGAACAGGGCGCTTTGCTGGCCATCGTAGCGGAAGTGGATGATGAATTCCTGCCACGCGAAAATGGCTGCTGCGGAGATGCAGGCCAGCAGCAGACAGCGGGTTGAGGGGTTGGGAGGCATGCAGTCTCAGGCAGCGAGCGGCTGTTGCTGCGTCATGCAGTGCAGCGCGCCCAGGCCCCAGATTAGCTCGGTACAGTTGATGCCGACGACTTCGCGGTCTGGAAAAAGCTTGGCGAGAACCGAGAGGGCGACGCGATCGTTTGGGTCATTGAAGGTGGGGACTAGCACCAGCCCGTTTGCGATATAGAAATTTGCATAGCTGGCCGGCAGACGACGGCCGGCGAATATCAGCGGATGCGGCATGGGCAGTTTGATGACGCGCAGTCCGGCGGCTCGCAACAAGCGATAGTTCTCGGCCAAAGGAGCGTGATTCGGATCGTTGCGATCGCGTTCCCAGGCTGCGACCACGGTTTTGGCCGAGACAAACCGCGCGATGTCATCGATGTGGCCGTGCGTATCGTCGCCGGCGATGCCGTTGTGCAGCCAGATGACACGCTGCGCGCCCAGGTAGTCCCGGAGGGCACGCTCGATCTCGATGCGCCCCATGCCCGGATTGCGCGCCTGCACGGGGCTAAGCAGACATTCTTCCGTGGTGAGGAGCAGACCCCGCCCATTGACGTCGATACTGCCGCCTTCCAGGACCATATCCTGTTCCCACGCAGGCTGCTTTAGGTGACGCGAGATGAATTCTCCGGCCGCGCGATCGCATTGCCAGTCGTCATATTTGGCCCACGCGTTGAAACGCCAGCGGGTGAGCGCGACCTCGCCGCGGCGGTTCTTCACGAAGAGCGGGCCGTAATCGCGCGTCCAGACGCGGTTGGTGGGGCACTCGAGAAATTCCACGGCGTCGAGCCGCGCTCCCACTCTGCGGAGCACCCGGACGGCCCCTTCTTTCAGCGGTTGGTCTTGCACCAGAATGCGCACACGCTCCACCTGGCTGAGCTTGCGCACGATCTCGCCATACACCCACGGGATGGGTGCAAAGCGGCCCGGCCAGTCCGAGCGGTTGTGGGGCCAGGCGATCCAGGTGGCCTCGTGCGGCTCCCACTCGGCGGGCATCCGGTAGCCGAGGCTGCGCGGCATCTCTCGTGTCAATCGATCACCCGGCTGGTGATTCCGGCGTAAGCGTCGATGCGGCGGTCGCGGAGGAACGGCCAATTGCGGCGGACCTCTTCGATGCGCCGCGGGTCGCATTCCACGATCAGCGTCTCTTCGGCATCGTGCGAGGCCTCGGCGATGACCTGCCCGAATGGGTCGGCGACGAAAGACTTACCCCAGAACTCGAGGCCATGCTCCGACGGGCCCTCATACCCCACGCGATTTACAGCCGCTACGTACAGCCCGTTGGCAATGGCGTGGGCGCGCTGGATGGTGCGCCAGGCATCGTGTTGCGCGGCGCCGTACTGAGCTTTTTCCGAAGGGTGCCAGCCGATTGCCGTGGGGTAGAACAGGATCTGCGCGCCGGCGAGCGCCGCCAGCCGGGCGGCCTCCGGATACCACTGGTCCCAGCACACCAATGCCGCGATTTTTCCAAAGCGCGTATCGAAGGAGCGGAACCCGAGGTCGCCGGGCGTGAAGTAATACTTCTCGTAATAGAGCGGATCGTCAGGGATGTGCATCTTGCGGTAGGTGCCGGCGAGAGATCCATCGGCGTTGAAGATCAGCGCCGTGTTGTGATAAACGCCCGCCGCGCGCCGCTCGAAGATCGAACCGATGATCACAGTACCAAGATCGCGCGCCAAGTTGGCGAAACATTCACTCGTCGGTCCGGGGACGGGTTCGGCGAGGTCGAACAGCGCGGCGTTCTCTTCGCGGCAAAAATATTGCGAACGGAATAATTCCTGGACACAGATAATCTGCGCGCCTTTGCCCGCTGCCTCGCGGATGCGCCATTCGGCCTTGGCCAAGTTCTCGTTGGGATCCGTCGAGCAGGCCATCTGGATCAGGCCGATGCGGAATTTGGATCGCTGCACAACCATATTGTAGCGGCGCGATCGGCTGCTATGATGGCATTTCCATTGAATGACGCACCGGGCTCTGGTCCTGTTCGACATTGACGGCACACTGGTCCGCCGCGCCGGCCCGCACCACCGCGAGGCGCTGGTCGAAGGTATCCGCCGCGTCACCGGGCTCGAAACGACTACCGACGGAATTCCCGTGCAGGGGATGCTCGATCCCGACATTCTGGCGGAGATGATGCGGAATGCCGGCGCGGCTCCGGCTCACATCCGGGCGGCCTTGCCGGAGATCATCCACGCCGCCGAGCAGCATTACTTGCGGAGCTGCCCACCGCTCTTCAGCAAGCATTGTCCGGGAGTCGAGCCGGTGCTCGTTCGCCTGCAGCGCAAGGGTATTTTGCTGGGACTGGTGACCGGCAATCTGACGCGGATCGGCTGGCGCAAGCTGGGCCGGGCGGGCCTGCGCCGATATTTCCGCTTCGGCGCATTCGGCGAAATGGCGAAAACGCGCGCTGGCCTGGCTCGCCGGGCAATTCGCGAGGCACGCCGGAGGGGGTGGATCGAGGGCACGGCGCCGGTTTCCTTAATTGGCGACGCGCCCACTGATATTGCCGCGGCACGCGCGAACCATATACGCGTTATCGCTGTGAAGACCGGCATCACGCCCCCGGAAGAACTGCACGTGCTCGCACCCGATTTTCTGTTGCCGAATCTACGCTATCTGCAACTGCGGATGCTGGAGTAAGGTGGACACCCACACCCGCGGTGGCGACCCGCTGATGGGGATCCGTTCGCCGCCCGGCGAGAGCCTCGGAGTCCGGTGTCCGGTCCGCCTGTTCCAATCTGGAACGCGTTTCATTTTGAATCGCACCTCGTTATAGAAATTAAGGTACTTAGCTCTTAAAAATAGTGGCCTACCGTTTGCAGTTCTAAGGTCGCCGGCGCAATCAAGCCGGCGCCCAGAAAATCCGAAAAAAGGATGGAAAACGATGCGGGTGCGAAGTGTGTCTCTACGGCGGCGGAAGGTCTCCCAAGAGGTCCGGGATCAAATCGTTCTCGACCATCTGTCCCTGGTTAAAGCAATCGCGATACGGGTGCACGAGAATCTGCCGGTGCACGTGGATGTGGATGACCTGATCCATGCGGGTGTGTTGGGGCTCTTCGATGCGGTGGAGAAATTCGACGCGTCGAAGAACGTGGCGTTTCAGAGCTACGCCAAACACCGCATCAAAGGGGCGATCCTGGACAGCTTGCGGCAAATGGACTGGGCTTCGCGCGATATGCGCAAGCGGCAGAAGCAGATGGAAACCGCGACCCGTGAGCTCGCGACGAAGTTAGGACGCACGCCTTCGGAAAGCGAGCTGGCACAGCACATGGGGATTGAGGTGAGCCGATGGCGGCGCATGCTGAGCGAATTGCGCACGGTGGGTCTGATTTCAGCCGGAGCTCGTTCGGAAGACGACCGGGACCCGATCCAGGAGTTTGCCGCCACGCCGGATTCGCAGCCGGATCGCATGTGCGCTCACCGTCAGTTGCAGGTCACGCTGGCGCGCGCCATGAAGACGCTGCCGGAACGATATCAGAAAGTCGTGTTCCTATACTATTCGAACGAAATGACGATGAAGGAGATTGGCGATCTGCTCGGAGTCAACGAAAGCCGGATTTCTCAGATTCACAAAACGGCTCTGCGAAAAATGGCGACCGCGCTACAATCCGAGGGGATCAACTCGGCGGGGGCCTTTTAAGCGACCCTAAGGGCCGGGCAGGTCGAAGGCCTGCCGCAGCGCTTATTCAGGGAGCGAGAAGAGATACGTCGTCAGGTTTTCCAGATCCTGGTTGGAGAGCTTGAACGGCGGCATGGAGGTTCCCGGGGAGAGCTTCTCGGGATCAGCGAAGTGCTGCTCGACCCAACTGCGGCTGCGGCGCTTGGAGAGACCGTTCAGCGCTGGGCCGATATCCATTCCTACGCCGTTGACCTTGTGGCAATCGCTGCATCCGTTTGCCTGATACACCAAGGCGCCCTGAACAGCGAATTCCGGAGCGTTCTCCAGAGCAGATGCGTTATCGGGATTGAGCTTCAGGAGAAAAGCCGCGAGTGAGTTCAGCTGCGCATCACTGAGCTGGATGGGCGGCATGGAAGTACCGGGGCGTACGCCCTGGGGCGACTTGAAATGCTGAATCATCCAGGCGGCATTGCGGTGGATCGTCGTGCGGGTGAGGTCCGGGCCGATTTGAGAGCCGTTGCTGTCGATGGCGTGGCAACTCACGCAGTTTTCCCGACGGAAATAGGCGATACCGGCCATTTCCTCCGGCGAGAGCTGCATCCAATCGGTGGGCGCTGAGTAATCGACAGCCACCTCCCGCGCCTCCGGCGGCGTGGTAATCACAGCGGCGGCAGTCAGGCCGGTCCAGCCGAGCGCGGCCAAAAAAACGACCGCAAAGGCAAATCCGCGCTTCGTGACCTTCACCATCTGGCCTCGATCAATGAACGGCACCAGGATAAGCAGTAAGACCGCTAGCCCGGGCAAGACCATGCTGCCCACCACTTCCAGGGGGCCATTGAAGAACTTGAGGAACTGGAACAAGAACATGAAGTACCACTCAGGACGCGGCGTGTACGCGGTATCGGTGGGATCGGCCAATTGTTCCAGCGGAACGCGTACGGCCACTGCCATCGTGAACAGAATGATGAAGACGACGAAAATGGCAAAGGTGTCTTTGAAAACCTGTTGAGGGTAGAACTTTTTCTTGGGAAGCGCTTCGTCGCCGGGCGCGGGCGCGACTCCATGTTTTCGCACGAGATAGACGTGAACGCCAATGAGCAGAGCGGTTATCGGGGGCAGCAGCAGAACGTGCATACCGAAGAAGCGCGCAAACGTGACAACTCCAATTCCGTTCTGGCTACCCAGGAGGCGGGTCAGATAGGGGCCGAGGACCGGCGCGGTCGCGGCGATCTGGGTGGCGACCACAGTTCCAAAATACGCGCGATTGTCCCACGGGAGCAGGTACCCGGTGAGGCCATAACCGAGCGTCAGCAGCAGCAGAATCACCCCGACCATCCAGGTGGCTTCACGCGGTTTCTTATAGGCGCCATACACGAACACCTGGATCATGTGAAGCACGACGACGACGATCATGATGCTGGCGCCCCAATGGTGAAGACCGCGCATCAGCCGCCCGGCAGTGAGCTCCGTCAGAATATAGCGAAGGCTGTTATAGGCATCCCCGGGTGTGGGAGCGTAATTGATGGCCAGCATGATGCCGGTGAACGCCTGGACCATGAAGGCGAAGAGCGCGACGCTGCCGAGCACCTGATGCCATCCGCTGGAGGCGGGGATCTCCTCGTAGAGGAACTTGCGGGCGGCGGTGTGGATTCCAGTTCGGTGATCGAGCCACTCGTTGATGGGTTTCAGCGGGCTCATGCGCTCTTCTCCGGAGAGGGCTGTAATCGGCCCAGCAGGAGCTTGCCGGCTTGGACCTTGGTTTCATACCGGTCGAGCGGGCGCGGAGCGGGGCCGCCGAGCACACGGCCGTCAATCCCGAAAACTGAATTGTGGCAAGGACAGACGAACTCGTTTTTGCCCATGTCCCAGTGATAGGCGCAGCCCAGGTGTGTGCACTGGGGGCCGTAGGCGGTCACCTGGTTGTTGGCGGTCTTGAGCACCCAGGCGGTGTCTTTTTCGCTGACGACTTTCCAGCCGTCCACACGATTGCGCCGGAACGTCACTTCAACGGGTGACCCGGCGGGTACTTGAGAAAGGTCCCCGGCTTCGACCCACTCGCTCTGACGGCGCATGCGAGGGGGAACCAGGAGGTAGATCAGGGCCGGAGCGGCCAACGCCGCTGTGATTAATCCCCAGATACCGTAAATGGCCGCCACATAGAAGCTTCGGCGCGTTTCGCCGGCGGCGGGGTGATGACTATCGGTGGTCTCCACATGGTCCATGGTACAAGAATTTTCCCCTAGAAAATGAGAGTACTCTGTAAAGGATTTGCAAAGACTGTGAAGGTTACACCTAGCCGCGGTGGAACGACTACTTGCGTCGCCGAACGGTGCAGCCCTTTAGGGCTACCGCAGTTCTTTGCTGTTGGGCGTGGCGGGTTCCGGGCCGTAATTCTCGCGGATTACCATGCTCTGATCCGAGTAAAAAGTGCGGCTGCCGCTGCTGTTATAGGCGATCGGGTTGGCATTGATCACGTACCCGCCTGGATTGCCGGTCAGCGTGAATTTGTAGCCGCTCTTGTCGCCCCCCGATAAGTCGTTTCCGATCAGATCCGCAGCCGACGCATTGGCATTGCCGCTGGCGGGCGGCCCGAGCTCAGCCAGTGATGTAGCAAAACGGCCAAACTGGGAGTTGTACTGCACCTGGGCCGTATGCAACGTGCGAATGGCTGCAATGGCAGCTGTCTCCTGCGAGTACATGCGCGCACGGCTCAGCTTGGGCAGCGCGATTGTGATGATGATCAGGATGATCGCCACCACGATCAACAGTTCGATTAGGGAAAACCCACGACGTTTTCTTAGATTCAACATATCCGCTACCTACATCCTATGACGGCTCAGGCCGGGGAAACGTGCAGGGAATCAAGCGACTGAACCAGCTGATGGATGGCCTCCACCTGGCGGCGAAAATTGCCTAACAAGTCGAGCCTCAGGGCGTTAGGTCCATCGGAGCGGGCTTGCTCGGGGCAATCGTGCACTTCCACAAAGATTCCGGAGATACCGACGGCCACCGCCGCGCGCGCCAGAATTGAGATGAATTCGGGCTGGCCCCCGGAGGCTGAGCCAGCCCCGCCGGGCAGTTGGACGCTATGGGTAGCATCGAAGACGACGGGCCACCCGGCATCTCGCATGATCTTCAGACCGCGCATGTCCACCACCAGGTTGTTGTAGCCAAACGAGGTGCCTCGCTCGGTCAGGACCACCTTGTGGTTGCCGGTGGCGGCGACCTTTTCGGCTGCGCGGTGGATGTCGTGCGGGGCGACGAACTGGCCTTTCTTGATGTTCACAATGCGCCCGGTGCGGCCGGCTGCGACCAAGAGGTCGGTCTGGCGGCAGAGGAGGGCAGGGATTTGCAGAATATCGGCCACTTCGGCGGCCGGCTCGGCCTGGGAGGGCTCGTGAATATCGGTAAGGATCGAAAAGCCGTCGGCTTTGACCGCAGCCAGGATCCGCAGGCCCTCGCGAAGGCCGGGACCGCGAAAGGAATCGCCGCTGGTGCGATTGGCCTTGTCGAACGAGGCTTTGAAAACGAAATCACCGAGCGCGTCGCGGATGCCGCGCGCCATGCGTTGCACGTGTTCTTCGCTTTCGATGACGCAGGGGCCGGCGATCCAGACCAGCCGGTCGCTCCGAAACGCGCTGTACTCAACGGGCACGCGAATACTGAGGCTCCGCTTGCAGCACGGGCGCCATCCGCCGCTGCCGATGTCCGTAGGCCGCGCCAATGAACGCCTTGAACAGAGGATGGGGCTCCATGGGCTTGGATTTGAATTCGGGGTGGAACTGGCAGCCGAGATACCAGGGATGATCGGCGATCTCGCAGATCTCGACGTAGGTGCCGTCGGGTGTCTCTCCCGTGATGCGAAGTCCCCCCGCCCGGAGGCGGTCTTCGTATTCGCGGTTGAACTCGTAACGGTGGCGATGGCGTTCGTGAATTTCGCGTTGTCCGTACGCATGGAAGGCGAAACTGTTTTCGGCAAGGCGGCAAGGCCAGCTTCCCAGCCGCATGGTGCCGCCGAG
>Ga0070741_10010025_pt1 | contig 18080 bp, 17 predicted proteins | sample Coa_R1_4_FD_66440 | JGI IMG/M metagenome (GOLD analysis project Ga0070741, IMG submission 66440) | Surface soil microbial communities from Centralia Pennsylvania, which are recovering from an underground coalmine fire - Coalmine... | ecosystem: Environmental > Terrestrial > Soil > Unclassified ...
TGGCGGCATTTCGAGCCACTTATCGCGCCTACCGCGCGGACGATCAATTGATGCTGGCGGCATAAACCGGCACGCGGCCTCACGGCTTTATGGGATAGGTCCGGGAGTCGATTGAGGCGTAGGATAAAGGTGGCGTAGTTCGCCATCCGATATGCGATCGCACCGCTCAGCGCCCGTTCTCCTCGTCGGTTTCGGATTACTTATCGGTCTGATTGCGCTATCGGGTATGGGCGCGCTGCAGAGGGCCCGGAGCACGTATCGAGACGTGTCGGCACTGAACGACCGTTACCGGCGAACGGATCGCATTCTGAATGCAGTGGCCGCGGGGATGTCCACGATGGGACTGCTGGCGCGGGACTACCTGCTGGATCCTTCCAATCTCGATGCGGCGGACTACCGGTCGAAACTGATGGCAGAACGATTGGCGATGGAGAGCGAATTTCGTGAGCTCAAAGGGGTAATCCGGGAACAAGACAAGCCGCAACTGGAGCAACTGCGCCGGGAAGCCGAGGGGTATTGGGAGGCCCTGGACCCGCTGTTTGAGTGGACCGCGGAACAAAAGGCAATGGAAAGCCGGAGCTTCCTGCGCCGGGAAGTGCTGCCGCGGCGGCGGGCCGCGCTGGCGATTACGCAGGAGATCTCGCGGCTGGCCGAAGCCAACCTCGATCAGCAGCGGCGGGAGATCGACAGCGAGCAGGCGTCGATGGCCGAATTCATCAGCCGCATGCTGGGAATGACCGTGCTGATGGGCGTGTTGATCGCGGGAGTAGCGGTGTTTCGGATCACGAAGCTGGAAACCCGGTCGGAGGAGCAGCGGCTTCGGACCGAAGCCGCGGAACAGGAGCTGCGGCGGCTATCGCGGCAACTGGTGCAGGCGCAGGAGGAAGAGCGGAAGTCGATCTCGCGCGAACTGCACGATGAGATTGGCCAGATGTTGACCGCGCTCCGCATGGAGCTGCGGGGCATGCAGGATCTCCGCGCGGCGCCGGAGGAGGAGTTCAACGATCACCTGGAGGGCGCCAAGCACCTGGCGGAACAATCGGTCCGGGCATTGAAGGATATGGCGATGGGGTTAAGGCCGTCGATGCTCGATGACCTGGGGCTGGGTTCGGCGGTCCAATGGCAGGCGCGGCAGTTTTCCAAGCACACGGGGATTCCCGTGAATGTGCAGATTGAAGGACTGCCAGCCTCCTTGCCGGAGCGTCATCGCACTTGCGTTTACCGGCTGGTACAGGAAGCGCTCACGAATTGCGCGCGCCATGCCAAGGCGCGAAGTATCGACATTACAGTGGCCAGCCGGAACGGGAACGTGGCCGTCTCGGTGAAAGATGACGGGATCGGGTTTGATCCAGCCGGCGTCCGAGGACGAGGGATCGGCCTGATTGGAGTCGAGGAGCGGGTTAAGGAATTGGGGGGAAGCCTCACCTTGTTTTCGCGCGTGCGGCAAGGCACTTCGCTGTCCGCAAAGATCCCGCTGCACCAGGAGGCTGCGGCGGGATGAAGGTTCGCATTCTGCTGGCCGACGATCACGGCGTGGTGCGGAAGGGGCTGCGGTTTCTGCTGGAGAGGGACCCGGAGATGGAGGTGGTGGGGGAGGCGGCTGACGGGCGCGAGGCGGTCCGGCTGGCCGAAGCCACAAATCCCGACGTGGCCATCATCGACATCGCCATGCCGCTGTTAAACGGAATCGAAGCGACAGCGCAGCTGGTAAAGCGGAATCCGAATCTCGGCGTCATCATTCTGAGCATGCATTCCGACGAAGATTATCTGCTGTCCGCACTGAATGCGGGAGCGAAGGGGTATCTGCTGAAGGAATCAGCGGAGGTCGATCTGGTGCGCGCAATCCACGCTGTCCGTAAAGGGACGCCGTTCTTCAGTCCTGAGATCGCAAGGACCATGCTGGAAGACTACATGCGCTTTTTGCAGCAGCGGAACCTGCAGGATTCGTTCGAGTTGCTGACCGAGCGGGAAAAAGAGGTGCTGCAGCTGCTGGCGGAGGGAAAGTCGAACAAGGAAGTGGCCTCGATCTTGAACGTCAGTGTTTATACAGTTGATACGCATCGTCTGCACCTGATGCAGAAGCTCGATCTGCACAACACGGCGGAGATTGTGCTGTATGCCGTACGAAAAAAGGTGATTTCGTAAGTTAAATCTCACGCCTTTTCGGGATATCTCCCGCTTCGGATGTCACGCATGATTGAAGCAGGGCATCGAGGAGGATGAGCATGGTCCCAGGTAATAGCAGCAGCATCTGGACGAGGGCTGGTCTTCATGAGCTGCTGAGAGAGCGGTTCGCGGGTTCGCGATTTATCGCGGTGTCGAATCGGGAGCCCTACATCCATAGGCGCCGGGACGGGAAGATTGACTGCATCCAGCCGGCAAGCGGCCTGACGACGGCGTTAGAACCCATTCTGCGCGCGACCGGGGGAACCTGGGTAGCGCACGGAAGCGGCGATGCCGATCGCCTGGTGGTGGACCGGCGGGACCATGTGGCGGTGCCGGAGGATAAGCCCGCGTACACGCTACGGCGCGTCTGGCTGGATAAGGAGATTGAGGATCGCTACTATTACGGCCTGGCCAACGAAGGGCTGTGGCCGCTCTGTCACATCGCGTTTCATCGTCCCGTCTTCCGGCAGGATGACTGGGAATGCTACCGGAAAGCCAACCAGGCGTTCGCGGACGCGGTGCTGGAGGAGGCGGAAGGAGAGCCGGCGTTCGTGTTCATTCAGGATTATCATTTCGCCCTACTGCCGCGAATGCTGAAGGAGCGCAATCCGAACCTGACCGTGGCACACTTCTGGCATATACCGTGGCCGAACCGCGAGGTATTTCGCGCGTTTCCCTGGAAGGAGGAGCTTCTGGACGGTTTGCTGGGGAACGACCTGCTGGGTTTTCACCTGCAGTACCATTGCGCCAATTTTCTGGAAACAGTGGATCGCGGTCTGGAAGCCATGATCGATGAGGACCGCTCGGAGGTGTGGCGCAGGGAGAGAGTGACGCGCGTGCGGCCGTTTCCGATCAGCATCGACTTCGCGCAACACACGCGCGAGGCTGACGGGCTGCGCGTACAACTGGAAATGGAGCGCTGGCGCGCGGAACTTGGGTCGCAGTCCGAAGTTATCGGAATCGGAATCGATCGCGCGGACTATACCAAAGGGATTCCGGAGCGGCTCAAGGCAATCGACCGTCTTCTCGAAAGCCACGAAGAATACCGCGGAAAGCTGGTATTTCTTCAAGTGGCCGTGCCCAGCCGGACGCAGATTGACGACTACCAGAAGTTAATCGAGGAGATCGACACCGTGACGGATACGATTAACCGGCGTTGGTCGCGCGACGGCTGGTGCCCGATTCATCTGTGCCGGCGCCATCTGCCGCAATACGAGCTGATGGCGCTTCACCGGCTCGCCAATTTTTGTCTGGTCACCTCGTTGCACGATGGCATGAACCTGGTGGCGAAGGAATTTGTGGCGAGCCGGTCGGACGGGGACGGCGTCTTAGTGCTGAGCAGTTTTACGGGTGCGGCGAGGGAACTGACGTCGGCTCTGCAGATCAATCCGTTTTCCGCCGACCAGATGGCGCAGGCGATCCGGCGCGCCCTGACGATGCCAACGGGAGAGCGGCGATACCGGATGCGGGCATTGCGGAGTGTCGTTCGCGAGAATAATATCTACTGTTGGGCTGCCAATATGGTAGGCACCGCGCTGCAGCCGGATGTGCGGGAGTATTCATACCCGCAGGCGGATCTGGTATCGCGGGCGGCTGGCTAAGCGGGCGGCTGTGAACCCGCAGATGGCGGAGGAGCAACCAGAGGATTCCGAAGTCGATCGCTTCATCCATGAGGAGATCGACAGTGTTCCGCATCTCGAAGCTCTGCTACTGATCTGGATCAGTCGTCCAAAGGAATGGTCTGCCGACGAACTGGCTAAACGCCTGTACTTGGACAATTCCGCCGCCGGGCGCATACTGGGAGATCTGGTAGGGCGCGAGCTGATTGCGACGGCCCAAGGCAATCCCAAGCACTTCCGCTATGAGCCGGGCGAACGAGACCGGCTGTTCAGCGCTTTGGAAGCCGCTTACCGCGGGGACCTGATTCGCATTTCGACAATGATCCACCGAAAGGCATCTCCGGCCGTCCTCGAATTCGCGCGAGCATTTCGCTTTACCAAGGAATGATTAAATATGGCTGAAGCCGTCTACCTGATCGGCATCCTGGTGACGCTTGTGTGCGCCGTGCTGCTGCTACGCGGTTACGCGCGCGGGCGTAAAAGGTTGCTGCTTTGGAGCGGGGTATGTTTCACGGGATTGACGATTACGAATGTGCTGGTTTTCGTGGATCTGGTGCTTGTGCCGACGGTAGACCTGTACCTGTGGCGGCTTGCGGCGGCCGCGGTTTCGATGGGATTCCTGTTGTACGGGTTGATTTGGGAAAGCAGGTGAGTCTTGATTCAATTCTTTCTTCTGGGTGTGATCGCGACGGCATCGGTTACGGCAGGTGTATTTTTTCTCAAATTTTGGCAAGACACACGCGACTCGTTATTCCTGGCGTTCGGTATGTCGTTCATCATTGAAGGGCTGAACCGCGCGGCCACGGCATTTCTTGCGCATCCCAACGAAGGAAGCCCTGAGATTTATCTGGTCCGGCTGCTGGCGTTTCTGCTGATTTTGGCGGCGATTCTGAGGAAAAATTTTGGGAAGAGCGCGTAGGGCGAACGCCTCGGTGTTTTGTCCAAGGAATAGGCGGCGTACGTATCGAATTGGACGCGGCGGAGCGCGCGGCGGCTGATAGGCGCGTCTGCCGCTCCCGCCGGCGGATCACTGCCCCGATATAAGATAAGAGTTCGCGGCGCGAGCGCCGGCCGCGGCGGATTCATGGACCAATCAAAGCGATTAGACGCCAGTTCGCTGGCGGCGGTAGACACGCATGTACACATCGAGCCGGATGCAACGGGCAACGAAGCCGATCAGGCGGCACGCAAGTATTTCGGCGAGACCGGCGCGCCGCGGGACCGGCAAGGGCTCATCGAGTATTACCGGTCGCGCAAAATCGCCTGTGTGATTTTTTCGGTTGACGAGCAACTCACGGGACGGCCGCAGGTTTCAAACGATGAGGTGCTGGCCCTGGCGGCGGAGAATTCCGATATCGCGATCGGGTTCGTCAGCGTCAACCCGATGCGCGGTTTCGATGCGGTCAGCGAAGCGCGGCGGCTGGTTGCTGCCGGCGCGCGCGGTTTCAAGCTGCATCCGCCGCTCCAGCAATTCCATCCAAACGACCGCAAAGCCTACCCGTTTTACGAGGTGGTCGCGCAGGCGAAGCTGCCCGTCATTTTTCACACCGGGCACAGCGGCATCGGCACCGGCATGCGCGGCGGCGGCGGCGTGCGGTTGAAATACGGCAATCCCATGGACATCGACGATGTGGCGGTCGATTTCCCGGACTTGCCCATCATCATGGCGCACCCGTCGTTCCCCTGGCAGGACGAGGCGATTTCGGTTTGTTTGCACAAATCACAGGTTTATATCGACCTGTCCGGCTGGTCGCCAAAATATTTTCCGGCCAACCTGATTCAGTATGCGAACACGCTGCTAAAAAACAAAATGCTGTTCGGGTCCGACTACCCTCTGATCACGCCGGACCGGTGGCTGGCCGATTTCGCGAAGATTGCGATCAAAGATGAAGTGCGCCCGCTCATTTTGAAGGAGAATGCGGTGCGGTTGTTCGGTCTGGGCGCCCAGGTGTAACAATCCTTATCTGCGGCCGCGAGGCGCTCACGGTAAAATCAGAAGGATGCCCTACCCTGAACAATTCATCACTCCCATGCGCGCGGATCTGACTCGATTTGGCGTGGAAGAAGCGCGGACGCCCGCCGACGTGGACAAGCTCCTGGCGCCCGGAAGCGGCACGGTTTTGATGGTCGTGAACTCGATTTGCGGTTGCGCGGCAGGACGCGCGCGGCCGGCGATCGGAATGGCGCTTCAACATTCCGTCCGGCCAACCAAGGCTGCCACCGTCTTCGCCGGAGCCGATGAAGCCGCGGTGACGCGGGTGCGCGCGATCCTGTCGCAGTATCCCCCTTCGTCGCCATCGATCGCATTATTCCAGGACGGCAAGGTCGTCTACATGCTGCACCGCAGCGACATCGAGCGCCGCGAGCCGTTCGAAATTGCCGAGCTTCTGAAAGGCGCGTTCGACCGCTTCTGCGCCGCCGACCAATCGCCGGCCCAGGTCAGGTAAGAGATACGCGTGCAGATCGACATCAAAAGCTTACGTCAGCATTACGGTTCGCTCTCTGATGACGAACTCGTCGCGATCGACCGCGACGAGCTCATCGAGACCGCACAGAAACTGTATGACGAAGAGCTGGAGCGGCGCGGGTTAAACGAGCCGGAGCAAGCGGAAGCCGATGCAGCCGAAGGAGACTACGCGCCCGGCGCGCCGGATGCCGGCGCGGATGCCGATTGGATCGAGGATGCCGCGTGCGCCTGCTCGTATGTGAGCCAGCCGGGCGGTTCCGCCGCAACCGACGCCGAGAACGCACGCGCGGCGTTGCAGGACGCCGGAGTCCCTTGTGAGATCTCGGTTATCGAGGCCGCGAGGTCCAGCGGCGATCAGCCGGCGCAGCATGAGTATCGGGTGATGGTGCCGGGCGCGCTGAACCTGAAGGCCACGAGCATTCTGGATAAGGAAGTGTTCAACCCCCAGCTCGAGGCGGACTGGCGCACGCACTTCGAAGAATTGACGGACGATCAGTTAGTCGCGCTCCATCCCGACGTGATCTGCGCCGGGCTGGTCGACCGCATCGCGCGGCTGAAGAGCGCGTATAACGACGAGATCTCGCGCCGGTTCAAACGTTCTTCCGAATGACCCAGGTCGTCATGCAGCGCTGGTTCTGAACGACGGTGGTCTTCACCGGATCGGCCAGTTGGCCGCCGAGCTCTGCCGTGAGCTGAAGCAACAGCGCCTCGTCGACCAGGTAACGTTCCGAACCATCGGGCAGCAGGAAACGGCGCCCGGCGATGCGCTGCATTCGATCTTCCATTCCGATCGACGAAGCGAGCCGGCAGAACAGGAGACCGCCGGGCTTCAGGACCCTCCAGGTGCCCTGCAGCATGGCGTTGAAGTGATCGTCATCGCGCGCGAAATGAAGCACCGCACTGCTGATGACCACGTCCGCCAGTGAGTCGGGAAACGACATCGCTTCCACCGGTTCCAGGCGAAAGTTTTCAGCGGGAAGCGACGGCGCCAGCGACGCGGCAAGGCGGCGAATGGCCGTTACGGCCTGCCGGTCGGCATCGGCGGCGAAGACCTCGTATCCCTCCCGGAGAAAGTAGCCGAGGTTCCGGCCGAAGCCGCACCCCGCTTCGAGCACGCGCATCCCGGCGACGATGCGCCCGCGCAGGAGCTGATCGAAGAGGTAGATATCCATCTGGCCGAACTGGTCAGAAAGTGTGGGCATCCTGATTAGTAACGGCCGCGGTTATGGCGCCTAATGACCTCACGTGCAATGGCCGCCGACATCTGGGCGACCGTTTTTGCCTTTCGTTTGGATCGTAGGCAGCCGACGACCTCGTCTAGAGCCGTAATCGGAAATCCGCTCGGCTTAACCAGCGGAATCCCGGCGGGGCTCTGGTTGAACCCCGTAACTGGTTCTCTAGCGGCGTCCGGTCGCCTTGCCATGGGTACAGTCAAATCATCGCACAGGGAGAACGACACACATGGCTGAATCCACTTCGGTCCAGTAGTTGAGGACCATGTCGAAGCGAATCGCCGGTGCGCCGAAACTACTTCTCCCGGCTCAGCCCCAACGCCCGGATGCGTTTGTGGAGGTTGGTGCGCTCCATGCCGAGGGCGCGGGCGGCGCCGCTCACGTTCCAGTTGGATTCTTCGAGCGCGCGCAGGATGTGCTCGCGCTCGGCGGATTCCCGCGCTTCTTGTATCGTGGACTTGGGGCCGGTCTCGCGCTGAACCCGGATCTCCACGGGGATCGATTCGCGCGTCAGATGCTCGCCCGCGCTCAGAATCGCCATGCGCTCAATCACGTTCCGCAGCTCGCGCGCGTTACCTGGCCAGCCGTGCGCTTCGAGCAACGGGAATACTTCCTCGCTCATGGTTTTGCGCTTGAAGTTGTTGCGGGCGCAGAAGTCTTCGAGGAAATATTGGGCGAGCGGACGAATGTCGTGCGGTCGCTCGCGCAAAGCCGGCACGCGGATCGGCACCACGCTCAGGCGGTAATACAAATCCTCGCGGAATTTTTCCTGCGAGACCATCGACGTCAAATCGCGGTTGGTAGCCGAGATCACGCGCACGTTGACGCGGATGATGGCTTCGCCACCGACCCGGTGGAATTCGCCCTCCTGAAGGACGCGCAGCAGCTTGGCTTGCGACGCGCCGTGCAGGTCGCCGACTTCGTCGAGAAAAATAGTGCCGCCGTCAGCCAGCTCGAATTTGCCGCGGCGCAGGCCGGTCGCTCCGGTGAAGCTGCCCTTCTCGTGACCAAACAACTCGGTTTCGATCAGCTCGGTGGGAATCGCGGCGCAGTTCACTTTGACGAATGGGCCCGCAGCAAACGGGCTGGACGCGTGGATATGCGCGGCGAGCAACTCCTTGCCGGTGCCGGATTCACCGATCAGCAGGACGCGGGCATCGGAGCGCGCGGCCATCGAGGCTTGCTCGACAGCGCGCAGCCACGCCGGCGAATCGCCGATCATTTTTGCGGCGCCGCCCACCATCTCGCGCAAGCGCTCGTTTTCCTTGCGGAGCGTGGATTGTTCGAGAGCGTTCTTGATGGCCAGCAGGACGCGGTCACGGCCAAGCGGTTTTTCGAGAAAATCGAACGCGCCAGCGCGGGTCGCTTCGACCGCATCGGCGATGGTGCCGTGTCCGGAGATCATGACCGCGGGCGCGGGAGCGCCGTTCTGCCGCACGGCCTTGAGCAGGTCGATACCATTGCCGTCAGGCAGTTTCATGTCGAGCAGGTAAGCGTCGGCGCGCTGCGCGTCGGGGTGCGCGCGGAATTCCGTCACCGAGCGGCACACGTTGACGGCATAGCCCTCGCGCTCGAGAATCATCCGCAGCGAACGGCCGATGTTCTCCTCGTCATCCACGATCAGAATGCGTTTGGCCATTGGCGATAGCGGGTAGCAGGACGCGGAATCCGGCGCCGCCCAGTTCTCCTTTCACGAGTTGGATGTCTCCCCCCGAAAGCAGCGCGCTCTTGCGCGCGATCGAAAGGCCCAGACCCATGCCGCGTTTTTTGAAGGAAATTGTGGGCTCGAACAAAGAGGCGCGTGCTTGCTCGCTCAGACCCGGACCGGAATCGTGCACCTCGATGGCGACGTGCCCGTTTTCCGCGCGCGTCCGGCCCAGGATGTGCCCGCCTTCGCCCGCGGCCTCCGCAGCGTTTTCGAGCAGGTTGGTGAGGATGCCTTTCACCAGGTCCTGATCGGCGATTACTGGCGGCGCGGTATCCGCAAGCGAGCAATCGTAGGCAACCTCGGGATGCGCATTCTTCAAAAACGTGATGCGCTCCTGCAACAGCGCGTTGACATCTACCGGAGTGGGACAAAGGGGCGGCTCGGCCGAGAACTGCGAGAATGCGGTGACGCGCCGCTCCAGAATTTCGATCTCGTCGACCACGATCTGCGCGGCCTGCTCGATAAAGGCGCGGTCGGCGGCCTCCGAACGGGCCACCATCTCTTCCACGGTGAGGCGGATGGGCGTCAGCGAGTTCTTCACCTCGTGGGCTGTCTTGCGCGCAAGCGATTGCCAGCCGGCGATCTGCCTTAAGTAGACCAGCCGCTCGGTGGATTCCTGCAGGCGGCTCGCCATGTCGTTGAAGGCGTGAATGGCGCGACCGATTTCGTCGTTACGGCGGGTGGTTACGCGCGCGTTCAGGTCGCCGGAGGCGAGGCGGGTCAATCCTTCGGTGAGCCGCTGGATGGGGCGGCTGACGCGACCGGCGAAATAGACCAGCAGAACCACAAACACCAGCCAGATGCCGGCGGCGAACAGAGCGTAAACGAGCTTGAAACCGCGGCGCAGATCGCGGCTGTTGGCGCGTTCCACCGCGGCGCGCGCTTCTCCGTACTGCCGCGCCAGCCGCTCCAGGCTGACACCCAGGTTCGCAGAATAGACCCAGACTTCATTGCCGTGGCGCACGTAATATTCGAGGCGGTCGCCATCGGCGCCGGAGTAGGCGAATCGTTCCGGCTCGTCGCTCTGCGCAAAGGAACGCACGGCATCGGGCCCGGCGCCGGCCGCGTATTTGAGAGGCTTCGCCTCACCGGACCGCACCTGCTTCTTGAGGTCGTCCCGCATGTGCTGGTAGTATTCCAGGCCGGTTTGCTGCAGCGATTGGGAAACCGCGTCGAGCTGGGCGGCGGAGGAATATTCGAGGCTGCGATCGAGCAAAGAGGTGGTAATCCAGACGGTCGCCGCCACGGGCAGAAGAGTAGCCGCCAGAAAGATCACGACGAGTCTGTTGCGCAGCCGGTTCACCCGTTTCTTCCCCTGCGTATCACGGTTCGGGGCAGTTCGGTGAGCCGCAGCGGGCCGGCATTCAGGGTCCACGGTTCTTCGTCCGGACCCGGTTTGCGGCTGAAGATTTCGATCAATCCGCGAATACTGATCCCGGGTTCGCCAACCACGGAGGACAGGTCCTTGGGATCGGCGGTTCGCAGCTCGAGCCGGAACCAGAAGGGCCGGTCGGACGGAACACCAAGAGCGCTGATCGCGAGATTGTCGAGACACCACGCCTCGGCGGCGGAAGCGGTGAGCCCGGTGACGCGGTGGTTGGTCGTGCCCAGAATCACGCTGAACTTCTCTTGCCACAAATCGTAGCTGACGGTCAGGCGCTCGGGGGCATGGCGCCAGACGGTGCCGCGATTGTCATGGAAAATCGTGAGCTGGGAAATAAAGACGACGGTGGCGCCATCGTGGAGCCGGTTCAGAGGACGCCCGGATAAGAAATGAAGTTGAGGCGCAGCCACATGCAAGTTATCGCCGTCGAAACTGACCAGCAGCCCGCCAGCAGTCCGGGCGCGGAGCAAAGGAACCGCAAGGCCGGCCAAAAGCCAGCTCCTGCGGCTAATCTGTGTGCGCGCGGATTCGCTGCTCAATAATTCATGCCCACCATGAAAATGGGGTCGGCGTGGCCCTCCCGGACCGGGAAGGCAAGCGCCAGGAAGAAGGGCCCCTGGCGCACTCCCGCCCCGACGGAGTGTCTCGGAACGGCGGGTTGACCACTTTCCCATACCGCCCCCGTATCGTAAAACACCTGAAAAAGGCCGTACCGATAATCGACGGAATTATGAATGATCCGGTTTCCACCAAACGGGTCGATCTGAAAGAGGTTCCAACCGCGGAGCAGGGTACTGTTGCCCGCGAAATATCGTTCGAACAAGGGCGCGCGCCCGGCGAGAAAGCCCGCCTGCACGTCATCGGTCAAGGTGCTCTTGCCATGAGTGAAGGTGTAACGGAGTTCCCAATGATGGCGGGCGTAGCCGAAGTCGCTGCCCAGGGTTCGAGCGGCAGCGCGCAGGCTATACACGGCGTCGACGTCCTGCCGGTCCTCCGAGCCTTCCGTATGATGCTGATACTGTAAGGAGCCCGTAACCGCGTTGGCGGCCTCCGCGGGCGCTCCGGCAAGCTCCGGCTGAAGCTGTTGGAAGCTGGCGCCCAGGCTGAGTGTCAACGGGCGGGCAAGGACAAACACGACCATGGGCTCGAAGTTCTGGCGACGGCGGTAAAGCGTGGAGGTCTCATCCGCGGCGGGCTGGCCGGGCGCCAGTGCCTCGCGGGTAGCATCGTTCCAGAGGTCGTGGTAGCTCTCGAACTGGAAGCGCAGATGGACTCGATCGGTCCCGAAGTGGGTGTTTTCGTATCGCGCCAGGATCCCGGTGTAGCGTTCCGCCAGAATGTCGCCGTCGCTCACCAGCCCGAAAGTGAGTGCATTGTTTCGGGCCGTAGCAGTGCCTTCCACTGCGCCGTTCCAGCCCTGCCGGGAGGAGTAGAGGAACTTCGGGACGGAGACATCGAAGCGGGCGGGACGTTGTGAGATCACGAACAGCACGCGCACCGAATCGGGCACAGTCCCACGCTGGATGCGATGGATCACAGTGCGTGCCTGAAATTCCTTTCGTAAGCGTTGGGCGAGATCGTCGAGCAAGGAAGGATTCAATTTGGCGCCGATGAGCGCGGTGATCTGGCTCCTCAGGCTGGAGCTGATCTTCTCATCATGATCGGAGGCGAGATTGGTAGACCAGCCGTCACCAGAGACAATAACGGTTTCCACCGTGTAGCGGGAATTCACGTTCGCTTCGGGATCTTCGGTTCCAGTGGCAAAGAGGGTTGGGGTGAGCAAGCTGCCAAAGACCAGGCAAGCGAGCGGGGCAAATCTCATGAGCCCCCGGGATGCACGCGGGGTGCCAGCGATAAATTATTGAAAATAAGTGGCTTATAAATGCAGTCGATGTGACTGGCATTCACAGGTGTGGAGACAGGCAGGAAATTTGCGAGCTCGATGGCGCGCTTACAGAACCTTTGCCAGTTCAGTGGCGAAGACACCGCGGGATTCCTGATCGCGGTCACGGCCGCTCCGCTTGCGGCGATGTGCGCGGGCTGGTGGTACGGTGCGAGAGGCACCTGCGCCCGGGCTGGGGGCACTCGGTGCGGCGGCTGCAGCAGGGCCGCGAGAGTCCTTACCCTTGGGGGGCTGGGCTGGGTTAGCGCGCAAGAGCCGGTCTTCGAGCGGTGCGCGATCGAACCGGCGGATGATGGCTTGCATTTCGTCGCCGGTTGGCGCTTCGACGAAAGCGAAGCCCTTGGATTCTTGCGTTTCGTGGTTGCGGATCACTTTGATGGAGTCGGCGACGAGATCTTCGGCGGTCAGCCATTGTTTGATATCGTCGGCAGTGACCCAGGTGGGAAGGTTGCCAAGAAAAACAGTAAAACTCATTCAGTTAGTTGATTAACTCCGTTGTTTGGATTTTTGGCGCTTCAAGGAGAGGATTCCGATCTGCCCACTCGATGTTATCAAAGGAAGCCACGAGATTGCAAACGAAGAAATGTCGCACGAGGGTACTAGCAGTATGGTAAGCAGTCAGCACACCCGCAAGCGGGTCTCCATGAGGCCGATCGTGCAAACCAGATTGTTGCAGCCTCTTTGTTTACGATAAACAGGGGGGCACAATGACGTTCGAAAACCTCTGTGTGACGCGCGAGGGAGCAGTATGCACGGTTACGCTCAACCGGCCGGAGCGGCGCAATGCGCTGTCACTGGAATTAATGGCGGAATTCACCCGATGCCTGGATGAGATCAGCCGGGACCCGGAAGTGCGGGTGGTAATCCTGAGAGCCTCAGGCAAAGTGTTCTGTTCCGGTCACGACCTTTCGCAAATGACGGGGCGCAATATCAGTGAATACCGGCGCATCTTTGATCTATGCACAGAGCTCATGATGAAGATCCAGCAGATTCCGCAGCCGGTAATCGCGGAGGTGCATGGGATCGCCACCGCCGCCGGGTGCCAGCTCGTGGCTTCCTGCGACCTGGCGGTGGCCTCCGAGGAGGCTGCCTTTGCCACGCCGGGCGTGAAAATTGGATTATTTTGTACAACTCCAATGGTCGCGTTGACGCGCGCGATCGGGCGCAAGCGAGCGCTCGAAATGCTGCTGACCGGGGAATTGGTGAGCGCACGTACGGCGGCGGAATGGGGGTTGGTCAACCGGGCGGTGCCGGCGGCGGAATTGCGCGCCACAACCGAAACGCTGGCGGCAAAGATTGTAGAGGCAAGTTCATTGGTGGTGGCGCTTGGAAAACAGGCGTTCTATACGCAAATCGATCTCGACCAGCCGAAGGCATACGCGTACGCGAAAGAGGTCATGTCGATGAACGCTCTGGCGGCCGACGCGCAAGACGGGATGTCGGCCTTTCTGGGGAAACGAGCGGCTTGCTGGGTGGGGAAGTAAGAGCCAGGACGGGTTAAGGCAGGCGGCGATAGATGACGCTCTGGCCGGAGCGGGCCACCTCGCGATAGTGTGCGAACCAATCGCGCAGGTCGGGATATTTGGCGATTGCCAGTTGCGGATTGTAGGGACCGAGACCATCGATGATGAAACTCGGGGACGAGCCGGCGAGCTCGGCGCGGCGTTCGCGGGGCCCGATGGTGTCGACCGCCGTCGATTGCGTCAGGTGGCGGTCGGCGGGCACGCCAGTCAGCGGTTGTGAATCGAGGTACCGCGTCGCGGCGGGCAGGCCGGTGTACACGTAGAGCTCGGGACGAAAGCCCCAGACGAACAGAGTATCGCCGCGGCGGACGAGCGGACGCAGCAACGCCGCAGCGGCGCGGCTGTCGCGGTCGATTGCAGTGTCCACCCAATTGGTCTGGCCGGAAGCCAGCCAGGCGTAGCGCGGCCCGAAGCGCACCAACGGAACAAGGAGCAACAGGGCCGCCCAGAGCCACCGGCGGCGGAAAATCGTGAAACCCCGCGATGCCGCTATCCCGAGCGGAGGCAAGAGCAGGAAATAATAACGGGGGAAGAAACGCCATCCCGCCAGGACGCCGGCCAGGGACAAAACGCACCAAGCGGCCCACTGAACGCCCGCGGGCTGCTTGTCGTCGCGCGCCGATCGGGCAAAAAACCAGATTGCGGCGGCCAGGAGGGCGATGTGAAAGCCAGCCCAGTCGAGCGAGCGCAGCAAGCCATTCCGCAGCGGACTTTCGCCGAGCGGGAGCGCGGCATAGAGGCGTCCCCAACGCCAGACCTCATCCCAGTAGGCGGGCAAAGCGCCCATCAGCGCCAACGCGACGGCCGCGGCGCCGTTCACAGCCGCGAAACCGGCGATGAGAAGCAAGAGCCCGGAAGGGTTCCAGACCGCGCAGACGGCAGCCACGAAGACGGCCTTAGGGCTGATCAGGAAGCCGATGCCGGCGAGCGCACCGCTCCAGAACGGGCGGCGTTTCCAGGCAAGCCAGACTGCGGCCACTTGCGGCGCGACCAGAAGCAAATCCGAAGCGAGCGGAATCACGGCGGAGGGAAAATCAAATGTGAGAAAGAATCCGAGCAAGCCGGCCGCCCAAAAGCCTTCGCGGCTCGACCAGAGGTCCCGCGCGAAACAGTAAGCGAGCCAGCAGGCGAGCAGGGCATAAAGCGCGCCGGCCAAGCGCAGCGGCCAGCCATCGCGCGCGGCCCACAAAAGATACGGCGCGGCGGCCAGGGGCGGCTTATCAAACCAGATGTCACGGTACAGCATCTTGCCGTGGAGCATTTGCTGAGCCGAAGCCAAGGGAAGAGTTTCTTCCGCCCAGAGGATCCCGACGTGGCAGAAGCGCGCCGCGGCTAGTGCGACGAACAGCACGAAGAAGAACCGGCTTTGGTTGGAACGCACGCTCGCTACCGATTATAGTGGGACCACTCCCGCGATCGATGGGAGTGCGGGTCGCTCCTGCAAGCCGGTACCGGACTGATGGCTTAATCCCCGGTAGCCGCCAACCTGAGGAGCGGATGCCCCTGCGAAGCGCTGATGAGCGATGACCGAAGCGGCGCTCCCTCGGCGAAGGAGTCCGCCAGCTTCCGAAGAAGAGCCATTGCCTGCTCGCGATGGTGTTCGGCTCTGGAACGGTCGCCGTGCAGCGCGCACGCCCGGGCTGCGCCGGCATGAATTCGCCAAGCAACGCTCGGAACCTCGGCAGTGGGAAGCGCGGCAAATGCCTGGTCGAGGCAATCCCATGCGACGTCGGGCTTATCCATCGCCACCCGCGCTTTCATTTCCCAGGCCAGCGCCTTCAGATTCGGATCGGCGGACCCCAGCGACGATTGCAGAAACAGTTCCGCTTCACAGCCGGCCCGTTCCCGATCTCCAATCATCAGCCAAGCGCGGCTGAGGGCAAGCCGGCCGAGCTTGCGCCAATACCAGTCCATAAAAAATCGCGGATGCTCAGGACGTTCGTAGATGGCGTCCAACGTGGGTATTGCTTTTTCGGCGGAGCCCAACTCGATCTGCGCAAAGGCCGCGGTAATAGTCGCCATGGTTCGAACCTGGCCGGAGGGTTCATTAATCTCGTCTGCGAGGATATCGTCCGCCAGCCGGAGTGCTCCCTCGAAATCGCAGGCGTGAAAATGGAGCCAGGCCAAGTGCGCCTGGAAGATTTCCACCCATGGAGCATTCTTATTCTTCGAAGCGACGTCCCGGCCTGCTGCCAGCGCTTGCAGCAGTTCGCCCCATCGGCCGAGATGCAGCAGGGCATGAACCAGCGAAGAATGGGCCGAAAGATAAACCACCAGGCTGTCGGTTTCGACGGCTTTTGAGATCCCCGCTTGGGCCGTCCGGTACGCTTCCAGGTACGCGCCCTCGATGCACTGCACGTGCGCATACAGGATTTCGTAGTAAGCCGCCAGTTCCTGGCTGAGTTGGCGGAGCCGGTCGCGCGCTGCTCCGCATCGGGCAGCGTAAGCCGGATTCCAGCCGTTGGCGACAATGTGCCAACAGCACGCAAGCAGCTCTGCGCGAACCTGGAGGAGCGGCTCGTCCACACCGCGGCTGACCTCAGCCGCCTTATCGCATACCGTGATGCAGCGCGCCGGGTCCAGAAACGCCAGCGCGCGGGCGACCCGAGTCAACGCGTGCACCTGGGCGACTTTGAGCCCGCGCTGCGCCGACAGTTCCGCGGCCCGGTAGTCGATCTCGGCGGATTGCTGCATTTCGCCCTGCGCATATAAGGAATCGCTTATCCGCTCAAGAATGTCCAGCTCCAGCGCTCGCGCGTTCTCGGCCGGGACTTGCGGAATCAGATCGAGCGCACGGTTTAGCAGTTGGATCGATTCCCCATGCGCATAGCGCCGAATCGCGCTGGTGGCGCTGAGCATAAGGTAGTGGAGGGCCTTGCCGGAATCCTGCCCTTCCTCAAAATGGTACGCCAGCTCAGAGGCCAGCGCCGGCTCGGCGGCGGTGGAGAGGGCTTCCATTTCTTTCCCAAGCCGAAGGTGAAGGTGCCGGCGTTGTGTCGGCGGCAGTTGCCGGTATAGCACTTCGCGATAGAGGAGATGCTTGAATTCGTACTCGCCTAGCGGGGCGCCATTGACGATCTTGGCCGGCAGGGCGGGTCTGATGAACTGTTGATTGGCGATGAGCGCTTCGCAAATCTTTTCGACCTGCTCGGAATTCGTATCGAGCAGGGCGCCAGCCGCCCACGCCGAAAACCGGCGCCCGACCACACTGGCGGCGCGTAACAACTGTTGCTCGGCCGTGCCCAGTTGTTCCACTTGGGTTTCGAGGATCTGCTGGAGGGTTTCCGGAACTTCGAGCCCGAGATCCTCCGGAGGCCGCGTCAGGGTCCATTGATGGCCTTCTTTTCTCACCACGCCGGTCTTCAAAACGCGCTCCAGGATGGCGCGCATGAAGAGCGGATTTCCGTCAGAATGCCGGTGCAGCGGCCCGCAGAGACGCTGGGCGACGCTGCTTTGGGGGAACTCGGCCAGGAGGTATTGTTCAACATCGGCTTCGGTCAGTCGTGCGAGGCTGATCTCACGGCAGAGACGATGGACCAGCAGGTCCTGTTTGAGTAGCTTCAGAGGACTCCGCGAAAGGATCACTTCGACCGGTCGATAGGTCGCCAGCAGCATTAATTTCGCGGGGCCTCGCCGACGCGCCACCGCTGAGATCAAATCGAGGGTCGGATTATCCACCCACTGCAAGTCTTCCAGGATCAGAAGCAGCGGCCGATCCAGGCTCAAAGTCTCGAGGGCGTCGCACAGCTCCCGCATCATCCGCTCGCGCGTGGCGCCGAGAAGCTCGCGCCGCAGTCTTTCCGTCTCTTCCGCCTTGATCACGGACGCAAACTGAACCAACCAGGTGGGCGCCTGGGCCGCCAGCACCCGGATCACCTCGTCGCGATCCGGTCCTCGCATCAGCTCACCAACCGCTTCCAGTACGGGATAGTATGCTTCTTTCCAGGCAAACCCTTCGACGCATTGGCCGCGCGTGACGCGAACGCCTGGGTCTCCGATTTCGTGCTGCGCGAAAGCGTCCACCAGGCTCGTCTTCCCGATGCCGGGTTCGCCCGTGACGAAGATCAGCTGCCGTTGC
>Ga0070741_10010026_pt1 | contig 18079 bp, 16 predicted proteins | sample Coa_R1_4_FD_66440 | JGI IMG/M metagenome (GOLD analysis project Ga0070741, IMG submission 66440) | Surface soil microbial communities from Centralia Pennsylvania, which are recovering from an underground coalmine fire - Coalmine... | ecosystem: Environmental > Terrestrial > Soil > Unclassified ...
CGACCATCTTCCTCGAGTACGCGGTCGACGTCGCTCGTGGCATGCCCTGGCGACGTCGACCGCGTACTCGAGGAAGATGGTCGGGTCGTTGTAGGTGAAGGCCACGCTCCGGCAGCCCAGCTCCTCCGCGCGCCGCGCGATCTGCCCGGGGACGGCGGCGTCCGCGAGCGTGTCCATCTCGCGCGACTTCGAGACGTCCCAGTTCTGGCAGAAGCGGCACCCGAGGTTGCATCCGGCGGTCCCGAACGAGAGCACGCTGGAGCCGGGGAGGAAATGATTGAGCGGCTTCTTCTCGATCGGATCCACGCAGAAGCCGCTGGAGCGGCCCCAGCTGGTGAGCTCGATCCGGTCGCTGGCGCGCGCCCGAACGAAGCAGAAGCCCCGCTGCCCTTCGTGCAGCGCGCAGAAGCGCGGGCAGACGTCGCACTGGATGCGGCCGTCGTCCAGCGCGTGGAAGTAACGGCCGCAGGCGTTCGTCACGTCGGCCTCTCGTAGAACGCGAACGCGCCGTAGCCGACCACGCGGTCCTTGTCCCCGGCGGTATCGCCGGAGTTTCGCAGATCGACGAGCTCGGCCCGGAGGACGCGCCGGCGCGCCTCCGCCAGCAGCCCGTTCACCGGGGCGGCGCCGCAGGCATCGCCGCGGCGGAGCTGGCCGAGGGCGAGGATCTCCTTCGCGCTCGCGGCATCCGCGCGCTGCGCGTCGGCGTACGAGAGATAGTGCGAGAGATCGGAGCTGACGACGATCAGCGTCTCCGGGCCACCCCAGAGCCGTTCGAGCACCGCACCCACCTCCTCCGGCTGCGCCTCGCCGACGGCGAGCGGCACCAGCACGAAGGGACGAAGGGTCGCCTGGAGGAAGGGCAGCACCACTTCCAGGGCGTGCTCCAGCGAGTGGGCGCGCGGGTTGTAAGGCAGCGGGCAATCCTCGACCGGAACGTCGCCGAGGGGCGTGCGCATCGCCATCGCGCCCGGGAGCGCCACCCCGTGCAGGTGCGTGAAGTGGGAAGGCCCGAGCAGCACCACCCGCGAAAAGGCGGCGCCCTCCAACCGTCGGAACACGGAGGCGGCGATGGGCCCGGAGTAGACGTATCCGGCGTGAGGGGCGATCAGCGCTTTCGGCGGTGCGCCGGGGGCGGCGGCGGAAAGGAGTCGCGAGACCGTCTCGCGCAATTCGGCGGGATCCGCCGGATAGAAGCTGCCCGCGACGGCCGGCGTGCGCACGGCCTGCATCGCCGAAGCATACGCCGCCCGATCGCTCCTGTCGCCACGAAGCGCAGTCCGGACGCTGGTTTCCGCGTTCCATGCGGAGCGCGCCGCGCCGCAGCTTGCGAGCCCGGCCGTGGGCGGAGTAGCACAATCGGCCACGCTGCCATGACCGCCGCCCGCCGCGCAGATCGAGCGCTGTTCCTCGCGGCCGTCGCGTTGCTCGGTCTCACGGTCGCGCCCCTCCTGCACGCGCTGGAGCACGCGCGCGAGGCCGCGCACGACCAGGAGACGGCGGCGATCGCGCGCGCGTGGGAAGCGGGATCGACCGATCCCCTGGATGCGCTCGCGCTTGCGCTCCAACAGGCCCATCCGTCGCCCGCGCCCGAAGGCGGCCGGGAGCCGCATGGTCATTCACATGGCGGCGGCTCGGGCCCGCACGGGTCGGGAACGCTCGAGCATCTCTGCCTCGCGCTGCACGCGGCGCCGCGGGCGCCGGAACCCGCCGCGTGCGCGCCGGATCACCCTGCCCCGGCGGCGATCGCCGCGCAGGTTCGAGGCACCCTTCGCTATCTCGTCCCCGAAAGGTCCCAGGCGCCGCCGGCGCGTGGCTGATCCGGTCACGGCAGCTTCGCGCACTGGTCCCGGAATCCCGTTCGGAGACGACGATGGAACCCGCCTGGCGGGCGGCGAACGCCCGCTGCGGCTGCGTGCTCGCGGCCGCGCTCCTCCTGGCCGCTCCCGCCCGAGCGGAGGATCCTCCCGGCGCAGCCGGCGAGGCGGACGGCGGTTCCGCGCCCGGCTACGGCGAGGAGATCGAGGTCCAGGGGCATTACCAGAACGCCGTCGGGACCTCCGAGGCCGCGAGCGCCGGGACCATCACCCGAAAGCTCGTGGAAGATCGTCCGATCCTCCGCCCCGGCGAGGTGCTGGAGCTCGTGCCCGGGTTGATCATCACCCAGCACAGCGGCGCCGGAAAGGCGAACCAGTACTTCCTGCGCGGATTCAACCTCGACCATGGGACGGATTTCCTCACCACGCTCGACGGGGTGCCGCTGAACCTGCGCACGCACGCGCACGGACAGGGTTACACCGACCTGAACTTCCTCATCCCCGAGCTGATCCAGCGGGTGCAGTACTTCAAGGGGCCGTACTTCGCCTCCAAGGGAGACTTCGCCTCCGCGGGGGCGGCGGAGATCCGGCTCGTGGACTCGCTGCCGAAGAACCTCGTCGAGCTGACCGGGGGGTCCTCCCTCTACGGCCGCGCGCTCTTCGCCGGCTCGCCGGACCTCTTCGGCGGCAAGCTGCTGTACGCGTTCGAGCTCTTCCACGAGGACGGACCGTGGGTCCACCCCGACGATTACCGGCGCCTGAACGGCGTCCTCCGCTATTCGCAGACCGCCGGAGAAGCGAGCTGGGCGATCACGGCGATGGGCTACTACGGCCTGTGGAACGCGACCGACCAGGTGCCGCTCCGCGCGGTGGAGTCCGGAGAGATCGATCGCTTCGGCACCCTCGACCCGACGAGCGGCGGCACCACCCACCGCTTCAGCCTCTCGGCGGATTACCGGGCCGATCTCGGCGACGCGCTCCTGCAGGCGAACGTCCATGCCGTGAAGTATCGGCTCGACCTGTTCTCGAACTTCACCTACTTCCTGTTCGATCCGGTGAACGGCGATCAGTTCGAGCAGATGGACGACCGCTGGCAGCTCGGCACTTCCGGACACCTCTCCTGGACGGCAAGGGAGAGCGCCATCGCCTTGCGCGTGACCGGCGGCTGGGAGGCGCGGCACGACCGCATCGATCCGGTCGGCCTCTACCACACCGCCGCCCGCGAGCGGCTGGCCACGATCCGCAAGGACTTCGTGCGCGAGACGAGCGGCGGCCTCTTCCTCGAGGGAGAGGCGGCGCTCACCTCCTGGCTGCGGGCCATCGCCGGCGCGCGCTACGATCAGTACTGGTTCGACGTGATCAGCGACGAGGCGGCGAATTCCGGCCGCGAGAGCGCGGGACGCCTCTCGCCGAAGCTCTCGGCGATCCTCGGCCCCTTTGCGCAGACGGAGCTGTTCGCGAACTTCGGTTTCGGGTTCCACTCCAACGACGCCCGCGGGGTGACCGCCGCGGTGGATCCCACGTCCGGAGCGCCGGTCTCGAAGTCGCCGCCGCTCGTCCAGACGCGCGGCGGCGAGCTCGGCGTGCGGACGGGGCTGGTTCCGGGAGTGCAATCGTCGCTGGCGCTCTGGCGACTCGACCTCGATTCCGAGCTCCTCTTCACCGGCGATGCCGGCACGACGGAGCCTTCCCGTCCCTCGCGGCGGATGGGGATCGAGTGGAACACCCGATGGCAGCCGATCCGCTGGCTGCTCTTCGATCTCGACGTCTCCTGGTCCCGAGCCCGGTTCACCACCGTCGATCCGATCACCCTTGGCGATCACATCCCGGGCGCGATCGAATCGGCGGTCTCCGCCGGCGCCACGATCCAGAAGGCAGGCCCGTGGACCGCGAGCGTGTACCTGCGCTACTTCGGCCCGAGGCCGCTCAGCGAAGACGACCGCGTGCGCTCGACCGCCTCGGCGATCTTCAACGGGCAGGTGAGCTGCCAGGTCGCGGCCTGGGCGAAGGTCTCGCTGGAGATCTTCAACCTGCTCGACGCGCCGGTCGACGACATCGCCTACTTCTACGTCTCACGGTTGCGCACCGATCCGGCATGCAGCGCGCCGCCGGGCGGCGCGAACGGGACGTGCGGCACGGCGGGCATCCATTTCCATCCGGCGGAAAAGCGCAGCTTCCGGCTGACGGGCGCCTTCACGTTCTGAGGGCTTGCTTTCGCCGGCCGCCGCGGACTAGTGGCCGCGGAACGCGGTCGCGGCGAAGCCTTCGTAGCCGAATCCCGAATCGCGCGGATAGTACAGAGCGTCGCCGGACCATCCGTTTCCGTCGCCGCTCGGTCTGAGCACCACGGCCAGCGCGACTCCATTGTACGTGGGGTAGTGAACCTTCTCGGCGCCGATGGCGTAGAAGTGCAACCAGGCTTCGGTGGGCCGGTGGATGTACTCCATCGTCACGTTGACCGTCACCGAGGTGGCGGGATCGGTGCGGGAGTCCTGGCAGGTGAACTGCGCCAGCGAGTTCGGCATGTCGATGCGGCCGGTGCACTCGATCGGCGGCGTGTCGGCGGTGGGGGTGATGCTGAAGTCGATCTGCGCATCGGTCGGAAGGTCGACCCCGGCGCCGCCACATGCCGCCAGGAGGAGCAGCGGAAGCGCCTTCATCGGGGATGACTCCCTTCAGGGTCGCGATGTGCGAACCCCTCTTCGTACCACCCTTCAAAGGTAGTCGGCTCCCGGCGGATTGCCAGTGTCCGGTTTCCCGCAGAGCCTCACGGGCGATACGCGCGCACGAAGGTCCGCACGGCGCGCTTCACCGTCTCGCGCACCTCGGCATCGACCGGGTACTCGAGCACCGCGAGCCGGGCGCGCGAGAGGAGATCGCCCTGGCAGAGCGCGAGGAACTGCACCGCGGCCGCCGCCGGGTCGTCGATCCGCAGCGCGCCCGACCGGTTCCACCGCTCGAGATACGAGGCCACCGCGCGGTGGATCACGGTCGGGCCGCGATCGAAGACGATCCGCCCCAGATCCGGAAAGCGCGCTGCCTCGGCGGTGATGTGCCGGTAGAGGGCGACGATCGGCGGCGAGAGGAAGACGCCGAGGATCTTCTCCCCGATCACCTGGAGCGCCTGCTGCACTTCGGCGGCGGGTTCGCCGAGGCACGCCCGCAGGCCGGCGCGCAGGTCCTCGGCGTCCTGGGCGATGCAGGCGACGAACAGCGCCTTCTTGTCTTCGTAGTGGTTGTAGATCGTCGCCTTCGAGACCCCGGCGCGGGCAGCGATCAGATCGACGCTCGCGCGCTCGAACCCGAGCTCGGTGAAGACCTGCCGGGCGCCCGCCACGATCTGCTGGCGCTTGGCGGGCACCCGCGCGGCGGCGGCGTGAACCTGGGGTTGACTCATTCGCGGCTAAACTGTACGGTTTAGTTTCTGGTGCGTCAAGCAGCGCGCTTCTGCGCCCGGGCCGTACCCACATGTCCGAAACGGGATTCGAATGAACATGCGCTTTGCCCTCAGTCTCGCGGTCGCGCTCGCCCTGGGCGCCGGCTGCGGCAAGAAGTCCGGCGTCGCCGCGGCGGCGAAGCCGGTGGAAGTCGGCGTGGTGACCCTCGCGCCGACGTCGGTGACGCTGACCAAGGAGCTGCCGGGGCGAACCTCGGCGTTCCGGGTCGCGGAAGTGCGCGCGCGCGTCAACGGCATCGTGCTCAAGCGGTTCTTCACGGAGGGGAGCGACGTGAAGGAGGGCCAGCAGCTCTTCGCCATCGATCCGGCGCCGTACCGGGCCGCTCTCGACAGCGCCAGGGCCACGCTCGCGCGGGCGGAGGCGAACGCCGCGAACGCGCGGATCCAGGCGGAGCGCTACGCCGATCTCGTCCGCGACAATGCCATCAGCAAGCAGGAGTACGAGAACGCCGCCGCCACCTTGAAGGCGTCCGACGCCGACGTGGCCGCCGGCCGCGCCGCGGTGCAGACGGCGCGCATCAACCTCGGGTACACCACCGTCACCTCGCCGGTCCGCGGCCGGATCGGGCGCTCCGCGGTCACCGAGGGCGCTTACGTGCAGCAGGCGCAGGCGACGCTGCTCGCGACGGTCCAGCAGCTCGATCCCGTCTACGTCGATCTCACCCAGTCGAGCGTGGACGCGCTGCGGCTGCGCCGCGATCTCGCCGACGGCAAGCTGGAGAGCGCCGGCCAGGGGCAGGCGAAGGTCAAGCTCGTGCTCGAGGACGGGCGCGAGTACGGGCTGCCGGGTGCGCTCCAGTTCGCGGACGTCACCGTCGACCCGGGCACCGGATCGATCGCGCTGCGCGCCCTCTTTCCCAACCCGCGCGGAGAGCTGCTGCCGGGCATGTTCGTCCGCGCCCGGCTCGATCAGGGCGTCAATCCTGAAGCGCTGCTGGTCCCGCAGCAGGCGGTGACACGCGACCAGAAGGGGCTCCCCACGGCGCTGGTGGTCAACGCCGAACGAAAGGTCGAGCGCCGGCAGCTGGTCACGGACCGGGCGATCGGCGACGCCTGGCTCGTCAGCTCCGGCGTGAAGGCCGGCGAGCAGGTGATCGTCGAGGGTCTGCAGAAGGTGCGCCCCGGTGTGGAGGTGACTCCGGTCCCCGCCGGCGCGACGAAGCAGGCCTCCCGCTAAGCCCCAACCGAGACTCCAGGAGCTTCCGTGGCACAGTTCTTCATCGATCGCCCCATCTTCGCGTGGGTCGTGGGCCTGATCATCATGCTGGCCGGCGCGCTCTCCATCCTCTCGCTGCCGGTCTCGCAATATCCGGCCATCGCTCCGCCGGCGATCACCATCAACGCCACGTATCCCGGCGCCTCGGCGAAGACGCTCGAGGACACGGTGACGCAGGTGATCGAGCAGCGGATGAACGGCCTCGACAACCTGCGCTACATGGCCTCCTCGAGCGACGCGGCGGGCAACGCGGCGGTGACGCTCACCTTCGACGCGGGCACCAATCCGGACATCGCGCAGGTGCAGGTGCAGAACAAGCTCCAGCTCGCCATGCCCCAGCTGCCGCAGGAGGTCCAGCGCCAGGGCGTCCGGGTGGTGAAGTCGGTGTTCAACTTCCTGGTGATCGTCGGCCTGGTGTCCGACGACGGGTCGATGAACCGCAACGACATCTCCGACTACGCCTACTCGTCCCTGCAGGATCAGATCAGCCGCATCTCCGGCGTCGGCGAGGTGATCACCTTCGGCTCCCAGTACGCGATGCGCATCTGGCTCAACCCCGATCGGCTGACGAACTACAAGCTGACCCCGCTCGACGTCTCCAGCGCGCTGCAGGCGCAGAACGCGCAGATCTCGGCGGGCCAGCTCGGAGGCCTGCCGGCCGTCGAAGGACAGCGGCTCACCGCCACCATCAGCGCGCAGACGCGCCTGCAGACCCCCGAGCAGTTCCGCGAGGTGCTGCTCCGGGTGAACCCCGACGGGTCGCAGGTGAAGCTCGGCGACGTGGCCCGGGTGGAGCTCGCCGGCGAGAACGCCGAGATCGAGACCTTCATCAACGGCAAGCCTTCGAGCGGCATGGGCATCCGCCTCGCGGCGGGCGCGAACGCGCTGGACACGGCGAAGGCCGTCCGGGCGCGGATGGACGAGCTGGCGAAGTTCTTCCCGCCGGGGCTGAAGGCCGTCTACCCGATCGACACCACGCCGTTCGTGCGCCTCTCCATCGAGGAAGTGGTGAAGACGCTCGCCGAGGCGATCGTCCTCGTCTTCCTGGTGATGTACCTCTTCCTGCAGAACTTCCGGGCCACCCTCATCCCCACCATCGCCGTGCCCGTGGTGCTGCTCGGCACCTTCGGCGTCCTCGCCGCGTTCGGGTTCAGCATCAACACCCTCACCCTCTTCGGCCTGGTGCTCTCCATCGGGCTTCTGGTCGACGACGCCATCGTGGTGGTGGAGAACGTCGAGCGCGTGATGAGCGAGGAGGGGCTGCCGCCGAAGGCCGCCACGCGCAAATCCATGCGGCAGATCACCTCCGCCCTGGTCGGCATCGCCCTGGTGCTGGCCGCCGTGTTCGTTCCCATGGCGTTCTTCGGCGGGTCCGTCGGGGTCATCTACCGGCAGTTCTCGATCACCATCGTCGCGTCGATGGTGCTCTCGGTGGTGGTGGCGCTCTCGCTCACTCCGGCGCTCTGCGCGACCATGCTCAAGCCGGTGGAGAAGGGCCACGGGCTGGCGAAGAAGGGGTTCTTCGGCACCTTCAACCGCCTCTACGATCGGGGCAACGGCCGGTACCAGCGCGTCGTGGACTTCCTCCTTCGCCGTCGCGTGCGGGCGATGATCGGCTACGGCGTGCTGGTCGCCGCCCTCGCCGCGCTCTTCACCCGGTTGCCCACCGGTTTCTTGCCACAGGAGGACCAGGGCCTGATGTACGCGCAGATCGTCCTCCCGCCGGGGAGCACGCTGGAGAGCACGCGCAAGGTGCTCGAGCGGATCTCGGCGCACCTGCTCACCGAGGAGAAGGAGTCGATCGAGTCGGTGATGTCGATCGCCGGGTTCAACTTCGGCTCGCGCGGCCAGAACGCCGGCGTCGGGTTCGTGCGGCTCAAGCCCTGGGACGAGCGCAAGGGAGAGCGGCTCAACGCCAGCGCCGTCGCGGCGCGGGCGACGAAGGCGTTCTCGACGATCAAGGAGGCGAACGTCTTCGTCTTCACGCCTCCGGCGGTCACCGAGCTCGGGAACGCGAACGGCTTCGAGCTCCAGCTCGAGGATCGCGGCGGCGTCGGCCACGATGCCCTGATCGCCGCGCGCAACCAGCTCCTCGATCTCGCCCGCAAGGACCCCCGGCTCGCCAAGGTGCGCCCCTCCGGTCTCGAGGACACGCCCGAGTTCAAGATCGACATCGACCAGCAGAAGGCGACGGCGCTCGGGCTCTCGCTCGCCGACGTGAACGCGACCCTGGCGTCGACCTGGGGCGTGGCCTACGTCAACGACTTCATGGACAAGGGCCGGACCAAGCGCGTGTACATGCAGGCCGACGCGCCGTTCCGGATGAACCCGGAGGATCTCGACCGCTGGTACGTGCGGAACCGGGCCGGGGAGATGGTGCCCTTCTCCGCCATCGCCTCGACGCGCTGGACCTTCGGCTCGCCGAAGCTCGAGCGGTTCAACGGCATCCCGGCGGTGCAGATCCAGGGGGAGCCGTCGCAGGGCCGCAGCTCCGGCGATGCGATGGCGGCGCTGGAGTCGATCGTCAAGCAGCTGCCCGAGGGGATCGGCTTCGAGTGGTCGGGCCTTTCGTACGAGGAGAAGATCTCCGGCGCCAATGCGCCGGCGCTGTACGCGATCTCGCTCCTGGTCGTCTTCCTCTGCCTCGCCGCCCTCTACGAGAGCTGGTCGATTCCGCTCTCGGTGATGCTGGTGGTCCCGCTCGGGGTCATCGGAGCGGTGCTCGCCATGCTCCTGCGCGGCTACGCGAACGACGTCTTCTTCCAGGTCGGCCTCCTCACCACGGTGGGCCTCTCGGCCAAGAACGCCATCCTCATCGTCGAGTTCGCGAAGGAGCTCCACGAGCACGGCAAAGGCGTGGTGGAGTCGGCGCTGGAGGCCGCGCGCATGCGCCTGCGGCCCATCCTCATGACCTCGCTGGCCTTCATCCTCGGCGTGCTGCCGCTGGTGGTCGCGCACGGCGCGGGCGCGGGCGGTCAGAACGCGATCGGCAGCGCGGTGATGGGCGGAATGATCTCGGCCACCGTGCTGGCGATCGTGTTCGTGCCCCTCTTCTTCGTGGTGATCGCGGGGCGTTCGCGTCCCCCCCGCCGGCTCGAGGCGGCGGATGCGGACGAGGAAGGCCGCGGCGAAGACGAGGCCGCCCGCGCCGCCCTGGCGGGAGAAGCAGCCAATGCCTAGCGCGCCGCGGGGGATCCTCGCCTGCGCCGCGGTCTTCGCTCTTGCGGGCTGCTCGCTGGTGCCGGGCTACGAGCGTCCCGCCGCTCCGGTCGCGGCGGCGTGGGAGGGTCCGCCTGCCGGGACCGACGAAGCGACCGCGCCGGCCGATCTCGGCTGGCGCGAGGTCCTGGGCGATCCCCGGCTGCAGGCGATCGTCTCGCTGGCGCTGGAGAACAACCGCGACCTGCGGGTCGCGGTGCTGAACGTGGAGCTGACGCGGGCGCAGTACCGGATCCAGCGCGCCGACCAGTTCCCCGCCATTGCCGCGAGCGCCGGGACCACCTCGCAGCGGGTGCCGGGCGACCTCAGCCCCAGCGGCCAGACGTCGGTGGGCACGGCGTACAGCGTGGGCGTCGGCGCGAGCGCGTTCGAGCTCGACCTCTTCGGCCGGGTGCGCAGCCTCTCCGCCGCGGCGCTCGAGCAGTACTTCTCCAGCGAGGAAGCCCGGCGCAGCGCCCACCTCTCCCTGGTCGCCACGGTGGCGACGCAGTACCTCGCAGGCCGCGCCCTCGACGATCAGGTCGCCCTCGCCCGCCGCACTCTCGAGACCGTGGACTCGTCGCTGGCGCTCACCCGGCGCAATTACGAAGGCGGCCGCACTTCCGAGCTCGACCTGCGCACCGCCGAGTCGCAGGTGGAGACCGCGCGGTTCAATCTCTCGGCGGCAGTCCAGCAGCGGGCGCAGGCGCAGAACGCGCTGGTGCTGCTGGTGGGAGAGCCGATCCCCGAAGATCTGCCCGCGCCGCTGCCGCTCGACGCGCAGGCGATCGTGGCCGAGCTGCCGGCGGGCGTTCCTTCCCAGGTGCTCGCGCGCCGTCCGGACATCCTCGCCGCCGAGCACGCGCTCCGCTCCGCGAACGCGAGCATCGGCGCCGCCCGCGCGGCCTTCTTTCCCTCCATCTCCCTCACCGCTTTCGGCGGCACCTCCAGCGCGGCCCTCTCCGGGTTGTTCGGCAGCGACTCGGCGACCTGGAGCTTCTCGCCGCGGCTGAACCTGCCCTTGTTCAACGCCGGAGCGCTTCGCGCCAGCCTGGACGTGGCGGAGGTGCGCAAGTCGATCGAGGTCGCGCGCTACGAGCGCGCCATCCAGGTGGGCTTCCGCGAGGTCTCCGACGCCCTGGTGGCCCGCGCCGAGCTCGAACGGCAGCTCGAGGCGGAGCGCGCCCGGGTCGCGGCGGAGGAGCGCCGCTACCAGCTCTCGGATCTGCGCTACCGGAAGGGCGTCGACAGCTACCTGACGGTGCTGACGGCGCAGCGCGACCTGTTCGCCGCCCAGCAGCAGCTCATCCAGTCCCGCCTGGCGCGGCTCTCCAACCTGATCGAGCTGTACCGCGCCCTCGGCGGCGGATGGCGGGAGCGCTCGGAGCAGGCGGCGGCGCCCGCGCCGCAGAAGAGCTGAGCGCTCCTCCCGAAGTCGGCGGTCGAGCCCGTCCGAACCGGACGGCCTGGCGTCCGCAGACTGACGGAGGGTAGGAATGCGAGCTACGTGGCGCGGGAGCGTCCGCGCTGGCGCGCGACCTCGTACAGCGCCACCGCGCCGGCGGCGGCGACATTGAGCGACCCGACCTGCCCCGCCATGGGGATCCGCGCGACGTGGTCGCAGGTCTTCCGCACCAGAGGCCGCACTCCCTCGCCTTCGCTGCCGAGGACGAGGGCGATGGGCGCGGTGAGATCGATCGACCCGAGGTCCCGGTCCGCGTCGGCGGCGAGGGCCACCGTCCAGATGCCCTGCTCCTTCATCTGCTCGAGCGCCCGGGAGAGATTCGTCACCCGCGCCACGGGGCAATGCTCCAGCGCTCCCGCGGCCGCCTTGAACGCCGCGGGGGTGATGCCCGCCGCCCTGTCCTTCGGGACCACGACGCCCCCGGCGCCGAGGGCGTGCCCGCTGCGGACCAGGGCGCCCAGGTTCTGGGGATCGGTGACGCCGTCGAGCACCAGGAGGAACGCGGCGCCCGGGGCCGCGTCGAAGAGATCTTCCAGCTCGGCGTACCGGAACTCGGCAAGCTCCGCCCCGACACCCTGGTGCACTCCGGACCGCGAACGATGCGCGAGATCTCCGTGCGGGACTTCGTCGACCTTCACCCCGGCCGCGGCGGCGGCATCAGCCACCCGCTCCGCGCCCTGCGATCTCCGCCCTTCCCTGCCGCGCTCGACCAGAACCCGGACCACTTCCCGGGGGTGCGCCCTGAGCGCCTCGAGCACCGGATTGACGCCGTAGACGAACCGGCTCACTGCACCTCGACGACCATGGCGATCTGCTGCTTCTGCTTCTCGCAGAGCTTCTCGGTGCAGATGAAGAAGCTGAGCGTTCCCTTCAGCTCGTCTTTCCCGGCGGCCGCGGCGGTGAACGGCACGTCGAACGCGACGCCCTTCGCCTTGGTCTCCTTCGCGTCGGTCCGTCCGAGCTTTTCCTTCGCCAGCTTGAGCGCGGGCCCGGCGGTCAGCGACAGCGTGATCGGCGCGTCCGGCGACACGTGCGCGTCGGCGCGAGGCACCACCTCCACCTTCGCGTGGGCGGTCTCTCCGGGCTTCACCTTCAGGCCCTTCGAAGTCTCGATGCGATAGGTGCCCGACACGTCGGGCGAAGCGAGCAGCAGGCCGGCGAGCGCGAAAGCGAGCATGAGGGCATTCTAACGCTTCATCAGCTCTTCGGCGCGTCCGATGATGGGGAGCGCCAGGTCCCGGCCGGTGGCGTTCTCCAACCCCTTCAACCCCGGGCTGGAGTTGACGTCGAACACCATCGGACCGGCGGCCGCTTCCAGGAGGTCCACGGCGGCCACTTCGAGCCCCACCACGCCCGCCGCTTTCACCGCCAGCGCGTCGAGCGCTGCGGGGACCTTGACCGACTTCAGCTTCGCGCCCCGGGCAAGCGTGTGCAGCAGCCGGCCGGGCGTCGCGCGCCGCTCCACCCAGGCGATCACCTGATCGCCGACGACCAGCCCGCGCAAGTCGCGCTCGCGCTTGCGCCGCACGTACCGCTGGACGACGAGGTTGTGCCCCATCGAGAGGACCGTCTCCAGCGCCGCCTCCATCGACTGCAGCGACTCGCAGACCATCACCAGCGGCCGCTCGCTGGGAGTGAGCAGCTTGATCAGCACGGGGAGCCCGCCGACCAGCTCGACCAGCGCCTTCAGGTCGCTGGCGTTGGCCGCCATCACCGTGGGAGGCACGGGGATGCCTTTCGCCGCCAGAAGCTGCAGCGCGCGCATCTTGTTGCGGCTCGCAGCGATCCCCTTGGCGTCGTTCAGCGCCGGGACGCCCATCATCTCGAAGTGGTTGACCACGGCCAGTCCGTAGGCCTGGACGGACGGAGCGATCCGCGGAACCACCACGTCGGTCTTGGCCAGCTGCTTGCGGCCGTAGTACGCGCCCGGCCCCTCGCCGAGGTGCATCTCGACCCGCACCGGGTCGAGGACGCGCACGCGCGCCCCGCGCAGCCGCGCCGCCTGCGCCAGCCGGCGGGTGGTGTAGATGCCGGCCTTGCGGGAGAGGATGGTCAGGTGCAAGCCGCAGAGTTGTGGCGCGCGCTGCGCGGTCGGTCAAGGGTGGGTTATCCTCGCGGGGTGTACACGGTGTTGCCCTGGTTCGCCGCCCGGCGCGCCCGCAAGTCGCTGGCCGAGCTCCTCCGCATGAGCCTCGACGAGGGACCGACGCTCCTCGCCATCGTCGGCGACAAGTACACGAACCAGGATCGGGTCCGGCCCTTCGCTCCCCTGGCGGAGCGGTTTCGCGGCCGCCTGCACGTGATCCTGGCCGCGGAATGGGAGCCGGAGGAGCGGGAGCGCCAGGGGGAGACGGCGTTGCGCGAGCTGGGCGTGGCGCCGGAAGCCCGGCGGCGCCTGCTGCGCGACGAAGGCCGCGCCCGCCTCGCGCTCTTGCTCCGCCAGAAGCGGCCGGTCGGGCTGATCGAGCTGTTCTTCGAGGAGCGCGCGTTCGTCGGGCTGGACGGCCAGCCGGATCCCCGCGGGGCGGAGATCGCCGCCCGGGAGGACGAAGTCGCGCGGCGCATCGAAGACGCGCTGGTCCGTCTCCCTCCGCCCGCCCCGCCTCCGCCGCGGACGCTGCAACCCGGCGAGCACGACTTCTCTCCCCAAGGCTTGTGCCGCTTTTGCGGCCAGGGCCGCGCCACCCTCCTCGCCTGTTCCGGGACGCGCCGCGACGACGATCCGCGCCGCGACCGGTTCGAGCTGATCGAGCTGGACTGATGGGCGCCCTCGTCGCACTGCTCCTCGCCATGCCCGTCGTTCCGGTCTCGCGCGCGCCCGGGTTGGTGGCGCAGGCGGCAGGGAAGCCGGCGCGGCCGGTGGTGCTCCATTTCTGGGCGACCTGGTGCGGCGCCTGCCGCGAGGAGTTCCCCGCGCTCCGCCCGCAATTGCGGCAGCTGCCTGCGCAGGGAGTCGCGGTCCTCCTGGTGAGCATCGACCGTCCCGGCGACCGGAAGAAGGCGGAACGGATGCTGGCGGAGTACAAGCTCGCCGGCGCGCGCGCCATCCTCCTCGACGCGCCGCAGCCGGACCCGGTGGCGCGCGCCCTGGGCGAGCCGGGCTGGGACGGGACGCTTCCGGCGACGTTCGTGTTCGACGCGAAGGGCAAGCTGCGCAAGAGCTTCATCGGCCGCGCCGATCCGAAAGCGCTCCGGGCCGCGGTGCGCGCGGTCAGCCGCTGAGCGCTTCCGCCAGGACGGGCGCGACCGAGACCACTTCGACGAAGTCGCCGGCCAGGGCGGCGGCTCGCGGGTGCGAGTCGGTGAGCACCAGCTTCTCCAGCACGCCGCTGCCGCGGAGCCGATCGAGGGCGTCGCCCGGGAGCACGCCGTGCGTCGCCACCGCCGCGATCGCAGTCGCGCCCGCGTCGCGGTAGGCGCGCGCCGCCGCGATCAGCGATCCGCCGCTGCGCACCAGGTCGTCGTAGATCACCACCCGCTTCTGCGCCACCTGCGCGGACACGGCGGTCACCTCGGTGCCCTGCTCGAGGCGGCGCTTGAAGACGAACGCCGCCGGGATCCCCAGGTCGTTGGCGAAGCGCTCCACCCACTTGGCGCGCCCGGCGTCGGTGCACGCCAGGACCTCCGCGCCGAGGCGCTGCACCGCAGGGAGGATCACCTGGCGCGCGGAGAGGTGGACCGGGCGCAGCGCGCCCTCGAAGTAGAAGGGGATGCCCTCGGTGTGCAGATCGAGGAGGAGCACCCGGCTGCCGGAGCCGGGGACCGGGATGCTGGAGAGGAGCCGCGCGCGAGTCTTCGCCGTGACGATCTCGTTCGGACGCGTGCCACGCTCCATCGTTCCGTAGCCGAAGTACGGGATCACCAGCGTCAGGCTGCGCGCGCCCGCTTCCACCACCCCGCAGGCGAGGTCGTAGAGCTCGAGCGTGTCCGCCTCTCCGATCGTGCCGCCCAGCACCGCGGCGTCGCGGCCGTTCGGGTCGCTCGCGAGCCGCAGGTACCGCTCTCCGTCCGCGAAGAGGCGCGTCTCCACCTCTCCGATGGGCCGCTTCGCGAGCGCGGCCACCCGCGCGCCGAGCGAGGCGTAGGCACGGGTGGTGAAGATCACAGGCGTCGCGCCTCGAGGATCATCCGCAGGCGCCGCTCGTGCAGCGTCGGATCCAGCCCGACCGGGTACTGGTGCGGATTGACGAACCGCTTGATCCCCGGATGCAGGTGTCCGACCTGCCGCTGCGTCCGCTCCCGCGAGGCGGCGAGAGGCGGAGGGGCGTAGACCACCTTTCCGCCGCGCACCACCGGGACGAGCAGGTCCTCGTGCGCGATGCCCTCCGGGATCGTCTTGCGCCGGGTGACGTCGATCAGGTCGATCAGCGTGCGCGACGGCTCGCCGTCCTCGAGGTCGTAGATCAAGTCGCCCAGGAACTCGCCGCCGGCGATGAACCTGCGCGTCTGGAGGATCCCCGGGACGGAGATCTTCGCGCTCTGCTCGGAGAGCTTGATCCGGCGCTTCCACGGGCCGCCCTTCTCGCGCATCGCGGTCAGCTTGTAGACGCCGCCGAGCGCAGCGTCCTCGGCACCCGTCACCAGCCGCGTCCCCACGCCCCAGGCGCCGATCTTCGCTCCCTGCTGCTTGAGGCTCTCGATCACGTTCTCGTCCAGCTCGTTGCTGGCGTAGATCACCGTCTTCTCGAAGCCGGCCGCGTCGAGCAGCTTGCGGGCTTGAATCGAGAGCCAGGCCAGGTCGCCGGAGTCGAGGCGGATGCCCGAGAGATCGCGCCCCTGCGCTCGCAGCCATTTCCCGGTCTCGATCGCGTTGCGCACGCCGTGCAGCGAATCGTAGGTGTCGACCAGCAGCACCACGTTGTGGGGCATGGCCCGGGCGTACGCGTCGAACGCTTCCTTCTCGGAGTCGAAGAGCATCACCCAGGAATGGGCATGGGTTCCGCTCACCGGGATCCCGAGGAGCTTCCCGGCGAGCACGTCGGAAGACGCGGCGCAGCCGCCGATGTAGGCGGCGCGGGCCGCGCTCACCGCGCCATCCACGCCCTGCGCGCGCCGCAAGCCGAACTCCAGCACCGGCTCGCCCTGGGCGGCGATGCAGACGCGCGCCGCCTTGGTGGCGATCAGCGTCTGGAAGTTGATCAGATCGAGGAGCGGAGTCTCCAGCAGCATGCAAGGGACGATCGCGCCGCTGACGCGGAGGAGCGGCTCCTGGGGAAACACCACCGTCCCTTCGGGCACCGCGTCGACGTCGAGCCGCAGCTCGAGGCCGCGCAGGTGGTCGAGGAAACCAGCCTCGAACATCGGCTCGCCAGAGCCCACGCGCAGGCCCGCGAGATAGCGGAGGTCGTCCTCCCTGAAGCGCATCTCTTTCAGGTACTCGAGCGCGGTGGCCAGGCCAGCGGCGACGGTGAAGCCGGACCCGAATGGAGCCCGCCGGAAGAGGAGGTGGAAGACGGCTTCGCGATCCTCGATCCCGGTCTTCCAGGCCGCGGCGGCCATGCTCAGCTGGTAGAGGTCCGTCAGCAGCGTGAGCGACTGCCCGTAGAGGCCGCCCAGCATCGATCAGCGTCTCCACGCCGCCGCCTGCGCGGCGCTCGGGTTGATCACCACCTCGCCGCCGTCGCTGTCGAGCGCGACGCGGTCTCCCTGCGAGACGGACTCGAAGATGTCGCCGACGCCCCACACCACCGGCATGCCGAGCGCGGTGAGGAGGTCGCCGCCCGTCGAGTCCTGCCGGGGAGTGGCGCAGACCGCGCCGGTCGCGCCCGCCGCCCAGGCCCGCAGCGCTGCCGGGCCGGGAAGGTGGACGGAGACCACCAGCTCTCCGCGGCGGACGCGCTGCGGCTCGACGCCCGAGAGCCGGCGGGCGACGCCGCCGAGGAAAGCCTCGATGTCGACGCCGCGCCGGGCCGCGGGCCCGTGTTGGGCGAGCGACCGCGCCACCTCGGCGGCGATCCGCTCCAGCGCGAGCGACGGCGGGACGTACTTCGCGACGTGCTCCTGGGCCCGCTCCTCCAGCCGCACGTCCGCGAGGGTGGTGCAGATCTCTTCCAGATCGCGGGAAGGGACGCGCAGCGCGGCGCGCGCGCGTTCCGCGAGCTGCAACACCTCCGCGCGCTCGGCCGCGAAGGCGCGGGTGAGCAGCTCCGGCGAGGTCTTGCGCGTGTCGCGCCGGGGCAGCGCCCGCGACAGCAGCGTGGCCACGCCCAGCGAGCGGCCCTGCCGGTTCCCCTCGCCGCGGAGGATCAGGTGCGCTCCGCTGGGATTCTGCGCGTCGATCAGCGCGGTCAGCGCGCGCGTGGCGCCGATCGCGAGGAGGATGTCCGCGTCCGGAAACGGGCCGGTCTCGCGCTGCAGCACCAAGGCGCCCCGCGGCCGCGTCGAGGAGAGCAGCGGGATGGCGAGGAAGGCCGGATAGCGCTCCTCGGCGAGCTGGGGGAAATACTCGAACTGCTCGGTGAGGCGCGCGTCGTCGACCGTCACCGGGCTCATCGTCTCCACGCAGGTGCCGGTGATGCCCTGCCCCACGTTCATCCGCACCTCGCCGATGGCGTCGTGCGTGAAGCCGAACGTGCCGCGCAGGACCAGCTCGTGGTTCCCCTCCAGGACGTACGCCGAGGCGACCGGAACGCCCATCATCGTGGCGAGCTGCTCGCAGAGGTAGCAGAGGCCGGCGGAGAGGGATCCGCCTGCGGAAGTGCCCGCGGCGAACCGGAGCGCGGCTTGCACCCGGTCCGATCGACCGACGATCTGAACCGGGACCCTGGGCGCATCCACGCGCCGACAGTAGCGGAAAGGCGGCTGCGGCGGAACGCGCTCAGTGCGTCTGCGGCTGCAATTCGACTTTCACCCACCCGGGGCTGCGCTTGTCGAACTCCTTGTACGCGTCGACGGCGCTAAGCAGCGGTTCCTGGCGGCCGTCGAAC
>Ga0070741_10010027_pt1 | contig 18078 bp, 15 predicted proteins | sample Coa_R1_4_FD_66440 | JGI IMG/M metagenome (GOLD analysis project Ga0070741, IMG submission 66440) | Surface soil microbial communities from Centralia Pennsylvania, which are recovering from an underground coalmine fire - Coalmine... | ecosystem: Environmental > Terrestrial > Soil > Unclassified ...
GCGAGCGCGTCGAGCATCGACGGCCCCCACCCGAGGCGCACCGGCTCGTCGCCGCGGTTCCGGAGCGCCGACTCGAGCGCCTCGATCGTCTCGATCGAGTCGAACTCCTCGTAGCGGTCACCGGCCGCTCCCACGGGCTTCAGGTTGTAGGTCAGTCCGATGCGCACGCCGGGGCTACGTTTCGCGAGTCCGCTTCTTGACGTTGACTCCGCGCGGCGTGTCGCGCACGGCCTGCGGTTCGAAGCGGTCGGCGGTGCGATTGAGAAGCTTGGCCACGCCCCGTTCCGGAATGTGCTCGCGATCGTTGCAGCGGTCGCACTGATGCGGCAGGCGCGGCACGTCGTCCCAGCGCCCGATGACCCCCTCGAAATTGCGGTAGACCATGGAGTCGCCGTAGTGACCGAGCACATAGTTCGGCATCAGCGGCACCTTGCCTCCGCCGCCCGGCGCGTCCATGACGAACTGCGGAACGGCGAGTCCCGAGGTGTGGCCGCGGAGGAACTCCATGATCTCGATCCCTTCGCCGACCGAAGTGCGGAAATGCTCGGCGCCCATGACCTGATCGCAGAGGTAGAGATAGTACGGGCGGACGCGGATCTTCATCAGTCCCTGCACGAGATCGCGCATGGTGTACGGGCAGTCGTTGACGCCGCGCAGCAGCACGGCCTGATTGTTCACCGGGACCCCGGCGCGCAGCAGTCGATCGCACGCGGCGGCCGACTCGGGAGTGATCTCGTGCGGATGGTTGAAGTGCGTGTTGATCCAGATCGGGTGGTATTTCTCGAGCAGTGAGGTCAGTTCGCTGTCGATGCGTTGCGGCAAAAAGACCGGGACGCGCGAGCCGAAACGGATGATCTCCACGTGCGGGATGGCGCGCAGCCCCGCCAGCACCTTCTCCAGAAACGTCAGCGACAGCGAGAGAGGATCGCCGCCGGAGACGATCACGTCGCGGATCTCCGGATGCTGCGCGACGTACTCGATCATCTTCTCCACGCGGCGCTGTCCGGTGGTGCCGTCCTCATCGATCCACTTCCGCTTGCGCGTGCAGTAACGGCAATAGAGTGGGCAGTACGAGGTGACCAGGAAGAGGCAGCGATCAGGATAGCGATGAACGATTCCGGTGACCGGCGAGTCGCCTTCCTCGTTGAGAGGGTCCCAGGTCAGTTCGCCGGGGTTGAGCAGCTCGTCGACCGAGGGGACCGACTGCAGGCGCAGCGGATCACGCGGGTCATCGAAATCGATCAGACAGAGGTAGTAGGGAGTGATGGCAGTGCGGTAAAGCTCGAAGACGTCGCCGAGGCGCGCGCTGGTGAGATCGTCGATTCCAAAAAGCCGCGCGATCTCCTCCAGTGTCGAGACGCGGTTTTTCTGCTGCCATTTCCAATCGTTCCACTGGGCGTCGGTGACGTGAGGATAGAGACGCGCGCGATTGGCGCGTGCGATTTGGAGATGATTTTTGCGGGGAGAAGGACCGGACGGTAAGGGCGAAGATGCTGGCTCGTCAGAGATCTGGACAGAGCTCATGATGGCGCGGATCCTTTCTTGCCCGGACTGGGGATCTTCCTGAAACGAATCAGGCAAGGCCCGGGGCGGAACAGGAGCGATTTCATACTCAACTTACTTTAGCGCGCTTCTGAGAATCTGCAACGGAAAATTCTGCGAAGGCGTGCAGAAAATTTCGGGGAATCCAGGCCGTGACCGCCGTCGTCCGCTCGCCCGTCCGTTGCTCATGGACCTCGGCCACTTCGTGCAGCAGGGCCAGCGCGCGGCCGCGATCGTTCGGAATCGCCAGCCGCACCACCTCGCCGCCGGCCAGCTCGCGCTCGCGGAGGATCTCCAGGAGCCGGTCGACGCCGTCGCCGGTCAGGGCCGAGAGCGTCACAGCCGAACGCCCCTCATCCGGCCTTCGGCCACCCGACGCGGACTCCCCTCGCCGCGCGGAGCGGGGAGAGGGTGGCGCGAAGCGCCGGGTGAGAGGCGCGTCAAAAAGATCAACCTTGTTGTAGACCTCCACCACCCGCTCCCGCGGGATGCCGAGGTCGCGAAGGACCTCGTCGCCGACGGCGCGCTGCTCCTCGACTTGCGGATGGCTGGCGTCGATCACGTGCATTACCAGATCGGCGGCCACCGCCTCCTCCATGGTCGAGCGGAACGAGGCCACCAGATCGTGCGGCAGCTTGCGGATGAAGCCGACGGTATCGATGATCACCGTCTGGCGCGGCATGGGGAAGGCGGCGCGCTGGGACTTGGCATCGAGCGTGGCGAAGAGCTTGTCGACCGCCCACGCCTCCCCGCCGGTCAGGCGGTTGAACAGGGTCGATTTGCCGGCGTTGGTGTAGCCAACGAGAGCCACGGTGAAGACCGCGTTGCGCGCTTTGCGCTGCGTCTCGCGCGTGCGTTCGATCTTCTTCAGCTCGTCCTTGAGCTGGCTGATGCGGTTGCGCACGATGCGACGGTCGATTTCGAGCTGCGTCTCGCCGACCCCTCGCGTGCCGATGCCGCCCGCCTGCCGCTCGAGGTGCGACCACTGGCGGGTCAGCCGTGGCAGCCGGTACTCGAGCTGCGCCAGCTCGACCTGGGTTTTCGCCTCGCGGCTGCGTGCCCGGCCGGCGAAGATGTCGAGGATCAGCGCGCTGCGGTCGATCACCCCCGCTTCGATGATCGTCTCCAGATTGCGCGCCTGCGCGGGCGAGAGATCGTCATCAAAGACCACCAGCGCCGCCTTCTGGCGCGCGGCCATGCGCTTGATTTCCGCCGCCTTGCCGCTGCCGATCCAGGTCGCGGCGTCGGGGGCGAGCCGCTTTGCCAGAACTTTCGCCACCACCACTCCACCCGCCGTTTCGATCAACTGCTGCAGCTCGTCGAGCTGCTCCTCGGCGGCCGATCGGGTCCTGTCCGGAAGGATCAACCCCACAGCGATGACTTTTTCCCTCACCTTATTGTTGGACATTAATAATACATGACTCCCGATGTGCGATCATGCGCCGCATGTTCGTTGTCTACGAGGTGCTGTTGTACCTCGTGTTCCTCCTGGCGCTTCCATTCTTCCTCGTCACCGGGTTCCTGCGAGGAAAATACCTGAGCAACTTTCCGGAACGAATCGGCTTCTATCGCACCCCGCCCGCCGCGCACGACCTCTGGATCCACGCCGTTTCGGTCGGCGAGACACTCGCCTCGCGGCCGGTGGTCGATGAGCTTCTGCGCCGCAGACCGGGCACGTCGATCGTTTTCACCACCACGACGATCACCGGGCAGACGCAGGCACGGCGCCTTTTTCCGGAGGCCACGGTCACCTATTTTCCGTTCGACTTCAGTACTTCGGTGCGGCGGTTTCTCGACCACCACCGGCCGCGGGTGTTCGCGGCGATGGAGACCGAGATCTGGCCGAACGTGACGCGGCTTTCTCGTGCACGCGGGCTGCGCCTGGTTCTGGCGAACGGGCGGCTGTCCGACCGTTCCTACCCCCGCTATCGCGCATTCCGGCCGATCGTGCGGCGAATCCTGCGGCAGTACGACCGTGTCCTGGCGCGGGACGAAGGGGATCGGCGCAGATTTCTGGCCATTGGCGCCGAGGCGGTCGAAGTGACCGGAAACGTGAAATTCGACTTCACGCCCGACGATAAGCCGCTGCCGATCGCCTCGCGCCTGGAGGCGCTCATCGCCGGCCGGCGCGTCCTCGTTCTCGGATCGACGCGCGAAGGAGAAGAGGAAGCAATCGTTCCCGAACTGCAGCGCTTTCTGGAAGAGGAGAACGCGTTCGCCATCCTCGCCCCGCGAAAGCCGGAACAGTTCGAAATCGTCGCCGCGCTGCTGACCACCACATCGATCCCCTTCATCCGCCGCAGCGAGCTCGATGTCGAGCCGGTTCTTCAGCCGGCTCTGTTTCTGCTCGACACCGTCGGCGAACTCTCCCGCATCTACCGCTACGCGACGGTGGCCTTCCTCGGCGGCAGTCTGGTCCCGACGGGCGGGCACAATCCGATCGAGCCGGCGGCGGCGGGGGTGCCGGTCTGTTTCGGGCCGCACATGACCAACTTCCGTGAGATCGCGGCGACATTCCTGGAGAACGACGCGGCGGTCGAGGTTCGATCCGCGAGCGACCTGATGGCCTTCGCACGCCGGATGTTTCACGACGAGGCGGCCCGGCGCGGATACGCGGAACGCGCCCTGCGGACCGTGGAACAGAATCGCGGCGCTGCCGCGCGTACGGCTGAGCGCATCGTCGAGTTGATGGCGTGAATCCTCTCCTCAAGCCGGCCGAGCTGCTGCTGCGCGGCGTCAATCGTCTCCGCCGCGCGCTTTACCGGGCCGGCGTCCTCCGCGCGAGACGCCTGCCGGTCCCGGTCATCTCCGTGGGCGGGATCGCCGCGGGCGGGAGCGGAAAGACGCCGGCGACGATCGCCATCGCCTCGGCGCTCGTTGCGCGGGGGCTGCGGGTGGGCGTGCTCACGCGCGGCTACCGCCGCAGCGGGCCGGGCGGGGTGGTGGAGACCCTCGATGCCGACCGCTACGGCGACGAGCCGGTGCTGATCAAAAAACGCGTCCCCGCCGCCCGCGTGATCGTCGGTAAAAGTCGTTATTATAATGCTATACGAGAAATAGTTGATATATTTATACTCGATGATGGCTTCCAGCACTTGCAGCTCGCCCGCGATCTCGATGTGGTCGTCGATCAGCCCGGCGGCGGTTTTCTCCGCGAGGGGCGGGCGGCGCTGCGCGATGCGGGGCTGATTCTCCCGCGCAGGATGCGGCCGGTCGTTCCCGAATCATTGCGCGGTAAACGCGTTTTCGCCTTCGCCGGCCTCGCGGACAACGAGCAGTTCTTCCGCTCGCTCGGTCTCCCCCTCGCGGGCACGCGTTCGTTTCCCGATCATCATCGCTATACCCGCACGGACATCGAGATTATCCGGCGCGCCGCGCTCGAGGCCGGGGCCGAGGCGATCGTGACCACGGAAAAGGACGCGGTGAAGATCGACGATCCGCAAATCGTCGCCATTCCGGCGGAATTCGTGATCGAGCCCGCGGAGATGGAGCGCATTGTTGCTGCGGCGGTCCGCCGATGAGCCGTCGCAGGAAGAGCGCCGCGCTTCAGCGCGCCGAATACGCGCTCTACCGTGCAGTGGCCTGGTTCGCACGCCGCCTTTCGGACGACGCCACGATCCGCTGGGGCGCGCGAATCGGATCCCTCGCCCGCCGCCTGCTCCGCCCCCGCGACCACGTGGCCATGCGCAATCTCCGGATGATTTTCCCCGCCCGGAGCCAGCGCGAGCTGCGTGCGATCGCCGACGCCTGCTGGCGTCACTTCGGACGGGAAGCCCTCGAGTCGATCCGCATGCAGACCATGTCGCTCGAGGAGATCGCCCGGCGATGCCCCCTGGTCAACGCCCGGATCCTCGACCAGGCACTCGCGCGCGGCAAGGGCGTGATCCTGATCAGCGCCCACTACGGCGCGTGGGAGGTCGGTGGCCTGGCGCTGATGTCGGCGGTCAAGAACGTCCGCACGATTACCCGGCCCCTCGACAACGAATACCTCGAGCGCGACCTGGCCCGCCTCCGCTCCAAGACCGGCGCCGCCGTGCTCGACCGCAGGCGCGCCGCCCGGGAGATGATCGAGGCCCTGGGCGAGAATGCCGTGATCGTCCTCCTTCCGGATCAGTCCGTCCTGCCACGCGAGGGAGCCCTCGTTCCCTTTCTGGGCCACGACGCCTGGACAACCACTCTCCCGGCAAAACTCGCCATCCGCCTCGGCTCTACAATTGTGTTCGCTTTTTGCATAGCCGACGGAACCGGGCACCGGCTGGAGTTCGAAGGTCCAATCCAGCCGAGCGAGGCCGAGAGCGACCCGGTGGCGCTGACGAGGCGCATCAACGAAGTGATTTCCGCGCGCATCGCGGCGCACCCGGAGCTTTGGCTGTGGATGCATGACCGGTGGAAGGGAACGTCGAGCGGGGGAAAGTGAAGGAGTGAATGGCGTCTAGCAGTACCGTAGTGATCGGCCTCAACTGGGTCGGAGACAATGTCCTGGCCCTCCCTACCTACCGAGCCCTCCACCACCGATTCCGCGCCGAAGGGGGAATCGCGGTCGCCGCGCCGGAGCCGATCGCGCCGCTGCTGTCGTCGATCGGTCTGTTCCGCCGCGTGATTCCGTGGAACGGGCGCACGCGCGACCGCATCCGCCTGCTGCGCGCGGGACGCTTCCGGCGCGCGATCATCCTTCCGAATTCCTTCCGCGCGGCGATGATCGCCTACGCCGCCGGCATCGGCGAGCGCTGGGGCTACTCGACCGACGCACGCGGTCTGTTCCTCACGCACAGGATCCATCGCGAGCGTGATCGGGGCCACCAGCTCGACGACTACGGCGGCCTGCTCGCGGCGATGAACGCACCACGCGTCGTCGACGAGATCCCCACTCTTCGCCTTCCGCTTCAAATCCGCGACCGCGCACGCAAGCGCCTCCGCGCACTCGGCGTCCGTCTCGACCGGCCTCTGTTTGGCCTCCACGCGGGCGGGCTGTACGGCCGCGCGAAACACTGGGGCGACGATCGCTACGGTCAGCTCGCCGATCGGTTGTGCGACAGCGGCTACTCGGTGGTCCTTCTCACCAGCCCCGGCGAACGCGCGCAGGCGGAAAAGATCGCCGAGGACCACGGCGGTTTGCCGGTAATCGGGCATGATGGCGACGTGCTGCAGATGGCGGCGGCGATCTGGCACTGCTCCGTGATCGTCACCAACGACAGCGGACCGCTGCACCTGGCGGCGGCGCTCGCCGTCCCGTCGGTCTCGATCTTCGGGCCGACCGATCCGGCGCGTACGGTGATTCCCGGCGCCACCCGAGTGCTTCGCAAGCCGGTGTCGTGCGGACCGTGTTACGAACGCGAGTGCCCCCTGCTCGACCATCGATGCATGAGCGGGATCGCGGTCGAGGAGGTCTTCTCCGCGGCCGTCGGTCTGCTGGAAGAGGTCACCGCCAGTGAAGTTCGCGTGCTTTGATCACATCGGTGTGTGACATCACCCACCGCTGAATCTTCCGCACCAGCCCATCGTGTGGACATGAGCTGGATCAGCCGGTTTTTCACCTATCGCGGAGAGCGGCTCGTCACCTGCCCGGAAACGCACGAGACGGCCGCCGTCAAGGTCGACGCCCTGCACGCCGCGTTTTCCGATCTGCGGCTGAGCAACTGCTCTCGCTGGCCGGAACGCGCCGGTTGCGATCAGCGATGCCTTGCGCAGATCGCCGAAGCGCCGAGCAACTGCCTGGTCTCGAACATCGTCACCGCGTGGTACGAGGGAAAGTCGTGCGTTTTGTGCGACCGGCCGATCGGCACGATCGCCTGGCACGAGAAGCCGCCGGCGCTGCTGTCGCCCGAGGGGACGTCATTCGAGTGGAGCGAGATCCCGCACGAGACGCTTCCGCGCGTGTTCCAGACCTGCAAGCCGCTCTGCTGGAACTGCTACCTGGCCGAGTCGTTCCGCCGCGAGTTCCCGAAGCTTCCCGTCGACCGGCGGCGTCCCGCCCCTCCATCCGCACCGCCGCTGAACACCACGAACGTCTATTGATCCATAATCGTCGCGATGAGCGACGCGGCCGAAGGGGACCGGCTCTACAAGATCGGCGAGGTGTGCAAGATGGCGGACGTGCAGCCCTACGTGCTGCGCTACTGGGAGACCGAGTTCCCCGCGCTCGCGCCGAACAAGAGTGGCGGCGGTCAGCGGCTTTACTCGAAGCGCGAGATCGACGTCATCCTGCGCATCAAGCAGCTCCTCTACTCCGAAGGCTTCACCATCGCCGGGGCGAAGAAGAAACTGGAGGGAGAGGCCGAAGGGCCGCCGCGGAAGGACCTCACCCGCGCGCTGCTCGAGGTGCGCCAGGAGCTGCGCGCGATTCTGGAGATGCTGGAGTAGGGCACGGCCCTACAGAAACAATTTCACGATGCGCTCGAGACCTCGCGCATCCTCCTGGTCGAACGCGCTCAATCGATCCGAGTCGACATCAAGAACGGCGATCAACTCGCCGGCCGGTCCGAACACCGGCACCACGATCTCCGACTTCGAATTCGGATCGCAGGCGATGTGACCGGGAAACGCGTTCACGTCCGGCACGACGATCGTCTCGCGCCGCTGCGCCGCCGTGCCGCACACTCCCTTCCCAAATTCGATTTGCAGGCAGCCGACCGTGCCGATGTACGGCCCGACGACGAGCCGGTCGCCGCAAACGCGGTAGAAACCGGTCCAGAAGAAGTACGGGAACCGGTTCGCCAGGACGGAGTTGATCGTCGACATCAGAGCGATGTCGTCGAGGGTGGAACCGCCTTCGTCGCGCCAGAGCGCGACGATGGCGTCATAGCATTCACGATAGGTCTCAGACTTCATGGCGGTAGACGAGTTCGTACTCGCCGGCAGAGCGGTCCCATGAAAAATCGGCGGCCATCGCGTTGCGCTGCAGGCGTCTCCAGACCCTCGAATCGCGGTAGTTGAGCATGCCGAGCCACGCGGCGGTGTACAGCTCTTCCGAGCCGGTGGCCGAGAAACCGAACCCGTCCGCCTCCTCCTCGTTCGTGCCGTCGAAGGGCACAACCGTGTCCACCAGGCCGCCGGTCAGGCGCACCACCGGAAGTGTCCCGTAACGCAGCGCGTACATCTGATTCAATCCGCACGGCTCGTAGATCGAGGGCATCAGCAGCATGTCCGCGCCGGCGTAGATGCGATGCGAGAGTGCGTCGTCGAATCCGATCCAGACGCGGCAACGCTCCTCGTTCTCGGCACCGATCTGCGCCAGGGCCCTCTCGTATCGCGCCTCGCCGCTGCCGAGGACCACCGCATACGCTCCGGCGCGAAGCATGCGCCCCAGAACAGGAACGAGGAGATCGACGCCTTTCTGATCGACGAGTCGCGAAATGAAACAGAGCAGCGGCGTCTTCGGGCGGAGACGCAGCTTGGCCTCGCGCAGCAGCGCTCGTTTGCAGAGCGCTTTCCCGTTCAGACGGTCGCCGTCATAGTGCGACGGGAGATCGGGATCGTCTGCCGGATTCCAACGCTCAACATCAATGCCGTTCAGGATTCCCGTGAGCTTGAACGAGAGACTTCGCACCACGCCGTCGAGTCCCGCACCGTACGCCGGAAGCTGAATCTCCCGCGCGTAATTGGGCGAGACCGTGGTCACCTGATCGGCGAAGATGATGCCGCCCTTCATCAGATTGACCTCGCCGTAGTGCTCGACACCGTCAGGGGCCCAGTAGCGGCTGTGCAGCCCGAGAGAGGCAAACTGCGTGGCGCGACCGATGCCCTGATAGTTGAGGTTGTGAATGGTGAAGACGGACCGTGTGTTGCGAAAGGGCCCACTGCCGCGCAGACCGGAGTGCAGATAGACCGGCAGGAGCGCGGTGTGCCAGTCGTGCGCGTGAAGAATGTCGGGAGCGATCCCGAGAAGCTCACATCCTTCGATGACCGCGCGGCAAAAGAACGCGAACCGCTCGATGGCGTCGTCGTAACCGTCGGCGCGCGGAGCGTAGATCTGCACGCGATCGAAAAAGTGGTCATTGGCCACGAGGTAGAGCGGGAGGTCCGAACCGGGAAGCGTCGAGCGAAGATAGGTGGCCTCGGCCGCCCAATTGGCCCACGGGATCTGGGTCGTCGGCAATGCCGGCTCCAGCGGAGCGCCCGACTGGGCGAACCACTCGCGCGCCTGGCGGTGGAACGGCATGAAGACGGCCACCTCGTGCCCGAGCTTCGCCAGCGCCTTCGGCAGCGATCCGCAGACGTCGCCCAGTCCGCCGGTCTTGGCGATGGGAGAAACTTCAGCCGTGGCGAAGAGAAGACGCATTGTTGCTGGGTTGCTGGGTTGCTGGGTTGCTCGGTTGCTGGGTTGTTTGGGGAACTGAGCAACCCAGCAACCCAGCAACCCAGCAACCCTATAACACAACCATCGAAGCGTACCCGACGACCTGCCTGTAGTCGCCGCTGACATCGCCGGAGGTGGAGTGCTTGAGCAGACGTGCATGGGTGGCGCCGAGTTTGTTCGCCGCGATGAGCATGGTCGTGGTGGGGATGAAGCCGCACATGGAGATGTCCTGCTCCTGCACCACGTTCCAGAGGGCTTCCGGATCGCGCGCCAGCACCGCGTCGATGACCCGCTGATCCTTCTGCAGCGTCACCTGCTGGTCCTCGTAGTGATTGAGGTCCGAGCTGGCCAGGATGCCGATCGGCCGACCGGCGACGACTTCCGCGATCGCGTTCCCGATCTCCTGGCAAAACGCGTATCGCGGCGCCGCGAGACAGAGTGGCACGAAGGTGAATTCGCCGGCGATCTGCTGCAGAAACGGCAACTGCACCTCGAGCGAGTGCTCGCGTGCGTGCGCGCGCCAGTCGTCGCCGAGCAGCTTCGACTTCGCCATCAGCGCGTCGGCAAGCTCGGTGTCGACCGCGACGGTCCCCAGCGGCGTGCGCCAGTCGCCGGTGCGATTGATCGCGGCGAAGTGTCCGAGCCCGGTGTGGTTCGGGCAGAGAATGATGTAGCGCTTCGGCAGATCGGCCGAGATGTAGAACGCCGCCGCCACGTGCCCGCTGTACATCAGCCCCGCGTGCGGAACCACGGCGCCGATGAAGCGCTCCTTCGCCGCCGGCGCCGGATTCGCGGCGATGCAGGCATTCACCTGCGCGCGCAGCCCATCGCGCGTTCCCTCGTAAAACGTTCCGGCGACCGCGGGCGCGCGCGTAACCATCCCCGCAAGTCTATGCGAACTCCCCTCGCCCCCCTCATCCGCCCTTCGGGCACCCTCTGCCACGCCGCGGGGAGGCTGGGAGTTTCTTACCTGGGGAAGCTGGGCCCGTAGAGGATCGCGTTCATGAACAGCGGCAGCGTTCCCCGCCAGAAGAGCCGGAAGTGCGGCTCGTCGGCGAAGGTGATCACCTGCCCGCGTCCGAACGGCTCGCTCACCAGCCAGACCGCGCCCTTCATCCGATCGATCGACTCCGGCCAGGCGATTCCGGATACCAGCGGATTGTCTTTGACGATGGTGATCACGTTGTCGACCTTGTGGGCCACCGGCTGGAGCGCTTCCTCGCGCGCCCCTTCGATGAGCACGAACGGCGAGCGCGTGACGCCGAACGTCAGGAACGACCGGTCATTCATCGCGGTGCGGAACGATGCGCCCGGAATCCGATAATCGTTGTAGCGCTCGTCCGGCGCCGCTTTTTCGTCGTCTTTCTTTTTCGGCGGCTCCCACGGTTTGAGCTTCGAAATCTCGACGTCATTGTCGCGAAGGAAGGCACTCGCCCCTTTGATGGCCACCACCGTGCCGCCGCCGCGCACCCAGGTCTGCAGTTTCGTGATTCCCTGTTTGCCCAGGCGATCGGCGTAGGCGAACCCGTCGGGAAGAATCAGGACGTTGTAGCGCGAGAGATCGACGCCGCGGAAGGCGTCGAGGGCGATGTTCGAGTGCGGGATGGGCGTATCGATGTCGAGTGTGTGCCAAAGCATGCCGAACGAGGTCGCGCTCACGCCGGGACCACCGACGAGCGCGATCTTCGGGTCCTTGACGTAGTGGATGCGCTCCGACCCGAACGCCGTTCCGCCGGTCCATCCTGATTCGAGCGGCTCGATGGCCACGTGGGCGTCGCGCGCGATGCGCGCCAGATTGGCGTCGAGATCGGGCTTGTTGTTGCCTTTCAGGATCAGGAGCGTGCCGCGCGCGAACGAGCGGTTGCCCACGCTGACGGGATCTTCGCTGACGCTGAATCGAATCTCCCCCGCAAGGAGACGACCCGCCGCCCGGTACACGTCAGGATCGTTGCCATCGATCAGGTATCCGTACGACGCCGGCCGGAACGCCGGCGCGTCCGGCCGCTGATACGGCCGCACCTCCGCCGTGACCGGCGTGCTCACGGCATACGCCTCGACATCCATGGCCAACGGCAACGACCACGAGGTCAGATCGTAGAAATCGTTCGGCTCATCGGCCTCGGTCTTCTCGCGCTGTTGTTCGAGAAAGCCCTTGGTGAAGGTCGGAGTTTTTTCGAACAGCGTCTGCACCAGGCCTCCGAGAGGCTGCCGGGTCGAAATCACCGCGGTGCCGGCCGGAAACGTCTGCGATTCGGCGCCGTCGCCATCGATCCGCGTGGCGCGCACGGTGAGCGGCGCGGAGAGCGTCCCGATCTGAATCGCCTGCCGCTGCAGCATCTCCATCATCGGTTCGAAGTTCGGTGCGGTGGGCGGAACGAGGAACGTGGTCTGCCCCGCCGCGATCTCGCCGCGCATCGCGTTGTAGGTGTAGAGCAGGAGATCCTCGGCGTGAGCCGCGGTTGTGTAAAGCGTGGTCATGCTGCTCGTGAAGTGACGTGCAATGCGGTCGCCGAGCGACAATATCGTCTTCCCGCCGGACCGCGGAACCTCCGCGCCCACCACCGGCGACCTCGTACGTCATTCCGATCGCCCCGTGCAGCGCGGGCCAGGAGTCGCCGTACCCGGGATAGAAAAGGTCGAAGACCTCGGAGACAAAGAACGGCCAACCTTTCGCCGTGAACGCCGCGGCGTTGGCGCGCCCGAACACATCGAGCCACTTCTCCACGTCGCGGGAGATGTTCGCGTTGATCGGCTTCGCATCGGGCGGGAAGAAGTAGGTCGAGTTCGTTCCCATCTCGTGCAGGTCGACGAAGACCTGCGGATTCCAGCGGCGGTATTCGGCGACCCGGGCGCGCGACTCCTGCTGCGAGGTCCAGGCCCAGTCACGGTTCATGTCGATCAGGTAGTGATTGAAACGGCCGCCCGGCCACGGCTCGCTGTGCTCGAACGATTCGGGATTCGGATCCGCCTGCGCGCCGCGGCTGCGGATGAACCACTGCACGTAGCGCTCACGTCCGTCCGGATTCTCCAGCGGATCGATCAGCACCACCACCCTGTCGAGAATCTTCGCTGCCTCCGGATCGTGCAGCAGCGTGCTGGCGACGAGCATCGAGGCCTCGGACGAGGACGACTCGTTGCCGTGCACTCCGTACGCCAGCCAGGCGATCGCCGGCGTGCTGCGCGCGATCTCCGCGGCGCGGGCCGACGTGGTCGCCGACGGATCGCCAAGGGCGACCACATTCTGGCGGATCGTCTCCAGCGCGGCGCGGTGCTTCGGCGAGGCGATCACCGCGAGAACGAGCGGCCGGTGCTCGTAGGTCTCGCCGAACTGGTGGACGGTGATCAGATTCGAGTCCTTCGCCAGCTCGTGGAAGTAATCGAGGATGCGCGTGTACGGTGTGAAGCGCTCCCCGAGCTTGTAGCCGAGGAACTCCTCGGGCGTGGGGATGGCGTTCTGCGCAAGCGCGGGAAGGGCGATCAGAAACAGAACAATCGCGAGGCGGCTGGGGTCAGGTCTGCGGTTGGCGGTTTTTTCTACCAATCGTGGCACTCCTCTACACATCGTGGAAAAAATGGATCGATATTGTCCACCGTGCGGCCATCAGAACAAAGCTGCTCTTTTGGACGCGTGGAACATCATCTACGAATCGTAGAAAAAACCGCCAACCGCAGACCTGACCCCAATTATTCGGCGATTGTGACTTCGTCCTCGATGGCGGCGTTGGAGCGGGTGTGGATGCCGAGGCGCTTCATCATCTCGTTCAGGGTGGAGGGCTTGAGCTGCAGCAGTTCGGCGGCTTTCTTCTGCACCCCGTTGGCCATCTCCAGCGACTGCAGGATCATCGCGCGCTCGTAGCGCGAGACGGCGTCCTTGAGCGAGAGACCCTCGGAGGGGACGATCATCGACGGCTGCTCGGTCTCCACCGGGTAGCGCAGCGACTCGGGGAGCAGTTCCGGCCCGATCCGGTCGCCCGTGCAGAGCACCACCGCGCGCTCGATGGTGTTCTCCAGCTCGCGCACGTTTCCCGGCCAGAAATGATCCATCAGGATCCGCATCGCCTCCGGCGTCACCTCGCGCACCTTCCGCTTGTTCTCTTCCGAGTATTTCTCGAGGAAGTGCGCGATCAGAAGCGGGATGTCCTCGCGCCTGCGCCGCAGTGGCGGAAGTGGGATGGTGATGACATTGAGACGGTAGTAGAGGTCCTCGCGGAAGCGCCCGTTGCCCATCAGCTTCGACAGCTCCACGTTCGTCGCGGCGATGATCCGCACATCGACCTTGATCGTCTCCACCGATCCGAGTCGCATGAACTCGCGCTCCTGGATCACGCGGAGGAGTTTCGCTTGCGTCTCGAGGTTGATGTTGCCGATCTCGTCGAGGAAGATCGAGCCGCCGTCGGCGACCTCGAACAGCCCGCGCTTGGTGGCGATCGCGCCGGTGAAGGCCCCTTTCATGTGGCCGAAGAGCGACGACTCGAGCAGCTCCGGAGGCAGCGATCCCGAGTTCACCGTGACGAACGCGTTGCGCGCGCGCGGTGAGGCGTGATGGATGGCCTTGGCCACCAGTTCTTTCCCCGTGCCCGATTCCCCAGTGACCAGGATGTTCGAGCGCGACGGCGCGGCGAGGCGGATCAGCTCGAACACCTTCCGCATCGGCTCCGACTTGCCGATGATGTTCGCGTAGGCGTACTTCTGCGACAGTTCCGCCTTGAGGCGTTCGTTTTCATTCGACAGCCGTCGCTGCTCGAGCGCCTTATTGACCGTCAGGATGACTTCCTCGTTCTTGAACGGCTTCGGGATGTAGTGGAAGGCGCCGTGCTTCATGGCCTCGATCGCCCCGTCGATCGACGAGTACGCGGTGATGACGATGACCGGAAGCCGCGGATTGGCGATGCGGATCGCGCGCAGCGTGTCGATCCCGCTGATGCCCGGCAGCATGATGTCGAGGATGACCAGGTCGACGGCTTCGTCCTCGTCGAGGACGGCCAGAGCCTGCTCGCCGCTGGCGGCCATCACCACTTCGAAGCCCTCGCGGCGCAGGACGGCGTCCAGCACGTCGCGAAGGACTTCCTCGTCGTCAACGATCAGGATTCGCATGGATCTCGGTTCCAGTGTCCTTCGGCATCGCGGCGGCGCGTGGCAACGAAATCGTGAACTCGGCCCCCTGGCCCGGCGCACTCTGCACGCTGATCGAACCGTCCGACGCGTTCAGGATACGCCTGGTGATGGCCAGGCCGAGTCCCGTCCCTCCCTGTCCACGCTTGGTCGTCACCAGCGGCTCGAAGATCTTCCCCATCAGCTCCGGCGAAATCCCCTCGCCGTCGTCCTTGACCCTCATTTCCACCCGCTCCCCACTCAACTCGGCGGCAATCCAGATGTTGCCTCCCACATCCACCGCATCGCGGGCGTTGAGAAGGACGTTGGTCAGAACCTGCTGCAGGTCGTGAAAGTTCCCGCGCACGCCAGTGTCGGGGATTTCGTTCACGTGGATCGAGATCTGTTTGGGTTTCAGCATGTCCTCGTTCAGCGCGAGGGTCGAGGTGATCAGTTCTCGCAGGCCGACCGCCTCCCGCGCGCGCGGGCGGTTGGCGATCAGATCGAGCAGGTTGTTCACCAGATTCGAGGCGCGGAACGACTGCTGTTCCATTTTCTTCAGCACCCGGTATTTCGGATCGTCCGGCGGCGTGTCCTGCAGAAGGATCTGCGCGTAGGACGAGATGCCGGTCAGCGGTGTGTTGACCTCGTGGGCAACGCCGGCGGCGAGCAGGCCGAGTGACGCCAGCCGCTCCTTTTCCTGCAGCGCGCGCTCGAGCCGTACGCGCTCGGTGATGTCACCGACGACCAGCACGCGCGTCCCCTCGGCCACGTCGACGGCGTGCAACGGGCTGGAGGTGACGGTCACCTCTTTCTCCGTGCCCTTGCGGTTGATGAACTGTGTCTCCAGCGAGTGCGCTCCGGAGCGCAGAAGCGCGCCGTACGGCGGGAAGATCGCGTCGATCGGTTCATCGAGCCCTTCGCCGCCGACGAGGTCCCAGAACGCATGGTTGGCGGTCAGCACTGTTCCGTCGCGCGCCACCACCGCGATCGCCGACGACGACGACTCGATGATGTTCTCGTTGTACTCCTTGAGCGAGCGGATCTCGTCGAGCTGCCGGCGCAGGCGGCCGTAGAGCCGCGCGTTCTCGATCGCCAAGGCCACCGGCGCGGCAAGCGACTCGAGCAGATGGAGGTCATCGCGCGACAGCGGCTCCTCGCCGCGCTTGATGCCGAGCAGCATCAGCCCCTGCAGCTCGCCGCGGTTTCGCAGCGGCAGCACGTAGCGGTAGCCGGCCGCCAGGAGCCGCCAGGGCAGATCGGTGGCGTCGGGAAGGCGCGGCTCGGTCAGAGTCAGCGGGCCGTCAGCCGGCATCGGTCCGAAATCGCCGATGGTGGCGCGATGCGGCAGCCGCGGCTCCGACTCGTAGATCACCAGCGTCGGCCCATCGCGCATGAACAGATTCACCCGCTCGATGTCCAGCGCGGCGCGCATCCGCTCGCGCATTTTGGCGATCAGCTCGTGGACGTCGTGGAATGTCGCCAGCTCCTGCGCGAAGTCGGCCATGGCCCGCCGATGGCGATAGCTGTCGCGATAGACAAAGCGGTCGATCACTGATTCGATGCGCCCCTTGACCGGAATCAACACGCCGGCGATCAGCAGCCCGGAGGTGAAAGCCAGGAAGTTGCGCTCGAGCGCCGAGCGCTCCTCGATCAGATGCGAAAGCACGAGATTGACCGTGGAGAAGGCGATCATCCCGAAGATGAACGTCACCGAGTAGGCCAGGATCTCGCGGATGACCACCTCGACATCCCACAGCTTGTACTTGAGGATCGACACGGCGAAGGCGAGCGGGATCAGCGCCAGCGGAAGGATGGAGATTGTCGAGTAGATCGGCCTGACCGAACCGACGACCAGATAGGGGATGATGTAGACCAGCAGAAACGGGACGAAGCCGAGGGCCATCCCGAGGTAGATCCACTTGATCTGCTTTTTTCCGACCGCCGCGGCCGTGCGATAGGTATAGGCCAGTGCCACGACGGCCAGGGTGAAGTAGATCGCGAAGTGCGCGATCTCCCACTTCTGGATCACCTCCAGCGAGCGATACGGCGCCGCGATCGCCAGCGCGTTGTTGAAGACCAGCAGATCGAGGTCCCAGGCCGCAACGAGCGCCGGCGGCAAATACAGCAGCGCCAGCAGCCCCTTGTGCCGCACGATGGGGCGGGGAAAGACGAGGAAAAAGTTCAGCGTCAGCGGCGGGAGAAGAATCGTGGCGAATTCTTCGACCAGTTGCAGCAGCTTGTAGGTGAAGTCGATGTCGCCCGCGGGCGTGTAGACATAAACGATGAACGACAGCAGAGTGACCCAGTAAAAGAGCGCGCTCTCGAACCGGCCGGCGCGGAACAGCGTGAACAAGCCGATGGCCAGATAGAGAAATCCGATGAAGCTGAGGATCAGATAGGGGTAGTCGATCTTCAGCTCGGGAACGCGATAGATCAGCTTGAGCGTCTGATTGCCGCGCGCCACAACCATCGGCACCGACTGCCCGATCCTGCGCAACGTTTTCTGGAGCCCTTCGACCTCGCTGCTCGGCGTGTCCCCGATCAGCCAGATCTGATCGCCCGGCCGGAGGCCGGAGCGCTGCGCATCGCTGTCCGGATCGACGTTCTTCACCACGATCACGCCGCTGCGGCGGGTGAATGTGAAATCGATCCGCTCGAACGACGAGCGTTTCCGCTGAAACGACGCAAAGGCCCCGGCGACGGCGGCCAGCGTCACCAGCAGAATCAGCGTATTCGTGAAGATCGATTTCCGCATCCGGGTGGCCGGGTCGGATTCAACGCCGGTGCCGCCGTCAAATCCGGCCTAACTTCATGAATTTGAACGGCCACGACGGATTTCCGCTTCCCGTACGGACAGGCGGACTCCAACAGATTGAATCCATGATTCAGATAACTGGAAAACGGCAGACGTCGCGCAGTAAACAGATGTCGCAGTTCGCCTTGCGGCGCTTGCGGCTGCAGCGGTCGAGGATCCCCAGGCGACAGATAGCAAAGTCGTAACGGATGGGGTCGGCTGGATCGAATGCCGCCAACCGGTCGGTGATTCCGCGGGCCGTCTTCCAATCGGTGCTCTTGCGGCCGTTGAGCCCAAGAAACGTGGCGATTCGATGGACGTGAGTGTCGAGCGGCACGACCAGCTTCGCCGG
>Ga0070741_10010028_pt1 | contig 18077 bp, 35 predicted proteins | sample Coa_R1_4_FD_66440 | JGI IMG/M metagenome (GOLD analysis project Ga0070741, IMG submission 66440) | Surface soil microbial communities from Centralia Pennsylvania, which are recovering from an underground coalmine fire - Coalmine... | ecosystem: Environmental > Terrestrial > Soil > Unclassified ...
GTTTAAAGGGCCACCCGGCTGGCTACCAACTGACGCAATTAGAAAGTGGAACAAACTTCCGCGTACACCTAATGGTGCCTAACCCTGCGCTCCAGCCGACGGTTCTCGCCTTCGGTGCGCTGTTCGCGCACCGCGGCTCAAACTTCCCTCGCCACGCTGCGCGATGGCTCGGCGCGGCTGAGCTTGATCGTTGGGCAGCATGAAGATCTGGCGAGTAGCGGGCGTTGTCTCGCTTTTGGGCGTGCTCATTGTTGGCGGTTTCTTCGTGCACGCTGCGCTCGTCGCAGGACATCTCAATCCGATCGCCGACCTCAACCCTTACGTGGCGGTGGCTCTGCTTCTAGTACAAGTGGCCATCTTCCTCGTTGGCATCGTCACGTTTCCGTACTACTGGTTTCGTGTAGTGCGTCAGCGGCAAGCTGGCGCTCCGTTCCACATTCCAGCTGGGCTAGTTGCATCGCTAGTGTGCATTTTCGTTGCGCTGTTCATCATGCAATTTGTCTTTCACGTCGGCGGTTCCTAGACATGCTGCCCAACCCTGCGCTCCAGCCGACGGTTTTTGCCTTCGGCAAAAACTTCCCTCGCAACGCTGCGCGTTGGCTCGGCGCGGCTGAGCTTGATCGTTAGGCACCGGAGGTATTTATGCGAATGGCAACCGTGGTCCTGTTCCTCGCACTTGCAAGCGGCTGTGGCCCGGAAAGCCGGGATGCCTTGCGGTGCACCAGCGAGACTGATACGGACCCAATACTCGACGAGAGCTTTACGGTCCGGTATCACGACAGCGCAACAATCCGAAGCGAGGCGCTCACATTGACGTTTGCCGAGCTTGTGAGTGACTCGCGCTGTCCGGCAGGTGACGCGTGCGCGGTCGGAGGTAGCGCGAACGTCGAAATTACCGCGAGCCAAACCGGTCAGGAACCAGCGACCCTAGAGCTCGCCTCGCGCTCCGAAGGCGTGCCTCCCCTGGGCCAAACCGAGGCCACTTACGGCGGCTATACCATCGCTCTGATAAGCGTCGTCCCGTATCCCGAGACCGGTCGCACTATCCAGCCCACCGACTATTGCGTCGGCTTGCGCGTCAGCAATGAGCAATAGACGGGTGCCTAACCCGTCGCTGCAGCGGACGGGTTCGCCTTCGGCGCATAGCGCCTCGGCTCACCTCCCCTCGCATGCTCGCTGCGCTCGCAAGCTCGGCGCCGCTGAGCTCCAACGTTAGGCCGCAGAAATGTCTCTAGTCACACTGCGCGTAAAGGTTAAGCCCAACGCGCGCGCGTCTTCGCTTCAGCAGGAAGCTGATGGTTCGTGGCTCGCGCGGTTGAAGTCGCCCCCTGTAGATGGGAAAGCCAACGAGGAGCTCGTGGCTTTGGTCGCAGAGCACTTCAACTGTCGCAAGGCTGCGGTACTCATCAAGGCGGGTGCATCATCACGCACCAAGGTCCTCAAAGTTGAGGCGCCATGAACATGCAGCGGCCTAACCCTGCGCTCCAGCCGACGTGTCTCGCCTTCGGCTCGCCATTCCCTCACACGCTGCGCGTGTTCGGCGCGGCTGAGCTTGATCGTTAGGTGGCCAATATGCTGATGCTCGGAGTGAGATCAGCAGTCGGGTTGGTCTGCGTTCTTCCGTTGCTGTCCGCGCTGTTTCCTCCCGCGGCAAGCCGTGTCTTTTGTACGCCGCGCGCATATTCATTGGTCGCGGTGACGTTCGGGCTCAGCTGCGCAGGTTTGGCCCTGTACTTTTCAGGCCACACTGACCTCCGAACAGCAACCGCATTCGTGGCTCCGCTCATCCAGACGCTGCTAATTGTTCCGGCATTTCGCCTCTTTGTGCGTCTCCGCGGGCGCGAGCCAGAAGACGTCTTCCTAAATTTCAAGCGAGGGCTGTTTTGGGATCGCGCGTTGGCCATGTTTCTGGCCGCGCTCGCGCCCGCTGCTATCGTGGTTCTATGAAACGGCCACCTAACCCTGCGCTCCAGCCGACGGTGCTCGCCTTCGGCATCGCACTTCCTCAACGCGCTGCGCGCGTCTCGGCGCGGCTGAGCTTGATCGTTAGGGCTCGCCATGAAGAAGTGGAAAGTTGGGCTCATCGCGGTGCTGGTCGCAGCGCCTTTATTCATTGGAGGTATGTGGCTCCTTGTTCAGCGCAGCGACGCCTTTGGGCTTGCTCGCACGTTCGTTGCTGAAAGCCCGCTTGTTGCGAGCAAGGTGGGTTCTGTGAAGAGCATTTCGCTAAGACCGTTCGGCTATCAGATGCACGTGACAGATTCCCGCGGTAACGCTGAGTTCGCGCTCTCCGTCGCTGGCTCACAGAGAAACGGCGTTGCCTACGTACGGTTGCAGAAAGATTTAGGCGTCTGGGAAGTTAGCGCCGCCAGGCTGGTCGTTGACGGTCAGCAGCCTGTGAGCTTGAAGTAACCAATGTCTCGCCCTAACCCTGCGCTCCAGCCGACGTGCCCGCCTTCGGCGTGCATTCCCTCACAACGCTGCGCGTTGTTCGGCGCGGCTGAGCTTGATCGTTAGGTTGCCCTAATGACGCAGACCCAAGCAGAAAGGTGGCGCGCTACGCGTGAGCGCGGGATCCGTTCTTACGTCCTTAAAACCGGTGTGCTTGCTTGGGGGCTGGCCATGTTCCTCTACTTAACTTTGCAGTCCTTGCGGCAACCCAATCCTTTGACGTTTATCTTCCTTGTCGACCTTCCGCTGTGCGTTTTTGGTGGCGTCCTGTTCGGTCTCGGTACTTGGTATGCGACTGAGTGGCAGTACAAGCGCTATTTGGCAAAGCAGACTAATGACTCAGCAACCTAACCCTGCGCTCCAGCCGACGGTCCCGCCTTCGGTGCGCTATTCGCGCACCTCGTCGGCACTTCCCTCACAACGCTGCGCGTTGCTCGGCGCGGCTGAGCTTGATCGTTAGGCCTGTGCAAACGATCGCTGCGGTTAGAATCGCGGCATGAAATTCACCTGGGATCCCGAGAAAGCGCGGAGTAACCTCCGGAAGCATCGGTTCCTTTGACGAAGCCACAACCATCTTCGGTGATCCTTTCGCGGCCACTGTTCCTGACCCAGATCACTCGGTCGGTGAGAGCCGCTTCGTCACTATCGGCGTATCATCACTGGACCAAGTTCTCGTGGTTTGCTACACGGAACGCGGCAGTTCCATCCGCATCATCAGCGCCCGCAGGGCGACGGCTCATGAAAGGAAGCAGTACGAAAGCTAGAAAGAACCGTGAGGCTATGCGCTCCGAGTACGACTTCTCGGGCGCGGCTCGCGGCAAGCACTATCGCGCCTACCGTCAAGGCACCAACATCGTTGTGCTCGAGCCTGACGTTGCCGCGGGGTTCAAAAACTCCAAGGCCGTTAATGACGCTCTTCGCGCCGTTCTCCGCGCGGTCAAATAGCACAGGCCTAACCCGGCGCTCCAGCCGACGTGGCACGCCTCCGGCGCGCCATCCCCTCACATGCTCGCTGCGCTCGCATGTTCGGCGCGGCTGAGCTTGATCGTTAGGCCTACTCAGAATGACGCTCAGTGATCTCACCGTCAGCTTCGAGCACCAGGACCGTGCGGCGCTCTTTTCTGACTGGCAGTGGTTAGTCGGAGAGCACATGCGTCCGCTGCTTCTTTGCGCAAGCGGCGACGCCTTCTTGTACAACACGCAGCACCGCACGGTTCACTTTCTTGACGTCGCGGCCGGCTCGTTAAAGGACGTCGCAGAGTCGGTTGACGCGTTTCAGCGCTTGCTCACGGACAAGGCGTTTGTGGTTGACCACTTCGCGGTCCAGCTAGTCGGTGATCTACGAGATGCCGGTGTCGCGTTGAAGCCCGGCCAAATCTATTCGTTTAAACACCCGCCGGTGCTTGGAGGCGAGTGGCTACTTTCAAACTTTGAGGCAACTGATATCGCCGTTCATTTCTCCGTCGCGGGTCAGTTGCATCGTCAGGTCGCGGCCCTTCCGGACGGCACGCAGATCACCGGCGTAGAGTTTCGGCGTGAGTAGGCCTAACCCTGCGCTCCAGACGACGTGCACGCCTTCGGCGTGCATGCCCTCACAACGCTGCGCGTTGCTCGGCGCGTCTCAACGCGATCGTTAGGTGCCGTGAAGAGGCGCATTGTCGGCTTTCGTCAGGACCCAGAGCAGCAATGGGTCGCGCAGCTCCAGTGTGGACACAATCAACATGTGCGGCACAACCCACCCTTCATCAAGCGACCTTGGGTTGTAACTCCTGACGGAAGAAAGTCCATGCTCGGGAAATATCTCAACTGCCGTGTCTGCGACGGCAAGCAGTCCGACAGCAATGTCTAAACTCACAGCACCTAACCCTGCGCTCCAGCCGACGGCTGAGCTTGATCGTTGGGCTTGTCCATGAACGTGCTGCCGGGCATGCGGCTATTTCAGATTCGGGGCGTACCCGTCTACGTTCACTGGTCCGTGCTGCTGCTTATTCCGATCGTTTGTGTCATTGAGAAGTCACTGTTGACCGCTTTTCTTGGCACGCTTGCCTGCACCGTCGTCATCGCAGTACACGAACTCGGCCACGCAGCTGTCGCGCGGCGCTTCGGGCTTCGTGTGCGTTCATTACGTTTGGCACTGCTCGCCGGCCAATGTGTCGTCGAGACGCCGCGCTCCAAACGCGCACATGTCGCGATCGCGTGGGGTGGCGTAGCGGCTCAACTCGTTCTCGGCGTCGTCACCTGGGTGGTCGCGATGTCTTGCGCCGCGGCGAATGTTCGTATTCCGTCTGTATTGAATCCATTCTTTGCGGTCTTTGAACTCCTCAATCCTTTCATCGCCGCGTGCAATCTCCTTCCGATCCGCCCTTTTGACGGAGCAGCAGCTTGGGGCTTGCATCCACTCAGGGCGGTGCAATGAACAACGGAATGCGTCGCGTCCTTAAATATGTCGTCGGCGTTGTCGCAGTGCTTTTCGGTTTGGCCGTCGCGCTATTTGAGTGCTCCTATTACCAAGACCAGCAGCGGTTCCGCGAAGCCAAAAACCAATGCGAGCGTGACTGCGTGCAAGATTCAGGTGGCTTTCCAGCATGCCGCGAGGCTTGCGTGGGTCATCCAGACCACTATCCATGAACACTCGTGCCTACCCTCCGCCTCCAACCCACGCCGACGTGCCTTCCTTCGCCGTGCTGCGCGAATGAGCTCGCTCGTTGAGCAGCATGAACGTCATCAATGCTCTCGAGCTGACCGCGGTAAGCGCAGTGGCGCTGGTCGTGCTGATCTTCGTCGGCGTCCGGATGGTTCGGGGAGCAAAGAAGCGCTCGCCGACGATGGTCGCCCTCGGAGCCGTGCTGCTTCTCTTCGGCTTCGGCAATGTCCGAGACCCGCAGCAGCAGTTGACGGAGCAGGCACAACCGCCCAAAAAGCGCGAGGGCGAGTCTGGAGATCCGCCGGTTGAGTGAACGTCACGTCAAGGCACTGCTCACAGCACTCGCGGTCGTGGTCGCAGCTGTGCCCGCAACGATCGTGGTGACACTTTTGCTCTACCCGCTGTGGTCCTGGATCGAGGCGACATTTGGCCTCGAGTCCGTCGGACACTCCGGCCCGGCCGACTGGTGCTTCTTGCTGGTCTTCAGCATGTTCGTGATCGGCTCGCTTGCATTGCTCTTGCGCGTTCGTCGGCGTCCTCTCGCGAGGCCGGCTGTCGGCGTGGCGCATGTTGTGCTGCATACGGATCGCATGGCTGAGTCGGCTGAGTTCATGCGGGCCATTGGCATGAGGGCCATCTTCGACGGACCGGAGGTCTCCGTATATGAAATGCGCGGAGGCACCCACCTCATCATGATGAAACGAGAGCGCGTGGCTCCCGGTGATGCTCCGTTCGACCTGATGGTTGACGATCTGCGGGCAACGCATGGCCGGTTTCAAGCCATGGGACTTTCTCCATCGCCGATTGAAAGGCGGGCTCAAATAGACCACGAGGTCTTCACGGTTCGAGAGCCCGCCGGCCATGTCATCACGTTCTTCTCGAGTCATTGGTCAGGCAATCCTGTATGAGGCGCGCACGGGGCAATGAGCGCTACCATCAGGCCGTGAGTCTCTCCGACCAACGTCCGTGACTGCCCGCCAGCTCGCCTTTGCCGCAATCCTGGCCGTTGCGCTTCCTCTCGCGTCCATCGCGCAGGATGCCGCCGTCGTGAACGCCAAGACGGTTCACGTCACGCTCGAGAACGATCAGGTTCGCGTTCTCGAAGCGGAGCTGCCGCCGGGCGGAAAGGAGCAGCCTCACTCGCACCCGGCTTGCGTGATCTACGTCCTCGCCGGCGGAAAGATCCGCAATCACGCGGCGGATGGGACGATCTCCGAGCGCGAGCTCAAGGCCGGCGACACGATCTATCGCGATCCGGTGACGCACTGGACCGAGAACATCGGCACCACGACCGTCCATCTCATCCTGATCGAGCTCAAGACCAATTCGGGATCGCATGGACCGCAACACTGAGCTGCGCTGCCGATTCGCCACGCTCGCAGACACCGCAACGCTGGCTCCGCTGAACGCGCAGCTCATCCGTGACGAAGGACATCGCAATCCGATGTCGGTCGCGGAGCTCGAGCAGCGCATGTCGGCCTGGCTCGCCGGCGAGTACAAAGCGGTGTTGTTCGAGCTCGGTCCACAGGTCGCAGGCTATGCGTTGTTCCGTCAGGATCCGGAACACATCTATTTGAGACAGCTGTTCGTCGCGCCTGCGCACCGTCGACGCGGCGTGGGTCGCGCCGCGCTCGCGTGGCTGTGGAGCAATGCCTGGCCAAACGCCGCGCGCATCCGCGTCGACGTTCTCCTCGCCAATATTGCGGCGCAGGCGTTCTGGCGCGCCGTCGGTTTCAGGGACTACTGCGTCGTCATGGAAATGGAGAGGCCTTCGAGTCCGGCATGATTAAGGATCGCGACGTTTACGAGGATCGCTTCCTCCGCGTCGTCAGTCCGGCTTCATCACGGATGGAGAGCACGCATGAGTGATCAGCTTTGGGTCGAGCTCGTCGGGGATCTGGTCATCGCGAGAATCCGCGGCGAGCCGACCGTCGCGCTGCTGCAGGAATGCCAGCGACAGGTCCTCTTCCTCGCGCGGGATGCCGGGCGCGCCAAGGTGCTCTACGACGCCTTGGAGATGACCCCGCCTCCGGTCGACGTTCCCTGGTCGCAGCGCGAGCTCGATCAGCAGCTCGACGGTGTGCAGCTGCGTCGCGCAATCGTGGTGCCCAACAGCAAGCTCGCCTATCTCGCGCGCCTGGCTTTCGGCGAGGGCGACTACCGCGTGTTCTACAACGACATCGTCGAGGCGGTGCAGTGGTTGTCGGAAACCGCGTCGTCGCGGAACGTGCCGGTCCTGAAGCCTCGTGGCTGACGTGCGCTCCTTGCTGCCATGATCGCCATCGTCATCGGTGTGCTGCTCGCGGGCTCGGTCGGTGTGCTGGCTTCGCTCATCGGCCTCGATCGCGATCGTGCGTTCTATCCAACCGTGATGACGGTCATCGCGTCGTACTACGTCCTGTTCGCGGTCATGGGCGGCTCGAGCTCGAGCCTCGTCGCCGAGACCGTCGTCGCCGGCGCGTTCGTGGCGATCGCAATCGCCGGCTTTCGGCGCACGCTGTGGCTCGTGGTCATCGCGCTCGCTGCGCACGGCGTCTTCGACTTCGTCCATGGCCATCTCATCACCGACCCGGGCGTTCCGGCCTGGTGGCCCGGCTTCTGTCTCGCTTATGACGTCGTCGCGGCCGGTTATCTTGCGTGGCGTCTGAGGTTGCACAGGAGGCCAGCATGAAGCGCGTCACCGGCATCGGCGGCATCTTCTTCAGCGCGAAGGATCCGGTCGCGCTCCGCGCGTGGTACCGCAAGCACCTCGGCATCGACGTGCAGGAATGGGGCGGCACGGCGTTCCGATGGACCGATGAGCAAAACAAGCCCATCGCCGGCACGACCGTGTGGTCCTTGGGCGATGGCAGCTACTTCGCGCCCGGCAAGGCTTCATGGTGAATTACCGCGTCGAGGATCTGCACGGCCTGCTCGCGGCGCTGCGTGCCGAAGGCTGCAACGTGCTCGACAAGATCGACGAATCGGAGTACGGCAAGTTCGGCTGGGTGCTCGATCCGGAAGGCAACAAGATCGAGCTGTGGCAGCCGCCCGCGGGCGAGTGACGCAGTACTATGCTGCCCATGTCCTGGCGAATCGCGCTGATCCTGTGCGTCGGCAACCTGCTCTGCGGCTGCGCATCGCTGATCGGGACGTTCGCCGCGGACTCGCAAGTGAACAAGGTCTACATCGGCACGCGCACCGATGCTGAGCTCGTCGCGCACGGTTGTCCCGCCGCCTCGCCGTGCCTGCTGCCGCGGCCGGTGGCGGCGCTCGATCTGCCGTTCTCCCTGATCACCGATACGCTGTTCCTCGTCTACACCGTGCCGTCCAGCCCATCGAGCCACTAGGTCATGAACCCTCGCCTCCCCGTCCTTGCGCTGCTGTTGTCCCTCCTCGCGGCCTGCGGCACCGACTCCAACGTGCAGAAGGTTTCGCCAAGCGCCTATCGGGTGACGGAGAAGGCGACGTCGGCGCAAGGCGGCGTCGGCGCTGCGCGGCGGAAGGCCATGAAGACGGCGACGGCCTATTGCCGCGCCAAGGGCAAGCAGCTCAAGTTGATGAGCGACACCAACGGACCGGCGACGCCGTCCGGCGGCAGCGTCACCATGACGTTCATGTGCGCGTGAGATGACCAAGACGATCCTCGTCCCCGCGCTCATGTTCCTGTCGAGCTGCGTGATGGCGCTCGCCTGGCTCGGCCATCTCCGTTATCGCGACAGCGTCGGCTTCTGGACCGCGCTCGCGTTGAGCTGGCTCCTCGTGCTGCCCGAGTACGTCCTGAACGTCGGCGCGACGCGCTACGGCTATGGCACCTACACCGGCTCGCAGATGGCGAGCTTCCATCTCGCCTTCGGCGTGATCTGCGTGGCGCTGGTCTCGCGCTACGTGCTCGGCGAGGGCATCGACACGACGCAATGGATCGGTTTCGCTTTCCTGGCGGTCGCGGTCGTCTTGATCACGTATCGACGCTGATGCCCCCGATCAAATTCTTCTGGAAAGTCCTCCTCGCATTCTTGGTCGCGGGCACGCTCGGTGCGTTTGCAGCGTGGGCCACGCTGCTGACGCGGCTGTGCTCCGATCCGAGCGCGCATGCGCTGGATGCGCAGCACGTCATCGCCTACAGCTGTCACGGGATGATCGTCTACATGTCGCGCTTCGAGGATGGCCTGCATCACTGGTTGATCCCGATCGGCGGCATCTTCATTCTTCTGACCGTCGTCACCACGGTCCTCGCCCTCCTCTCCGCCGCGAAGGTGCGCATCGACGTGCAGGTGCATTACAGGAACCCGAGCGAGCCGCGCACATGAGATTCGACGTCTACGGCCGCTTCCAGCTCGACGTCGTCCGCGAGAACGGCGAGTGGGTTGTCTACAAGGTCGCGCCCGGCACGCGGGTGCGCGATGCCAATCTGGTGATCCCTTCTTCCGTCGCCGCGACCGAGATCGCCGTGTATCTCGACGACTTGCTGCATGAGCTATCGGGGCCGGAGCAGTGCGTGCGCCTGCTGTCGTAGCGATCGCGCTGCTGCTGGGCGGGTGTGGAACGCTGATGACGCAGACGCCCGCGTTCAGCCGCCAGTTCAAGAAGGTGAAGTGCGGCGACGACGCCCCGCACTACGTCCCGCGCATCTACAGCGGCACGGCGCTCGACGTGTGGGCCGTCGTCCACAATCCGCCGGGTCAGATCGGCGCGTACCTGGTCTGGGATCTTCCCTTCAGCCTGGTCGCCGACACCGTGCTGCTGCCGTACACCACAGTCACGCAGATCCGCAGCGGCAGCTATCGCTGCATCCCCAAGCCCGGCGACCCTGCGACGCATTGAACGAACGTCGGGCGCGACGGTCGTAGCGGCAGGTCATACCGGGGAGCAGTAAATGGCCATGCGGATCGTCCTGGGCGCCGCGCTCGCCGTCCTTACCATCGTTGCGATGCCGATCGGCAGCGCGCAATCCACTGCGCCGGCGCAGGTTCAGCCGCCGTACGCGCCGCCGCCCGAGCCCGGTGTGCAGCCCTGCTATGTCAACGGCGTGAAGTGCATCGACCTGTTCAAGCACCAGGTCGAGCCCTGCGACGTGGAGCGTCATCCGTGCGACGTGAAACCGCATCCGATGCCGGCGCAGCCCGGCCGGCGCCAAGACAAGCAGTGAGAGTGACGGCCCTTCCCCGGTAACATAGCGGCTTGAAGGAACCGGGGAGATTTTCCGATGCGCTCGATGATCGTCGCGACCGTGCTCGCGCTGTGCGGCTGCGCGACCGAATACACTTACTCGCCGCCGACGACCGCCGAAGGTCGCGCGTGCGTCGCGCGTTGCCAGGACACGCAGATGCGCTGCCGCGTCACCCAGGATCGGCGCCGCGATTCGGCGTTCGAGCAGTGCAAGGTCGACTCGGCGCAGAAGCAGTCGCAATGCGAGCACGACTCGCAGATCGAGTACGACGCCTGCCTGCGCTATGCCAAGACCGACGCCGATCGCAATGCCTGCCACCGCCAGTCCTGCGACCAGCCGGGCTGCTATGCGTCGACGAACTACGATCTGTGCGACACCGACTATCGCGCCTGCTACCAGAACTGCGGCGGCACCGTCGGAGTCTTGAAGTAGGTGAGAACGCTCCTGATCGCGCTCGCGCTCACCGCTGCGAGCGCCAACGCCGCAGAGTGGCTGCAGGCGCCGCGCGAAGACGGCGCCAAGACACCGTTGCGCGTGTTCGTGCCCGACAGCGGCACCACCTGCGCGCCGCTCGCGGTGATCTCGCCCGGCGCCGGCGGCAGTGAGCAGGGCCTGGAGTACATCGGCGACTCGCTGCGCGAGAGCGGCTTCGTCGCGATCGTGGTCGGGCACCGGGAAAGCGGCGCTGCGCCGCTGCGCGACAAGATGCGCAAATCCGGCGTGCGCGGCGGCCTGCTCGATCTCACCACCGATCCGCAGGCCTATCGCGATCGGCTGATGGACATCGGCGCCGCGCTGAAATGGATCGGCGAGCCGGCGTGCCGCTCGACGTTCTCCGTGCTCATCGGCCATTCGATGGGCGCTGCGACGGTGATGATCGAAGCGGGCGCGCTGAATCAGCTCGGCGTGAGCGGCGGCGATCGCTTCGACGCGTACGTCGCGCTGTCGCCGCAAGGCCCGGGGTCGATCTTCCCGGAGCACGCGTGGACCAAGGTGCGCAAGCCGCTCTTGATGGTCACCGGCACCAAGGACAAGGGACTCGAGGGCGACTGGAACTGGCGCACCAAGCCGTTCGCCGATCTGCCCAACGGCTGCAAGTGGCTCGGCGTCGTGAACGGCGCGAGCCACATGAATTTCGCCGGGGGCGGCCTGTCGGGAGCGACGCAGAAAGTGACGCTGCTCGCGCTGAACGCGTTCCTCGACAGCGTGCGCAACAACTGCATCATGCCGCCGCCGAAGGCGAAGGGCATCACGCTGATGAGCAAGTAGGTCGGCCTTCAGGCCGACGGTCGCTCGACCAGCATCGCGTCGCCGTAGCTGAAGAAGCGATACCGCTGCCGCACTGCGTGGCGATACGCGTCGAGCATGCGCTCCTTGCCGCCGAACGCGCACACCAGCATGAGCAGGGTGCTCTCGGGCAGATGGAAATTGGTGACGAGCGCGTCGACGACGCGGAACTCGAATCCCGGCGTGATGAACAGGCGCGTCTCGCTCGACTGCGGCGCGAGATCGCCGCGTTGCGCGGCCGACTCGAGCGCGCGCGTGACCGTCGTGCCGACGGCGACGACGCGCCTGCCGGCGGCCTTCGTCGCAGCGATCGCGTCGCACAGCGTCGCGCTGATCTGGTAGCGCTCCGCGTGCATGCGATGCTGCGACAGATCGTCGACGCGGATCGGCTGGAACGTTCCGGCGCCGACATGCAGCGTCAGCGTCCCGACGTTCACGCCGCGATCGCGTAGCGCGCCGAGCAGCGGCTCGTCGAAATGCAGTCCCGCGGTCGGTGCCGCCACCGCGCCCGGCTGCTTGGCGAACAGCGTCTGATAGCGCTCGGCGTCCTGGTCGTCCGGCGAATGATGGATGTACGGCGGCAGCGGCGTGCGGCCGGCGCGCTCGAGGAACGTCATCGCGCTCCCCTCGCCTTCGTAGCGCAGGCGGAACAGATCGTCGTCGCGCCCGAGCACCGTGAAGGCATCGTCGTCGACGATGATCTTGCTGCCCGGCTTCGGCGTCTTCGAGAAGCCGAGCTGCGCGACGAGCTCGCGGTCGTCGATCACGCGCTCGACCAGGATCTCGACGCGACCGCCGCTCTCCTTGCGGCCGAACAGGCGCGCCGGGATCACGCGCGTGTCGTTGAAGATCAGCAGATCGCCGGGCGCCAGCAACGTCGGCAGATCGCGCATCGCGAGATCCTGCGGCGCACCGGTCGCGGGCAAATGCAGCAGACGCGACGCGCTGCGCTCAGCGGCGGGCCGCTGCGCGATGAGCTCTTCGGGAAGTTCGTAGTGGAAATCGCTTCTGCGCATGGATCGCTATAATTTCGCGCCGCGCCTGGGTGGCGGAACTGGTAGACGCAGCGGACTCAAAATCCGCCGAGGCAACCCCTCATGGGAGTTCGATTCTCCCCCTAGGCACCAACGAAAAGGGCGGCTCGTCGCCGCCCTCGTCGCATCGCGATCGTTCAGATGGCGAAGTCGAACCGCACGCCCGCGTGCCAGCCGTAGGTGCGCGCGTTGTTGTTCTGCTGATAGACCATGCCGCCGCCGCCGATGCGGATGTCGGGCAGCGCGTCCCAGACCAGCTTGAGCGGGAACTCGACATTCATGCCGTAGGAAACACCGTCCTCGGTCGTGCTCGCATCGCCGGCCTTGAGCTTGGTCCACGAGAAGCCGAGCGGGAAGCCGAACTCGACGATGTCGAGCAGCGTGCCGGTCGGCACCAGATACACGCCGTAGGCCATGTCGAGCATCGGCTGGTTCGGCGTGTCATCGTCCTTCAGGCCTTTGGCGAAATGACCTTCGAGGCCGATCGCGTCGGTGAGCCGCATGCCCACGCGTGCCTGCCAGATCCTGTTGCTGAAGTCCGCGCCGCCGTTGTTGTCGGAGAACGAGACTTTCACCGAGCCGTAGTCGGCGCCGGCGTAGAAGATCCAGGGCTTGCGCTCCGACGGTGCTGCTTCGGCCGGTGCGCTCTCGGTCGGCGTTGCTTCGACCGTCGGCGTCGATTCGGTTCCACTCGGCGCAGCTTCCGCTGCCGCCGGCGCAGCCTCGGTTGGCGCAGCTTCGGTCGCCGCAGGCGCCGCAGCTTCACCCGTCGCCGGTGCGGCTTCGGTCGTCGCCGGCGCAGATTCCGTCGGCGCAGGCGCCGCTGCCTCGGTGCTCGCCGGAGCGGCTTCCGTCGTGGCGGGCGCGGCTTCCGTCGTCGTGGCCGGCGCAGCTTCCGTTGTTGCGGGAGCCGACTCTGCCGGCGCGGGTGCTGCCGCTTCCGTCGTTGCCGGAGCGGGTTCCGTGGTCGCTGGCGCGGCCGCGGCGGAATTGTCGGCCGGCGGCGGCGTTGCGCTGGTGTCGCTCGCTGGCGCGCCGCCGCTCGCGTTGCCCGCCGGCAATTGCGAGTTGTCCGCTGGGGGCGTAGAGGAAGATGAAGCGTCCGGGGGCGGCGTCGTGCCGGAATCCTGCGCGTGCAGCGGCAAGGCTGCCGACAGGCCCAGCACCATCAGCGCTAACTTTTTCATGCTCCCCCCTATGCTTGGGATGACTTCTTGATACGGTCTTAAAGCGCGCCGGAAATCATCACCCATTTCTTGCGGCAAATCCAGCGGCTAGCACCGCCTCTGCTACGCTTTGCCGATGAAATTCTGCAGCGACTGCGGCGGCGCGCTCGAAAGCCGCATCCCGCACGGCGATCACGCGATGCGACAGGTCTGCACGCAGTGCGGCACTGTCCACTACCGCAATCCGAAGGTGATCGTCGGCTGCATCCCCCAGAGCGCGGACGGCCGCGTGCTGATGTGCAAGCGGGCGATCCAGCCGCGGCACGGCCTGTGGACCTTCCCCGCCGGATTCCTCGAGCTCGGCGAGACCGCTGCGCACGGCGCGCGTCGCGAAGCGCTCGAGGAGGCCGGCGCGGAAGTCGAGATCGAAGACCTGCTCTCCGTGATCGACGTTCCCTACGTCAGCCAGCTCTACATGATCTATCGCGGGCGGCTCGCGACCGAGCGCTTCCACCCCACGCACGAGAGCTCCGAAGTCGTGCTGATGCGCGAGGACGAGATCCCGTGGACGCACATCGCGTTCCCCACGATCTGGCACAGCCTGAAGTTCTTCTTCGAGGATCGCGCCGCGGGCAAGCGCGGCATCCACACGCTGGAGCTCGCCTACAAGCCGCGAGCGCCGGCGCTGGCGGAGATCAGCGGATCACCTGAGTAGGCCGCGCTTCAGCGCGACGCTTTTCTTCGCCGGATCGCAGCGCCCATCAACGGCAGCAGCGTCATCCACGACAGCGCGCCGCCGCTGTCGTCCTTCACCTTGGCGGGCGCGACCTTCGCCGCGACGATGCCTGCGCGCGTATCGTCGTCGCCGGAACCGTTGTCCTGGATGTGCACGGTGACCGTGTCGTTGGTGATCTGCACGTTGCCGGGCGCGGTGGACGTCGATTTGGTCACGCGGTAGCAGGTGTTCCCAGGGCAATCGATCCAGTCGCTCGCGTCGGTGCCCGCGGGCAGCGTGACGGTGAGCGTGACGAACGCGCCCGGATCGACGCCGGTGATCTCGTAGCTGAAGAAGCCGAGCGGATAGTCGAGCCCTTCGGGCACGGCAGGCGGCGCATCCGCGCGCGCCAGCCCTGCGAAGCTGCCCTGACTGGTCGAGAAGGTGACGTTCTGGCCGTTGGCAGCCTGGATCGTCGCGCTGCCGCCGGCCTTGCCCGCCGCCTTCCAGAAATAGATGGTGTCGGTGCCGACGCGGCTGACGCCGTCGAACACGGCGTCCTCGGCCGTCGCGGGCAACGCCAAGCAGACGAGCATCGCTGCGGTCGACGCAGCCGTGAATCCGCGCATCATGAATTTCTCCCCGAGCCCGGAGGTTCAAGCCGGGCACTCGATCCCGTCGCGAAGATTAATGCCCCGCGCGCGGCTTGGCCACTTTTGACCCGAGCAGGCGGCGCCGGTTGGCCTTAGAATTCGCGGCTCTGCGACATCCGAATCCCGATCGACCGAGGTATCCATGACGTTCGTCGTCACCGAGAACTGCATCAAGTGCAAGTACACCGACTGCGTGGAAGTCTGCCCCGTGGACTGCTTCCACGAGGGCCCGAACTTCCTCGCGATCGATCCGGAGGAGTGCATCGACTGCACGCTGTGCGAGCCCGAGTGCCCGGTGGACGCGATCGTCGCCGAAGACGATCTGCCCGCCGAGCAGGCGCACTTCAAGGAGCTCAACAAGGAGCTCGCCAAGAAATGGCCGGTCATCACCGAGAAGAAGGACGCGCCGCCCGACGCCGACGACTGGAAGGGCAAGCCCGATAAATTGAAGCTGCTCGAGAAATGAAACGAAAAGGCCCCGGTGATCGGGGCCTTTTCACATCTGCGTGTCTTTACGGGACCGCGTCGACGGCGCCGGGCTCCTGTCGCGCGACCGCCGAGGACGACGGGCTCGCGAGCATCGTCGCGAGCTGCTGCGGCGGCAGATAGCCCGGGAACATATCGCCGTTCGGCAGCACCAGCGCCGGCGTGCCGCGCACGCCGAGATCGACGCCGAGCTCGTACTCCTTGAGCACCGGATTCGGGCAGCTCGCGGCCGATTCCAGCGGCTGGCCCTTCTTCGCCTTGGTCAGCGCTTCCTTGCGATCGTCGGCGCACCACACCTGCTCGGCCTTCACGTACGACGGCGTGTTCGGGCCGGTGCGCGGGAAGAACATGTAGCGCACCGCGATGCCCTGCGCGTTGTAGCCCGCGATCTCGCTGTGCAGCTTGCGGCAGTAGCCGCAATCGACGTCGGTGAAGACGTTGATCGTGTACTTGGTCTGGATCGGCGCCTTCGGCGCGAACTCGATGTACTGATCGCCCATCGCCTTGATCGCGTTCAGCCGATCCGCGCGGCGATGGTCCTCGGTGATCTCCGTGCCGGTGTCGACGTCCACGAGATCGCCCTGGATCAGGTAGTGACCGTCGGCGGTGATGTAGCCGAACAGATGGCCGCGCTGGATCTCGTAGAGCCCCGCGATCGGCGACGGATTGATGTTCGCGCGCGGGATCTCCGGCAGCTTCTTGGTGATCTTGTCGCGCAGCGCCTCGAGCTCGGGCGTGCCCGGCGTCGCCGGCTTGGCGTTGGCAACGACCGCGGCCGGCGCGGTGGCGGCAGCGGCGGCTTTCTCGTCGGACTTCGACGCGCCGATGGCGAGCGCGGTCCAGCCAGCGATGGCGCCCAGCGTGAAAACGAGAGCGGAAGACAACCAACGGCTCATGGGGAGGAAAATCCAGGCAGGAAGGGTGCCAGTATGACAAAAACCCGTGCGCTTGGTTCTCGCCGCGGGAGCTTTTTACCTCAGCCGCGCGGGTGGTGTTTCTCGTGCAGAGCCAACAGCCTGGCGCGCGTGACGTGGGTGTAGATCTGCGTGGTCGACAGGTCGCTGTGACCGAGCAGCATCTGCACCGCGCGCAGGTCGGCGCCGTGCTCGAGCAGATGCGTCGCGAACGCATGCCGCAGCGTGTGCGGCGAAAGCCGCGAAGAGATTCCCGCAGCGCGCGCGTGATGGCCGATGAATCGCCACACGTTGTGACGCGTCATCCTCTTCCCGCGATTCGACAGGAACACGACGTCGGACGCACGACGCTCCAGGAGCGCCGGACGCGCGCGTTTCAGATAGAGCTTCACCCAATGCACCGCTTCCTCGCCCATCGGCACGAGCCGCTCGCGACCGCCCTTGCCCACGAGGTGCACGACGCCGCGCTCGAGATGCATCTGCGGAATCGTCAACCCGACCAGCTCCGACACGCGCAATCCCGACGCGTACATCAGCTCGAGCATCGCGCGATCGCGCAAACCGAGATCGCTCTCGACGTCGGGCGCTCCGAGCAATTTTTCGATCTGCTCCGCCGACAGCGTCTTCGGCAGCCCGCGTGAGACCTTGGGGGGTGCGATCAGCGCCGACGGATCGTCCGATCGCAGCGATTCCCGCACGAGCCAGCGGTAGAACCGTCGGAGCGATGAGAGCAGTCGCGCCTGCGTGCGCGCCGTGAACGCCCCGCCCTTGCCGGTGTTGCGCGCCGACAGATAGTCCTTGAGATCCTTCTGTCCCGCTTTGGCGAGATCGACGTCGCGGCGCTCGAGCCAGCGCGCGAGCAGCGTCAGATCGGATCGATAGGCCGCCAGCGTGTTCTTCGAGGCGCCGCGCTCGACCCAGAGCATGTCGAGGAACCGCGCGATCGCGGCGTCGTCGGCGGACGAAATCGGAGGCGCTTCGGGCACACACCTATAATAGCGGCCCTCCATGCCGCTCCTTCGCCTCCTCTACGGCGTCTACGCCATGCTCGCGTGGTTCGTCGTCGTGTTCGTCGTGTTCTGCCCGCTGATCATCCTGCTGCCGACGCTCGACATGCGGCGCTGGGTCGGCCGGCTCGGCGTGAAGGTCGCGATGGCGGCGATCGGCCAGCCGCTCACCGTGCGCGGTCTCGAGCATCTGCCGAGGCAGCCGTGCATCGTCGTCGCCAATCACGCGAGCTATCTCGACGGCCTGGTGCTCACCGCGGCGCTGCCCGCGCGCTTCAACTTCGTCGTGCAGGACGGCGCCGCGAGCTGGCCGTACGTTGGCCTCGTGATCCGTCGCATGGGCGTGATCTTCGTGAATCGCATGTCGGCGCGCGAAGGTGCGCGCCAGACGCGACAGCTCATCCGTCGGCTGCAGGACGGCGAATCGCTCGCCGTGTTCCCCGAGGGCACGTTCCGCAAGGAGGCGGGCCTCATGCAGTTCCGCAACGGCGCGTTCCTGATGGCAGCGCACGCCAACGTGCCCGTGGTTCCCGCAGCGATCCGCGGCACGCGCCGGATGTTCGGCGAAGGC
>Ga0070741_10010029_pt1 | contig 18077 bp, 16 predicted proteins | sample Coa_R1_4_FD_66440 | JGI IMG/M metagenome (GOLD analysis project Ga0070741, IMG submission 66440) | Surface soil microbial communities from Centralia Pennsylvania, which are recovering from an underground coalmine fire - Coalmine... | ecosystem: Environmental > Terrestrial > Soil > Unclassified ...
CCAAGAGTCAAGGTGACCAGGATATACGGCAGCGGCGCGATACCCTGTTTCTGCGCGTCCTGCCATATCCACAACATGACCAGGCTCAAGGCGATGGTGAGGTCCAGAAAGACCTGGACAGTGGCAGCGTTTGCCAGTGCCCGTTCAAAAAGGCCGATATATCCGTGCTGATAAACCGCCTGGAAACTGAAGACCGAGAAGGCGATGAGGATCACTTCTGCTCCGAATTGTTTCGCGTTCATGACGTACCCCTTTCTCAGGTTGTGAGTGTTTGGCAATTCTACTGCAGCAACCGTTGTGCCGTTGATCGGGATGAGTAAAACGCGCAGATTTTTTGCGCCTTTGACTCGTCATGGTGTGTTGCCAGACTCGGTAGTAAGGAAAACATGTTGCATGCCTGCAACGTACGTGGCGCTCGCGCAACACTAGCCACGCGGTATATACCACGTAGGCGTGACGCGTAAAACGTAACGCGCGAACCGTAAAAAGTAGCCGGCAAAGGAAGGGACTGGGGACTGGTTCCTTCTCCCCCAAGCCTCTAGCCTCTAGCCCCATACCTGTGCGTGCTACGTAAAGCGTGGGAGTAGGTACGTTCTTTGCGATAGGTTAGTGATACTATGCACAACGTTATGCAAACAAAGAGACGCTGGAGCTTATGGGGAATATTTGCCGGCACGTTAATGGGCGTGGGTGACCTCGTGGTGTTTCTTGCCCTTGGCTTGGACATGCGTCTTGGGGAAAGAAGCGTTATTACCGAAGTGATGATCCTGTTTATGGTGACATACGGCGGGCTCGGGTATGTAATCGGCAAACTCATGGAGGCCCGGACCCGGGCGCGTGAAGACGCGCGGACGATCGCCTCGCAACTGCATGCGCTGGAAGCGTCACAACGTGTTGCTTTGCAGAATGAAAAACTAGCGGCGATCGGTCGCCTTGCCGCCGGCATTGCCCACGAAGTGCGAAACCCGCTCGGCGTGATCCGCGCCTCGGCCTCGATGGTCCGCGAACACTTCTCTGCTAGTGAAGAGGCGTATCGCGCGTGCGAGTTCATCCGCGAAGAGATCGATCGCCTGAATGGCTTGATTGCGGCCTTGTTGAATTTCGCCCGTCCGGCCGAACTGCGCTTACAGCCGGTCGCGATCGACCATGTTATCGACAAGGCACTACAACTGACCAAAGACGAGCTGCGACGTCGTGACATCGCCCTGGTTCGTGAAAATAACCAAGAGTTACCGTCAGTGATGGCTGATCCCGACCTTGTCGCTCAAGTCGTCTTTGGTTTACTGCTGAATGCGGCCGAGGCGATCGGCCGGCACGGCGCCATTCGGGTACGCACCGTAGGCACTAGCGACGGCGTGGGTGTGGAGGTCATCGATACCGGCCCTGGTATTCCTCCGGCGGATGCTGAGCGGGTGTTTGAGCCTTTCTTTACGACAAAGCCGACTGGCACCGGCTTGGGGTTACCGATGGCCGCGCGGATTGTGCAGGCGCACGGCGGAGCGATTGAGGTGGTGAATAACACCCATAACGGCGAGGCCGAGCGAGGTGCGCGGTTTCGCGTCCGCTTGCCGATTCAGGGGCCGGGAAAAGTGCGGGAGCAGGCCGTATGAAACCCCGCTTGATCGTTCTTGATGACGAGCAACGGATGGTCGATATTCTGGCGATGGTCTTCCGCCGCGAAGGCTATGAGGTACACGCGTGTGTGGACGTTCAGGCCGCGCTGGGGGCGCTGCGGGCCGAGCCGTTTGACGTTTTAATTACCGACCTTAAAATGCCCGGCAACGATGGACTGACAGTGTTGCAACACGCCAAGGCGGTTGACCCAGAACTGCCAGTGATTCTCATTACGGCTCATGCCACGGTCGCGACCGCGCTCGCGGCGATGCGACACGGTGCCTTTGATTACGTTGAAAAGCCGTTCGATAATGACGAACTTAAGACTCTGGTGCGACGTGCCCTCGATGTCACCCGCCTCACGCGTGAAAATCGCTACCTCCGCGCGGAACTGCGGACGCGTTATCAGTCGGACGCGCTTGTCGCCGAAAGTACGGCGATGCAAGAGGTGTTGGACCTTGTGCGGCGCGCCGCCCGCAGTCGCAGTACGGTCCTAATCACCGGCGAGAGTGGAGTGGGAAAAGAAGTGATTGCTCGCGCGGTCCATTACCATAGCGACCGGGTGAGTGGTCCTTTTGTCGCCGTTAATTGCAAGGCGTTTGCCGAGAGCGTGTTGGAGTCGGAACTGTTTGGTCACGAACGTGGCGCGTTCACAGGTGCCGACCGCGCTAAGCCCGGCCTCTTTGAGCGGGCCGAGGGCGGCACGCTGTTTCTTGACGAGATTGCCGAAGTCAGCACCGACTTTCAAGGTAAGTTGCTGCGCGTGTTGCAAGAACGAAGATTCTATCGGGTCGGCGGAACGACCGAGCACACGGCGGACGTCCGGCTGGTCGCGGCGACCAACCGCGACCTGCGTGCAAACGTGGCTGCCGGGCGGTTCCGTGAAGATCTTTACTTCCGCCTTGCCGTGATTCCGATGCACTTACCGCCGTTGCGAGAGCGCCGTGAGGATATTCTACCGTTGGCGCGCCACTTCCTGGCGAAGTGGAACAGCGAACTGTCGCGTCGGGTGGCCGGCTGGACTGCCGAAGTCGAAGCCTATCTGCTGCGTTACTCCTGGCCCGGGAATGTGCGTGAACTGGAGAACGCGATCGAACGTGGCGTCGTCCTAGCCCAAGGGGATACGATCGAGCAACGCGATATGCTGATTGAGATGGAGACAGAAACAACAGCGAGTGACACGGGTCAGCGGACCGAGAACTTACAAACTTTCCTCGACCGTGCGGCAACCGAGCACGTGCGAGCGGTGCTTAAAGAGGTCGGCGGGGTACGCGCCGAAGCGGCAAAGCGATTAGGGATTGAACGGACGACGTTGTACCGATTGATGCGAAAATATGGGATTGCTGAGTCGTAGCGTTCGCTTGATAGCCCGCTCACTCCGTTCGCTCTATGCGTATGGAAAAAAGGGCCTTGCCGTAGAACGAACGCGGCGAGTGAGCCGTAGGCTATAGAGCGCGCATAGCGCGCGGGCTATTAGCCATACGCCATAGGGCGAGTGTAACGAGCGAGTCATGAGTGTTTGCCTGTCTTTAAGGGGAACGAAGAATTCATTACCCCTTCAGTATTGAGACAACTTTGCCCGGCAGGCAGTTCCTCCGCAGGCAGCCGAACGGGCTTCGATAATTACTTCTTGGTCACGACGGACTCTAGCCGACGGTTCTGCGCTCTCCCCTCATCGGTATCATTAGAGGCCATAGGTTTTTTTTGTCCGTACTCGACGAGCATGGCCTTGACTGTATCCGCGCGCTCCTGTGAGAGTGTTTTGTTTGCTTCCTCGTCCCTGGTATTAAAGGAGCGAGGCTCTCCGCCGCATCCACGCGAGAAGACAATCCACGGGACGAGCAAGCCCGCGAGTAAGAGAGGAACCAACCATTTGCCGATCGCATTTCCTTCGCCCGCAGTTTCGACGGCTCGCGTCGTGGCAACGCTGGCGGCTCCGGTTGTAACCCGCGCTGCTGTATCGGCCAACCCGGAGCCGAGGTTTCCCATATTGGCAAGCCCGAGGACGCCGGCGAGCCCCGCTGGCGCGGCCCTCGAGATCAGGCCTTTCTGACTCAGTAGTAAACTCATAAGACTGGAAGGGTTTAATCCTTGCGGCGCCGCTTCGCGCCCGAGCAGACCGAGAACAAGCGGTGCGATGAGACTGAGGAGGGAGGACGCCGACGCGCTTTTGATCCCGCTGCTATTTGCGATCAAGTCTGTCAGTGCGCCAAGTTTGCCGCCGAAGACGATACCCAGCAGGTCTTTGCCGGCCTTAAGCAGGTCTTGCGTTGAACTCCCGCCGCTCAATAAGTCGGATGGATTACCTAAAAGATTTGCGTAATTTGCGTAATTGCCTTGCGCGAGTAGACTGACGAGACGCGTCGGGCCGTCGGTGTTTGCAGAGGCAAAGTTCAACAAACCGGCTAATACGCTGGGGACCGCGCCGTCAACCGCCTTTTGTGTATTAGCCGGGCTCTCATCAATCAGTGCACTGACCTTCTGCACTAGATCCGGTGTTAGTACTACTTTCGCTAAGTCTAATAGATTGACTGCCATGCTCCTCCTCCTTGCCGGAAACTGTACTTCCTTATTTCCTTGTCACAGCTACGTGACGTTCTCAGACATTGCAAGAAAAAACGAACAGAAGAAGACTTTTGTGAGTGGTGGGGCGTATACACATGCTTTTCTAGATCAAGCAAGTACGCCGGATAAAGGACAAAGGCCGCAAACGTAAGCCATGAAAGTGCCACCACTGAAACCGGCCACCTCAGTCTTTCTTGCCTATCTGGCAGAGGAGGGCAAGGGGAGGCAACATGGACCGTGGGGAGGAATGTGGTATAGTGCCGCCGCCGGCAGGGACACGTAACATGCAACACGTATGTCGGCTCTCGTAGTGCGTGATTCGTGTCGCGTGAACCTGATCCACGCACGACACAACCGGAGGAGTTCTTATGAAAAAGAGCGACACTCGTATACTCACTACCCACGTGGGGAGCTTGCCGCGCAAGGCCGCGCTGAGCGATCTGTTGATCCGTCAAGAGCATGACGAAAAGATCGACGGTGCAGAGTTAGAGCGTCTTGCAGAACAAGCAGTGAAGCATGTGATCGAGAAACAACTCGAAGCCGGCGTCGATATCGGCAACGACGGCGAGCAACCGCGCGTCGGCTTTCAGACGTATGTGCCGCAGCGGATGAAAGGGTTTGGCGGCGAAAGTAAGCGACCCGTCCCGCAAGATATGCGCGAGTTTCCTGATTTTGTGGCGATTATGCAGAGGCGGGAAATGGCACGAGCCAGGGTGTTTAACGCCCCGCAGGCGGTGGCCGAGGTGAAGTATGAAGACCTGAGCGGTGTGCAAAAAGAATGTGCACTAACGCGTCGCTGTATGGACCACGCGCCGAAGCAATTTACCGAACGCTTTATGACCGCGGCGTCGCCCGGCATCATCTGTACGACGATGCTGAATGCGCATTACGACTCGCACGAACATTATGTGATGGCCGTCGCCGAACAGATGCGCAAAGAGTACGAGTATATTCACGCACAAGGATTTGTCTTGCAGCTTGACGCGCCGGATTTAGCGATGGAGCGGACGTTTCTGTACCAGGATAAGTCTCTGCAAGAGTTTCAGAAGATCGTCGAGTTACATATCGCGGCAGTGAATCACGGGGTGCAGAACATCCCGGCTGACCGCGTGCGGTTGCATATTTGCTGGGGTAACTATGACGGTCCACATAACCACGATGTCCCGCTCGAAGATATTCTTCCCATTCTGTACCAGGCGAAGGTTGGGGCACTCTCGATAGAAATGTCAAACCCCCGCCACCAACATGAATACAAGGTGTTCCGTAAGCACAAACTGCCTGCCGCCATGATTTTGATTCCCGGTGTGATCGATTCGACCACCAACTACATTGAACCGGCGGAAGTCGTCGCCGATCGTATTTGCCAGGTCGTGGATGTTGTCGGTGATCGGAGTCGTGTGATTGCGGGTTCAGATTGCGGCTTTGGTACCTTTGCCGGCTGGGAAATGGTGGCCGAGAATGTGGTGTGGGCCAAGCTAAAGGCATGTGCCGAAGGTGCGCAACTGGCGACGAAGCGGCTGTGGGGATAAAGAAGAGGCTAAAGGCTGAAGGCCCCTATCTCTCCCCACCCTATGGCCTTAAGCCTACGGCCTACAGCCTTGTTTCCCATTCATCATTCTGCATTTTAGTGCTAAGTTCTCTTCCTCATGCCATTGTTACACTCTAAGCCCGCACCGAACGCCGACGCCCCTCGCTCGTTACTCCAAGCCGTTGGCGCAGTGTTTGACGGTATTCTGACCTTCGTCCGCAGAGTGCCGATGGCGGTGCTGTTCGGGGTCCTGGGTATCATCCTGTATTATCGTTCCGCCGAGCAAGCACCAGAAAAAGCATTGGAGAAGTTCTCGACCGCCCAGGAAATGGAACGTGAGCCGAAGATTCCAGCCGATTTCCCCAAAGACGCGAACCCGTCGGTCTTGGCCTGTGTCCATAGAGTGAATGCCGACCTGGATAAGAGCCTGTGGGCGGATGTGTACTACGGCATGGAAGTGCGCCTGGACGGAAAGATGATCGTCGCCAAGGTGACGGAGAAGTGGCAAGGGCTCTCCGATGATAAACGAGTGACGGTCGTGCAATTGATCGTCGACACTTGGGTACAGCACGGGCAGGCGCTAAAATTTATCACTTCGAGTGACGATGTGGAAGACGTGGTCATTAAGCGCGTCCCCGACGACCAGACGGTGGCGACGTGGAAACCGGCGACGGGGGTCGAGCTCGTGAAGAATTAAGAGTTAAGAGTGAAGAATTCAAAAAAGGCCGCAGGCTGTAGGCTAAGGGGAGGACAGGAGGGGCCCTCGAGCCTGCGACCTACAGCCTACGGCCTCATCCCATTCATCATTCCTAATTCCCGAGAGGCTTATGGGTGATTTTTTTACCGTTGAATGGCAAGACGGCGCAGTCGTGATGCTCGATCAACGACTGCTGCCGACAAAAGAGATTTACCGCACCTATCGTGACTATCGTGCCGTGGCCAGAGGTATTAAAGATATGGTCGTGCGCGGCGCGCCGGCAATCGGCGTTGCTGCGGCGATGGGTATTGCCCTGGGCGCGCGACAGCTCAAGAAGATCGGAGATGCAAACGAGTTCGAGCGACTGTGCCGCGTCTTTGCTACCACCCGCCCTACGGCAGTGAACTTGTTCTGGGCGATCGAACGGATGCGGCGCGTGTATCAACGGGTTGTGAGACGGGGAGCCCATACGATTCGCGAGACGTTAGAGCGCGAGGCACTGAAGATGCACGCGGAAGACATTGCCGCTAATCGTCGCATGGGGCGGCACGGCGCCGCGTTGATCCCTAAAGGCGCGAACATTCTCACGCATTGTAATGCCGGGGCGTTGGCGACGGCCGGCTACGGAACAGCACTTGGTGTGATTCGTGCGGCGTGGGGGCAAAAGAAGAATATTTCGGTCTTTGTTCCTGAGACGCGGCCGTTTCTCCAAGGCGCGCGGCTTACCGCTTGGGAACTGCAAAAAGAGGGAATTCCGGCGACGTTGATTACGGACAACATGGTCGGTCACTTCATGCAGCAGGGGAAAATCGACTGTGTGGTTGTCGGCACCGACCGTACTGCCGCCAACGGCGATGTGGCAAACAAAATTGGTACGTATACCTCAGCTGTGCTTGCGGCTCGTCACGGGGTGCCGTTCTATGTTGTTGCGCCTACCTCGTCGATTGACCTGTCCTGCCCGAGCGGCAAGCAGATTCCAATTGAAGAGCGTTCGCCACGTGAAGTGACACACGTTTTTGGCAAGCAAATTGCGCCGACCAACGTGCGTGTGGCGAATCCCGCGTTTGATGTCACGCCGCACGAACTGGTGACGGCTATTGTGACAGAGAAGGGAGTCGCGCACGGCCCGTTTCAGAAAACGCTACTTCGGTTGATTAGGGAAAACGGCGAAAGGGCGAAGGGGGAAAAAGGGGACAGGCGAAGGATGTCAGCAGAGATACCCTCTTCCTCCTAACCCGTTTCCCCGTTTCGCCCCTGTCTTGCCTTACCCCGCGGCGCGTTGAATCTCCTCGACAAGCTGCGCGTGTGCTTGAGCGCCAATCGTCCCGTCCGCCGGTATTTGTCGTTGCTGATGGATTGTTTTGAGGTGAGAGATTCGCTGTGCCGCTTCTTCAATGCGGGCTTGAGGAATCATTCCGCTTTCAACTGCTTGCACACAGGCGTCGCGGGCGGCAATGGCAAGGTCGATCTTGTGGCAGACCAGGAGCATATCGGCTCCGGCGCTGAGCGCGTTAACGACGGCCTGATCGATCGTCGAATGGCGGACGACCGCGCCCATCTCGAGATCGTCAGTAATAATCACGCCGTTGAATCCTAGCTGTTGTCGTAACAGGTTGTTTAGAATCTTTGGTGAGACCGTCGCGGGGAGCTCTGGATCGAGGGCAGGGTAGAGGACGTGTGCGGTCATGATCATTTCAATCCCCTCGGCGATTACCTGCCGGAAAGGATAGAGGTCGGTCGCGGTGATCTCCTCTAGACTGCGCCCGTCTTTGGGCCGGTCTTCATGCGAATCTAGCGAGGTCCCGCCGTGTCCGGGGAAGTGTTTGCCGCAGGGAATAACCCCTGCGGCCCTGAGCCCTCGTGCTTGCGCTCGGCCAAGCAGCGCGACTTGATGCGGGTCGGCGGAAAAGGCGCGGTCGCCGATGACAGTATTCGCCGGATTCGTCAGGACATCGAGCACCGGGGCGAAGTCGAGATCGATTCCGGCACTGCGGAGTTCGTGTCCCATCGCTAACCCGACCCGGTAGGCGAGATCGACTGAGTTCGTCCGCCCCACATTGAGCATCGCCGGAAAGTGCGTAAAGGGCGGGCTCAGGCGGTGAACGCGCCCCCCTTCGTGATCTAGCGCAATGACCGGGCGATGAGTAGAGAACAACCAGTGAAGCTCGGCGCACAGGGCAGTAAGCGCCTCCGGGGTCGTGTAGTTGCGGCGAAAAAGAATAACGCCGCCGGGGCGCAACTCCTGGAGTTGTATGCGTGTTTCATCATCCAAAAATGGTCGGGGAATCCCGACCATGAACAACGAACCCAGGGTATCTTGCCAACGCATGGGCGGCAGTTTAGCAGGGATCGTAGAAAGGACAAACGTGAGAGAAGCCTACTAGACAAGCGAAAGAAAAGTGTGCTATCTGCGCTGCCAAATTTTCGCTGTACTTTCTGAAGAGAGGGAACCTGTGAGGGAAGCTAATGACGGGCGGCAAAACTGTCGACCCAGAAGCGAGGCTCAACAGGAGAGAGAGTAGATGGCGACCGCTTGGATCCACATCTAATTGGACCGAGACGGATGGCAAACCAGGCCCGCTGTGACCTGTGTGCGCCTTCGGGCTCGGTTGTGAGGAGGATATACTCATGACCGCTGCTGCAGCAAAAATCACCGTCCCAGAACTGCAACGTCTCAAGACTGTCGGGCAAAAGATTACCGCGCTCACGGCGTATGATTATCCATTCGCCCGTATTCTGGATGGCTGCGGTATCGACGTGTTGCTCGTTGGCGATTCCGTCAGCACCGTCGTACAAGGGGTAGACACCACCATCCCGGTTACCATGGACGAGATGGTGTACCACTGCAAACTCGTGACTCGCGCGCGACCCCGTGCGTTGGTCGTCGGTGACTTGCCGTTCCTGTCCTACCAAGCGGGCGTCTGTGCGGCGATCGCCAATGCTGGCCGCCTGCTGAAAGACGGCGGTGTCGAAGCCGTCAAACTGGAAGGCGGCGTCAACATCGCACGGGTGATGAAGGCCATCGTCAATGTCGATATCCCGGTGATGGCCCATATCGGCCTGACTCCGCAGTCCGTGCACCGTATGGGTGGCTTCAAAGTTCAGGGCAAAAAGTCCGGACGTCAACCCGGAGCACGGGAACGGCTGATCGAAGATGCCCAGGCCGTTGCTGACGCCGGTGCGTTTGCTGTGGTGCTCGAGGGCGTTCCGATGGACCTTGCCCACGAGATCACTGAGATGCTGCCAATTCCCACTATTGGTATCGGTGCCGGCCCGTACTGCGACGGGCAAATTCTTGTCATTCATGACATCCTCGGCCTGACCGATCGTTTTGCCCCCAAGTTCGTCAAACGGTATGCCGATCTGCAAGGAGTGATCTCTCAGGCAGTGACTACCTATATCAGCGAAGTGCGCGGCGGTGCGTTCCCGGCGGACGCGCAGTCGTTTCATTAGAGGCTAAGGGCTTGGGACGAGAGACTCGGCGGGGACGGGAACACAAGTCCTCGGCCTCCGGTCTCTAGTCTCTTGGCGTCGCCTTTTTGCCATCGAGCTCACGTATGAAGATCATCAACCACATTCCGGAGATGCAGCGCTGGTCGGAGATGCAGCGGCTCGCGGGTAAGAAGATTTCCTGTGTGCCGACTATGGGTTTTCTCCACGAAGGGCACCTCAGTCTTGTGCGCGAGGGGAAGAAACGTGGCGACGTCGTCGTCGTCACGATTTTTGTCAATCCGATGCAGTTTAACCAAGCCTCTGACTTTGATAAATACCCGCGTAACGTCGAACAAGACCAACGCGTGTTAGAAGAAATTGGGGCGGATGTGCTGTTCTATCCCACCGCGCCCGAGATGTACCCTGAGAACTTTCAGACTGCGGTCGAAGTTGACAAGGTGAGCAAACCACTCTGCGGAGCGTTTCGTCCGGGGCATTTCCGTGGCGTGACGACGGTGGTCGCCAAGCTCTTCAATATCGTCAAGCCGCACTTCGCGCTGTTCGGTGAGAAAGACTTCCAGCAATGTGTCGTGATCCAGCGGATGGTAAAGGACCTCAATTTCGACCTAGAGATCATTCCCATGCCCACTATTCGTGAGACTGATGGGATCGCTATGAGTTCACGGAACGCGCGCTTGAGCGAGGCCGAGCGAAGAACAAGCCTGTGTATTTCTCGGGCGCTCAACCGAGCGCAGGAGATGGTCACCGGTGGTGAAAGGCAGAGCGAGAAGATCCTTCAGATGGTCCGTGATACTTTGACTCAAGAAGGTGGTGTGCGGTTGGAATATGCTTCGCTTTGCCATCCTGAAACCCTCGAAGAAGCTCCTCACGTTTCCGGGAAAACTGTGCTGGCAATCGCCGCGTGGGTTGGTGATGTTCGCTTGATCGATAATCGGGTGCTACACTAAGTTCTCAGTTATCAGTTGTCAGTAAGAAACGTCGAGGCTTTATCCCCCTCCCTCTTAAACTGAAGGCTGATTACTGATAACTGAGGACTTTCCTATGCCCAAACCAACCACATCCGAGGAAAAAACTATTTGCGTCAACCGCCGGGCTCGCTTCGACTACGACATCGAAGAGAGGTTCGAAGCGGGTATTGTCCTGACTGGCGGTGAGGTGAAGTCACTGCGTGACGGGCGAGCTCAGCTCAAGGACAGTTACGGCCGTGTCGAGAGAGGCGAGATGACATTGATCAACGCCCATATCAACGCTTACGAGCCGGCGCATTATTTTAATGTCGACGCCACGCGTACACGCAAGCTCTTGATGCACAAGAAGGAAATCATGCGGTTGATGGGCAAAGTGCAAGAGCAGGGGTTGACCCTGATTCCGTTGCGCTTATATTTCAAGAACGGGCGTGCGAAAGTTGAGTTAGCCCTCGCGCGCGGAAAGAAGACATACGACAAACGCGAAACCATCCGCGCACGCGAAGTACAGCGCGACATCGCGCGTGGGATGCAACGCAACTTGAGAACGCGGTAATAGGTGAGAGATGCCTGCACACGTAGTACGTGATGTGTGTTACGTGTTGCGTAGAACGAAAAGAATAATACGTAGCCTCTCGGAGGAGTATTCGCGTATTACGTATCCACGCGGCACGGTTCTGGGGGCGATCTGGGTTCGACGGGGGCTGGAAAGCCAAAGTTGCAATGTCGGGGTTCTGTCTACCCGTAAAATTGGCAGACTGCAAATTTAGCTGCAGACAACGCTGAATACGCCCTCGCTGCTTAAGTGCAGTGAGCGTTCTACCGGTTCGCGCCCGTAGGGCCGACTAGGACGTCATAAATCGGGATAGGGGCTGCGTTGCGCCGCAGGGCGCAGACCCGAAACTTCACTGAGGCTGGTTCTAGCGCATCCCGCTCACGGGAGTCGATAGGATAAGAACAAAACGTGAGCTACGCATTGTAGACGCTTTCGGTAGACCACTCTCGGACGGGGGTTCAATTCCCCCCGCCTCCACTTTTTCTCCCGTAGCTTATCCTGCCTGCAAAATCCTCCCCAACACTGGCATCAAATACTTCTTAAACTGCATCGGATTCTCGCACATCGGGAAGTGGCCGATTTCTTCCATGATGACGCCACTCGCGTGAGTCGGTTCCTGCTGTGTGGAGACACACCAGAGGAATCCCTTGGCCTGCCTCTTCATAGAAGACACGATACTCAATGCCCCCGAATAGAACTGTCACGTAACGTCCAACGATTGGGTCAAGGCGTGGCATATCTTTTCCTCTTTCTTTTCTTGTGCGAGTTTTTTTCCTATACGTTTTGCTTTAATAACGATAGAGAGACAAACGGAGGCGCGTATGGGGTTTCGCTTTTTCAAGCGGATAGGACTCGCCAAAGGAGTCACGCTCAATCTGAGTAAATCGGGCGGGTCGGTTTCTGTCGGACCGCAAGGCGCACGCTTAACACTTGGACCACAAGGCGCACGGATTAGCCTCGGTATTCCGGGGACCGGTTTGTATTACACGACGAATTTTTCGCTGGGGAAAATCGGCAAAATGTTCGGCGGATCATCCGAAGCGGAAGCAACAGGGACTGCACAAACGCAAGCGCCGGGAGAGACGCAGGCTGCGGCCCCGACACCTGCGGAAACAGAAAATGCTCAAGCTACCAAAGAGACATTGACCCAATTGAATGTTCCTGACGATCAGAAGGCTCTAGCCGAAGGCTGTAAAGCATTGGCCGAGGGCAATGAGGATGCCGCGTTTTCCCATTTCCAGAATGCGACCCACTTGGCTGACGGGGCGTTCCTCGCCGGTGTACTCGCGTTGAAAAAGGAGCGCTTGGATGACGCCGTGAAGTATCTGACTATCGCGGCCAATGAGGAAAATGAACTCGGGCGTTATCTTGCGAATTACGGTGTGGACGCAACGTTGAGCTTGCCGATTACGGAGGGAGTGACCGCGCATATTACTCCGACCGCCCAGGGTGCGTTACTGGCGTTGGCCGAAGCGTATCAGGCGCAGAAGAAAATCCCGGAAGCCATTGCGTGTCTTGAACGGTTGCAACAACACGGGCCCGTCGATGTAGTAGTGAAATTGTCTCTGGCTGAGCTATGGGCGGAGAACTACAGTGACAAAGAAACACTCCAAAAGGTTGTGAAGCTCACTGAGGGCGTAGAAAACGAATCGGCGGCCCATGCCGCGCTGCTGTTGTATAAGGCACAGGCTCTGCGTGGGTTGGGGTTGCTTGATGGCGCTGCCGATGTGTTGACCGCGACGTTACGCCGCCAAAAAGACCGACCGGATGAATTGCTCCGGGCGCTGCGCTATGAGCGCGCTGTAGTATATGAAGACCAAGGGCAGACGAAAAAAGCGCGGACGGAGTTCGAGAAGATCTACGCCGAAGACCCGAACTACGAAGACGTTGCTACACGGCTGAAGGTCTAGTGTGTATTGCCCGCGCTGTCGGAAAAAGATGCGGGTGCAAGCGCACCGGCCACACAAGAAAGAGAAGTGGCGCTGCGACAACTGTCGTGCCGTACGCATGAAACCAGTGCAGAATCGTGATAAGAAGCGTGAAAGTCGTTGGGAGTGAATAGCCCGATAAGGTAAAGGTCGGGATGAGGGAACCAAAAGGCAGGGATTTTCTTCTCCTTCCCCTCACCCTAGCCCTCTCCCGGAGGGGGAGGGAATTACAAAAGACACTTGGCGCAACGCTAAAATCTGTGCCGGACAGTATTGCCTGACGAGGTGCGGAGGGGAAGAAGGTATGACGCGTGGACTTGTTGTTCTTGGCTCTCTATTGGTGATGGTGCTCCAAGGATGTGGGGCGGATCATGCTGAGCAAATCATCGATCTGCAAAAGCAACTGTCACTGCTCTCGCGCCAGGTTGAGCAGGACCGTAAGGAACTCAACGACCTTCGCACGGTCGATACGGGGTTGCGACAGTCGCTTGATGCCGCGGAGGCAGAGATCAATCGCTTAAAGGCGCTCGAGACTCCGCCACCGGCTGCGACGAAGGGTTCGCTAGGGGAAGAAGCTTTGGCTGTGACGCCAGTGCCTATGCCCGCTCGACGACAATTCCTCGCGCCTACGCCTCGTAAGGCATTTCCCCCCGCGGCCGGGCAACAGCGCAACGCCACGGTCTCTTGTCCCCAGGTCTGGGCACTACTTGGTCAAGGACGGAGCGCCGCCGGGACTGCGAAAGTGCTCCGCTCAACCGTTGAGCGGGTGCGCTCCTGTGAGCAGCAGGTTGGACGCAGTCGCATTCGCTGACGATTAAGATTTGTCGCTATTCTGAAGGGGGGGTGGGTTGGACTGGCCGAGTTTGCGTTTTCTGTTGATTCGGGCTTTGCCTGCTGTTGACGTAAACAGACAAGAGGCCGGGGATATCCAACGGAGATTCCGTCTCTCGTATTTTGCCGCCAGGCCGGACGAGCATATCTGAACCGCCGGGGGAGATGGCCACATAGCGTTCTCCTAACAATCCTTTGGTGAGAATTGAAGCAATTGCGTCATCCTGTATTGCTACTCCGTCACGTAACCGCAACGTGACGCGGGCACGGGCGTCAGAGAGATGGATCGCTGCAACCTGCCCGATGCGCACCCCCGCAAGTTCGACACTAGATCCTGGCTTCAAGCCGCCCGCGTTCGAGAACTCCGCGTCAATACTATACCCGCCGATCCGCCCCAGGTTTACTTCTCCTAGAGAAGTAAACAGATAGACCAACGATAGTACACCGGCCAGGAGAAACAAAAAAACGCGCGCGCCTAACCCTAATGACTGCATAACGCACAGGAATGTAGCAGGCAGGCCTCCGCTAAGAAAGGGTGATAAGGGAAACTGGGAAGCGGAAGAGAAGGAGGTGAAGCGGAAAAGAATAGTGCGAACTCTTTTCCCCTGATGTGCGACAAAATAGCGATGGTGATGCCAGAGGCAATCGTGTCATCTCGATTTACGCCGACTCGACCGAACAGGGATTCCGTTGCTTGGCCTTTGAGAACTGTAGCTGTCACGCAATGTGATCGATAAGAAGCATCGGGCTAAGCTGATTCGTTATTCCACCTATATGCGGCGCATGGGCAAATCTTGGTGCGCCTTTCATATACGAGTCGCCGAAAACTTTGCATGTGGGCGAGCAAGTCTTTATTTATTGATCCGCGGTCTCCCCATTCTTCTTGGCAGCCTGGTTTGCAGTCTTGCATTTTACAAAAATATGCCCTCCCTGTTCTTGCCATTTGCAAGAACGGCGTCCCCGCCATGTTTCCTAGGTCTCTGTTCTCCCTTGGTTTTCGTATTATCCTGCCGTGGTCCGTATTTTGCGGCCGTTGTCTATTCAGACGGAGGAAGCACCACAAATGGCAGATGTCGCTTTCGTTCTCATCGTCGTGTTGTTTTTTGCCCTGGCATGGGCGTACGTCCGGGGTTGTGAGCACCTATAGGGAGATGATGTATGAGTCTGGAATACGTCATTGGTGGCATCCTGTCGGTTCTGCTGATGGGCTATTTAGTCTACGCGCTTTTGTGGCCGGAGCGATTTTAATCAGGCGCCGAAGCAACGTCTGTTCTTAGTTTTGCCAATCATCGCCGTAGTTTTTTTCATACTTAAGAAACGTGAGGGTGACCATGTCGGTCAACGGATGGGTACAGATTCTTCTGTACTCTTTAGTAATCCTTGCGGTCACCAAACCGCTGGGCATTTATATGTTTCGCGTCTTCGAAGGAGACCGGCAACCCTTCCCGCGAGTCTTCGGCCCCATAGAGCGCGGACTGTATCGGCTGTGTGGAGTCGATCCTCGGGAGCAGCAAAGGTGGACAGACTACACAATTGCACTGCTCCTCTTTAGCGCTATAACACTGATAGTGACGTACGCTATTGAGCGGCTCCAGCGTGTGCTCCCGCTTAACCCACAACACTTTGGCCCTGTCCCGGCGGGCCTCGCGTTTAATACCGCGGCGAGCTTCACCACCAATACGAACTGGCAGGCGTACAGTGGCGAGTCCACCATGAGCTATCTCACGCAGATGGCGGGACTGGCGTGGCATAACTTCATCTCCGCCGCCGCCGGTATCGGCGTCGCCGTCGCCTTGGCCCGCGGGCTGACATACCAATTGCGGCCCGGTGACGCGCGGGCGATCGGCAACTTTTGGGTCGATCTCGTCCGTGCGACCGTGTATGTCCTGTTGCCTATCTGTATCCCCGTGGCGCTGCTCCTGGTGTCTCAGGGTGTGATCCAGAATTTTTCTCCCTACGTGGACCTCGCGACTCTGGACGGCGCCAAGCAGACGCTGGCGCTGGGCCCGGTAGCGTCACAAGAAGTTATCAAAGAATTGGGGACCAACGGCGGGGGGTTCTTTAACGCCAATAGCGCGCACCCCTTCGAGAACCCCACTCCGTTGACGAATTTCCTCGAGATGGTGCTCATCTTTGCGATCCCCGCGGCACTGACGTACACGTACGGCCGCATGGCGCGGGACCAAAAACAAGGCTGGGCGCTCTTCGCCGCCATGGCCTTGATGTTCTTCCTGGGTCTTGTCCCCGCGTATTATTTCGAGTCCGCGGGCAATCCGGTGATGCGGGGCCTAGCGGTGGATCAGGCGGCAGGGAACATGGAAGGGAAGGAGACCCGCTTCGGCGTCGCTAACTCGGCCCTCTGGGCGACGGTTACCACGGACACGTCGTGCGGAGCGGTCAATTCCATGCATGACAGTTTCACCCCACTCGGGGGTCTTGTGCCCCTTGCCAATATTCAACTCAGTGAGGTCGTCTTCGGCGGAGTCGGGTCGGGGCTCTACGGCATGTTGGTCTATGCCCTGCTCGCGGTCTTCATCGCCGGCCTGATGGTCGGCCGCACCCCGGAGTACCTCGGCAAGAAGATCGAAGGCCGCGAGGTCAAACTGGCGATGCTCTATGTGCTGATCTTTCCGCTGGTAATCCTCTACTTCTCTGCCTGGTCCGCCGTGGCACCGTACGGCGTATCCTCTGTCAACAACGCCGGACCGCACGGACTGAGCGAAATCCTGTACGCGTACAGCGAAGCGGCTGGTAACAACGGCTCGGCCTTCGCCGGACTCAATGCCAACACACCTTGGTACAACGTCACCGTCGGTCTAGCAATGCTGATTGGCCGTTTTTTGATGATCGTGCCCGTGCTGGCGATCGCCGGTTCTTTGGCGGGCAAGAAGGTGGTGCCGCCAGGACCAGGGACGTTCCCCACGAATGGCGGACTCTTTGTGGTACTTTTGGTAGGCGTGGTGATCATCGTTGGGGCGCTGACCTTCTTTCCGGCATTGTCACTTGGCCCGATCGTGGAACATTTCTTAGCGCAGAATGGAAAGGTTTTTTAGTATGGCAGACTCCATGAAAAGAGAACTCTCACTGTTTGATCCTGAAATCATGCAGCCGGCAATCGGGGAGAGCTTCCGTAAGCTCGCCCCGCAGTATGTGATCAAAAATCCAGTGATGTTCGTGGTCGAGATCGGCAGCGTGCTGACTACGCTCATTTTGCTGCGCGATCTCGTTGCCCCGGCGCCTGGGTCGCGGCCGCTCTGGTTCACTGCTTCCGTGAGTCTCTGGCTGTGGTTTACCGTCGTGTTTGCCAACTTTGCTGAAGCGGTCGCCCAGGGGCGAGGCAAAGCTCAGGCGGCGACTTTGCGTAAGATGCGCAAGGAAACCACCGCACGCCGTTTGGTGAACGGGAAACGAGAAGAGCACGTGCCGGCCTCGTCGCTGCGCAAGGGGGATACCGTTGTTATCGAAGCTGGGGAACTCATTCCCGGCGACGGAGAGATAATTGAAGGCATCGCCTCGGTTGATGAATCGGCTATCACAGGCGAATCGGCCCCAGTGATCCGCGAGAGTGGCGGTGACCGATCGGCCGTGACCGGGGGCACGAAAGTCCTGTCTGATCGCATTGTCGTGCGTATCACGGCAGATCCGGGCGAATCCTTTTTGGATCGCATGATTGCGCTGGTTGAAGGCGCAGAGCGACAGAAGACGCCGAATGAGATCGCGCTCAACATCTTGTTAGCCGGCCTCACCCTCGTCTTCCTGTTCGCATGCGTCACGCTCGTCCCGTTCGCTCTATACTCTGAGGTCCATTTGTCCGCCACGGTGATTGTGGCCCTGCTAGTCTGTTTGATCCCGACCACGATTGGCGGCTTGCTCTCAGCCATCGGCATTGCCGGAATGGACCGTCTGTTGCGGAAGAACGTCTTGGCCATGAGTGGGCGAG